>OGDY01003564.1_pt1 | contig 11905 bp, 10 predicted proteins | sample 1570341 | NCBI WGS metagenome assembly OGDY01 (sample SAMEA2581972, study PRJEB24529) | metagenome | biome: Human gut stool | place: China | collected 2011 | reverse complement strand
GCGAAGTAGCGGCCCAGCATAACGAAGTCCGCACCCATGGCCAGCGCCAGCGTGATGTGATAATCCTGCACGATGCCGCCGTCGGAGCAGATGGGGATGTAGACACCGGTCTCCTTGTAGTACTCGTCGCGGGCCTTGGCGACCTCAATGACCGCCGTAGCCTGACCGCGTCCGATGCCCTTAGTCTCGCGGGTGATGCAGATGGAGCCGCCGCCGATGCCGATCTTGATGAAGTCTGCGCCGGCCTTGGCCAGGAACAGGAAGCCCTCGCGGTCAACGACGTTGCCTGCGCCGACCTTCACCTTGTCGCCGTAGTTCTCGCGGATCCAGGCGATGGTGCGGGACTGCCACTCGCTGAAGCCCTCGGAGGAGTCGATGCAGAGCACATCCACACCGGCCTCTACCAGCGCGGGCACGCGCTCGGCGAAGTCGCGGGTGTTGATGCCAGCGCCGACAATGTAGCTCTTGTTCTCGTCGAGCAGCTCGTTGACGTTCTCCTTGTGGGAGTCATAGTCCTTGCGGAAAACCATATACTGCAGGTGGCCTTCCTCATCGACGAGCGGCAGGGAGTTGATCTTGTTGTCCCAGATGATGTCGTTGCAGTCATGCAGGCTGGTGGTGGCGGGGGCCGTGACCAGCTTGTCCAGCGGGGTCATGAACTCGGTGACCTTGAGGTCCATCGTCATGCGGGACAGGCGGTAGTCGCGGCTGGCCACGATGCCCAGCAGCTTGCCGTGGGCGGTGCCGTCGTCGGTGATAGCGACGGTGGAGTGACCGGTGCGGGTCTTGAGGTCGAGCACATCGCCCAAGGTAGCCTCCGGGGGCAGGTTGGAGTCGGAGGTGACAAAGCCCTTCTTGTAGGCCTTGACGCGGCGGACCATATCGGCCTCCTGCTCAATGGTCTGGGAGCCGTAGATGAAGGAGACACCGCCCTGCTTGGCCAGGGCAATCGCCAGCTTCTCACCGGAGACGGACTGCATGATGGCGGAGACCATCGGGATGTTCATTTCCAGCGGGCAGGCTTCCTCGCCCTTGCGGTACTTGACCAGCGGGGTCTTCAGGCTGACAGCCGTAGGGACGCACTCCGAGGAGGAGTAGCCGGGGACCAGCAGATATTCACCAAAGGTACGGGACGGCTCGGAAAAATAATATGCCATAATACACGCTCCTGACTTTCCTGTTTCGATGTTATTTGCTTATTAAAAAGATTGTACCACAACCGCGGACAAAATACAAAGTTTTCTGCGGAAATCTTTCTTGCACTGTCAAAACGAAAGTTGTGGATTTTGAACAATGGATTGGGTGTGTAGTATGACTTTGGGGCAACCGGGCGGGCCAATGCGAGCATCGGCCCCTATAATGCGGGATTACTGCGTCGTCGTCAGCACCACATCGCCCATCGGCGCGGTAAGGGTCACGCTGCGGGGCGCGGCGGCTGTTTGGGTGTAGATGCTGCTCATCGTCCTGCCGTTGAACACCACATTCCCCATGGACGTTTGCAGGTCAAGCGCGTAATCGTCGGGCCTGCCGTCCACCGTCAGGCCAATATCGCCCATGGCAGCTTCGACTTTAGCGGTTTCAACGCCCGCCAGCAGCCCCAAATCAAAATCGCCCATTGAGATATTCGCCGTAAACTGCTCTGCCTGCACGGTGCTACCGGTAAAGTTGCCCATCGCCAGGTCTAAGTCGATGCTGTCGGCGGCGATGGTATTGCTGTTGTCAAATTCTGCATCGCCCATAGCGACAGTGATGGAGAGCCTTTTAAAATGGAAGGTATTCGCATCCGGCACGGACAGGACAAACTCAGGCTCGGGCCCCAGCTCTTTGCCGAGGTTGTAGTTGGCGGGCACCTTGTAGCTGACACGCACCGGGCTTGTGTTGTCGCCCGTGTTGGTAAAGGTGAACCAGTCCTGACGCAGGTTCGTGCAGAAAAGGGTCGGCTCCGCCGCACCACTGTCCACAACGACTGTGACCGTGCCGTAGTCGATGTCGAAGGTTATATTTTTGGCGTCGGCCAGACCGGTGGTGAAATCCATCTTCTCCAATGGGCTGCCGCTGTCCGCGTCCTCGGTGGCGGCGGTCCCGTTGTAAAAATCCTCGGTGCGGACAAGACCGGATGCAGCAGTTTCTTCCTCCGTCGGCGCAACAACCATCGACGCCGTGCCGCCGCCGGGCTTTGCAAAGCTCAGCACAAGGACACCCAGCTGGACGAGCAGCGCCGCAACAATGACAACGGCGAAAATCAGCCACATGGTTTTTGCCCCGGGACCGTGCTTTTGGGGCCGGGCGGGCTGTGGGTCGGCGGCGGGCGGCTCCGGGGCGGCGGGCGGCACAGCACCGCCGCGTGCGCTCTCGGGTGCGTCAGGGTCGGCGTCCGGCGTCAGCCCCTCCCCTTCCAGAATCTTGCGGGCGGCCTCGGCAGGGTCGCCCAGCTCGGCGGCGGTGGCGTCCTCGTTGTCGGGGCCTGCGGCGTCGAAGTATTCCTCATAATAATTCAGTGCGTCGCGGCGCGCATCAGCAGGCAGAGCAGACAGCCGTTTTTCCAGCTCGGATAAGTACTCGTATTTTTTCATTGCTGCTCCCCCTTAAAGAGCTTGTTGATCTTTGTGGTGTAGGCTTCCCACTCGGCGGTAAACTCTGCCAGCCGTGCGCGGCCTGCGGGCGTGATTTGATAGTAGCGGCGGTTGCGGCCATTGAAGGCTTCGTCATGGACGGTCAGGCAGCCGTCCTTTTGCAGGCGGCGCAGCACCGGGTACAGCGTGGATTCCGACAGGTCCAGTACCGTGCGGACCTCCTGCGTGATCTTATAGCCGTAGGTGCCCGTTTCCTCCCGTCCGACGACAGCCAGCACAATGGCATCCAGCAGCCCCGCCGTGGTGTTGATGGCCATAGGGTGCCCCCTTTCCGGGTGTATGGTGTATAGGGTTATATATTATATAGCATATAATATTGTAGATTGCAATAGGCTGCCGCAACAAAATTATGTAGGGGCGGACATGGTTCACCCCCGGTCTCGTGTGGCAGTACATACGCTTCCGCGCCGCCGCATAGTAGGGGCCGGACATGTCCGGCCCTGGCGCTATAAGGTATAGCCGCGTTTACGGGAAGGCCGCGGGCCGGGCATGCCCGGCCCCTACAGGGCTGCACGCCCGGAATCGCGCGGTTACCGCAGAGTCGGCAGACAAACAAGATTTGCCCGTCCGCCTTCACTTCTCTATTTCCTTATATAAATACCCCAGCGCGTCTCTCAGGCCGCCCAGCTCGTCTATGAGTCCCTCCTCCACGGCCTGCCGACCATCCAGGACCGTGCCCATGTCCATGACCAGTTCCCCCGTATTGTGCATGAGCTGGGTGAACCGCCGGGCCGTTATTTTGGAGTGCTCCGTCACAAAGCTGACAATGCGTTCCTGCATCTGCTCAAAATAGCGCAGCGTCTGCGGCACGCCCAGCACCATGCCGGAGTGGCGCACCGGATGGACCGTCATTGTCGCGGTGGGTACAATAAAGCTGTGCCGCGCCGCGACGGCCAGCGGGATGCCGATGGAGTGCCCGCCGCCCAGCACCAGCGTGGCGCTCGGCTTGCTGACTCCCGCGATCAGCTCTGCCAGCGCCAGCCCGGCCTCCACGTCGCCGCCGACAGTGTTCAAGATGACCAGCAGCCCCTCGATCTCGGGGTCCTCCTCAATGTCCACCAGCTGCGGGATGACGTGCTCATATTTTGTCGTCTTTTGCGCATCAGGCGAAAGGGTGTGCCCCTCGATCGTGCCGATGACCGTCAGGCAGTGGATGGCGTGACGGCCCTTCGTCGCAGGCACAATGCCATCGTCGGTGATCAAATCGTGCTCCAGACGCTTCAGCGCGGCGTTTTCGGTGGGGTTTAGCTTGGGGCGGGCCTTGGCTTTGGGCTTTTTTGCGTTCGCTTCCATTCCTGCTCTCCTTATAACAAAAGTAGCTGCACAGACTAAGTCTGCGCAGCGGCATTGCAAAATATGCGCGGTTTCGGGTGACGGGTCAATGGTGTTTGTCGATGTTGTCAAAAAGTTTCCGGTTATTTTTGTACAACCGTCTAATATTTGGGAAATCAGCCAAAAACTTAGACAAAAAATTGACAATTGGTGCGGCGCATTTTATAATAGTCATAAATGAGTATTGTAGATGTGAGGTAATCGAGCATGGCTGTTCAGAACAAGGTGTCGCTTCCGGTCATTAAGCGGCTGCCGAAATATTATCGTTATCTGACCAATCTTTCTGCCGACGGCAAGGACAAGATTTCGTCCAGCGAGCTGGCCCACATGATGGGCACCACCGCCAGCCAGGTGCGGCAGGATTTCAACTGCTTTGGCGGGTTCGGCCAGCAGGGCATCGGCTACAAGGTCGATGTGCTGCGCGCCGAGATCGGCAATCTGCTGTTTGGCGACGGCGAAAAGCTGCCTACCATTTTGGTCGGTGCCGGCCGTCTGGGTTCTGCGGTGTCCAGCTTCATCAGCCGCGACGCCAACGGCTACAAGCTGCTGGGCGTCTTTGACGTCAACCCCGACCTGATCGGGAAAGAAATGTGCGGCGTGCCTATTCTGCCGCTGAGTGACCTGGACAAATTCTGTGCGGAGCATCACCCCGAGGTGGCCGTGCTCTGCGTGCCGCGCCAGAGCGCCATGGATCTGGCCGGGGAACTGGTGAACCAGGGCATCAAGGGCTTCTGGAATTTCAGCCACTACGATCTGTCCGTGGAGTATCCCGACGTCACAGTGGAGAACGTCCACCTTGGCGACAGCCTGATGAGCCTTGGATACCGGCTGCGGAATCAGGAAAAGTGATATCTCCATAAAAAGACCGCCTTGTAGGGGCCGCACATGTGCGGCCCTCAGCCTACTGGTTGACGCGCGATTGCGGGAAGGTTGAGGGCCGGGCATGCCCGGCCCCTACGGTTATCAATAAACCGATAAGGAGTCATCATGGCAAAGCTATATTTCCGATACGGCGCAATGAACAGCGGCAAGACTACCGCACTCATGCAGGTCGCCTACAATTATAAAGAGCGCGGCATGCGCGTGCTGATCCTGAAGCCTGCCATAGACACCAAGGGGCAGGACTCCATCATCTCCCGCCTGGGCATCAGCTGCAAGGTCGATCAGCTGGTCACCCCCGAGATGGACGTTGTTGAGCTTGTCAGGGCCAACGAGGCCGCCCATGGCAAAATTGCCTGTGTGCTCTGCGACGAGAGCCAGTTCTTCACGCCCGAGCAGGCCGACCAGCTGTTTCTGGTCACGGTGGACCTGGGTATTCCCGTTATCTGCTACGGTCTGCGGGCTGATTTCATGATGCGCGGCTTTCCCGGCTCGACGCGGCTTCTGGAAATTGCGCATACGATTGAGGAACTCAAAACAATTTGTGCCTGCGGACGCAAGGCCATCTGCAACGGGCGCAAGGTCAACGGCGAGTTTGTCTTTGAAGGTGCGCAGGTCGCCATCGACACGGTGGACGATGTGGAATACCAGAGCCTCTGCCCCCAGTGCTGGTACCGCGAGTACCGCGCATTTCTGGCACGGCATCCCAAAAAGTAAATATTTTGCGCTGATTTTCCCGCCGGGTGTTGCCAGGTGGGATTTTTTTGTGTGATTCGCATCATTTTTCTGCAAATAGCGCGCTTATCTTGCACCGTACAGATTCAGATGCAATAATATTTGCAAAAACGCATGTTTTTTGCAACGATACTGCATATTTTGCGGTTTCCGGCGCATTCCTGCGTATTTTGCAAGGTAAAGATAGTTGCGTTTGCTGCGGTGTCCGCGCGGCGGCGCAGGGGTGCACCAAGCAATATGCACAAACACCATTTACAATATTCGTAAGTTTTGACGGTGATGTCAAATTGGTTACAGCCAACATGGCAAGAATTGTACGTTTCTCTGCCGTAACGAGCCAAAAAAGCTGTTTATTTTCTGTGAACGATTTGTTATCATATAGACAAGCGAACAGCAGATGGTGTGGTACGGTATCCCGCACACAACGGTCTGCAAGAATAAATCGCACAGCAATTTTAGGAGGACAAAAACATGAAAAAGGCAATCTCTCTCGGTGTTGCCGCCGCCATGGCCGCCACTCTGCTGGCTGGCTGCGGCACGGCAGCCAGCAGCGCCGCTGCTTCCAGCGAGGCCGCAAGCACTGCGGACAGCACCACTGCCGAGTCTACTGGTACTTCCGAGGCCGCTCCCAGCGAGGCCCATGAGATCAACACCACCGATCCTATTGAGCTGACCATCAGCTGGTGGGGCGGCGACTCCCGCCATGAGGCTTACCAGAAGGCTCTGGAAGCTTTCCATGAGAAGTACCCCAACATCACCGTTTCCCCCACCTACGGCGCATGGTCCGGCTGGGAGGAGAAGCAGTCCACCGCACTGGCTGCCGATCAGGGTTCTGACGTCATGCAGGTCAACTGGAACTGGCTGTACCAGTACAGCCCCACGGGCGAGAAGTTCGTCGATCTGCGCGAGTACAGCGACATCATCGACCTGAGCCAGTGGAGCGATGCCGCCAAGAACGCCTGCATCGTTGCCGACAGCCTGCAGGCAGTGCCCATCTCGATGACCGGCCGTATCTTCTACTGGAACATGAACACCTTCAAGCAGGCCGGCATCGAGGCGGTTCCCACCTCTTATGATGATCTGATCGCCGCCGGCAAGGCCTTCCAGGAGAAGCTGGGCGATGATTACTATCCTCTGGCCATCGGTCAGTATGACCGCATGATCCTGATGACCTTCTACCTTGAGTCCAAGTACGGCAAGGCCTGGGTCGAGAACAACGAGTGCCAGTACAGCGAGGAAGAGATCGTTGACGGCCTGAACTTCATCAAGTCCCTCGAGGACAACCACGTTATCCCCACCCGTCCGACCATGATCGCTGCAGGCTTCGACTCCATCGATAAGTCTCAGGAATGGATCGACGGCAAGTACGCCGGCATCTTCGAGTGGGATTCTGCCCCCTCCAAGTACCAGTCTGAGATCAAGTTCGGCGACAAGGCCAACGGCGGCTTCTCCAAGGTCTCCATGGGCATGGCCATCACCAAGTCCTGCCAGCATCCCGTTGAGGCTGCTGCCCTGATCGACTTCCTGTGGAACGGCGAGGGCGCTGCCATCATGGGCTCCGAGTGCGGCATCCCCGCCTCCACCGCCGGTCTGGCTGCCGCTCAGGCTGCTGACGCTGTGAAGCCTCTGGTCCTCGAGGCCAACACCAAGGTCCTGGCCTTCGTTGACATGCCGCTCGATCCTTACTTCGAGTCCAGCAAGCTGAAGGACACCACCGACGGCATTTACACCGATGTCTTTGATGGTCTGAGCTACGACGAGTACGACCCGCAGGAGGCTGCCGAGATCCTGCTGGACGGCGTTTCCTCCGTTCTGAGCGCTAACGCCTGATTGCAATCGTCCTTATAAAATGTAAGATTTAGCCGGCTCCTGCCCCGTTATCACGCATGGCGGGGCCGGCTATTTATGTTAAAACGCATTACAGCAATTTGTCGATAGGAGGTTTTTGGATGAGCTCTGCAGCCCCCAAAACGGTTCAGCGCACCCCGTTCAAGCGCTGGTGCGACGAAAACACCGGTCTTTTCTTCCTGATTCCCTGGATCCTCGGTTTCCTGATTTTCAAGGCTTATCCGTTCGCCAGCTCTCTGGTGTACAGCTTTACTGACCTGAACTTCTTCAAGGGCATCAGCCAGTACGGCCTTATGAACTACGTCGAGATCTTTACCAGCCGCAAGACGGTCTCCGTCCTGCTGACCACCGTAAAGTATGCTTTCATCACGGTGCCCCTCAAACTGGTCTTTGCGTTGTTCATTGCCTACATTCTGAACTTCAAGATCAAGTTCGTCAACCTGTTCCGTACCGTCTACTACATCCCGTCCATCCTGGGCGGCTCTGTGGCCATTGCCGTTCTGTGGCGTGCCCTGTTCAAGGATACCGGCGTCGTCAACACGATCCTCGGCTTCTTCGGCATTGCCGGTCCCGACTGGCTGGCTGACAAGACCTGGGCGCTGTTCGTCATCTGCCTGCTGCGTGTGTGGCAGTTCGGTTCTGCCATGGTTCTGTTCCTGGCTGCCCTGAAGGGTGTGCCTGCTGACCTGTACGAGGCCGCCACCATTGACGGTGCTACCAAGACCCGCCAGTTCTTCTCGATCACCATTCCGATGATCACCCCCGTTATCTTCTACAACCTCGTTACCCAGATCGCACAGGCGTTCCAGGAATTCAACGGCCCCTACATCATCACCCAGGGCGGCCCGCGCAATGCTACGACGCTTGTCTCCCTGCTGGTCTACAACTACGCCTTCAAGTCCAACGAGATGGGCATGGCGTGTGCGCTGGCTTGGGTCATGTTCATTGCCGTTGCCCTGCTGACTGTGATTGCCTTCACCAGCCAGAAGCACTGGGTCTACTACGCTGATTAAGGAGGAATGAAAAATGAAACTTTCTACCGCCCATAAAATCGGCCGTTTCTTCCAGTACTTTGTGCTGATCCTTGTCGGCGTCATCATGATCTACCCGCTGGTCTGGATGGTGGGTGCCACCTTCAAGTCCAACGCCGAGATCTTCGCCGGCATCGGCTTCCTGACCGCGAACCCCACGCTGCAGGGCTACATTGACGCCGTCACCCAGAACTACGGCGGCGACATCAGCATCTGGCGCGCCTTCATCAACACCTACAGCTTCGTTATCCCCAAGGTCATCTTCACCGTTATCAGCTCGGTCATTGCCGCTTACGGCTTCAGCCGCTTTAAGTTCAAGGGCCGCGATATGCTGTTCGGCATCATGATCTCCACCCTGTTCCTGCCGCAGGTCGTTCTGAACGTTCCCCAGTACCTGATGTACAACTCCTTCGGCTGGATCAACAGCCCGTTCTACCTGCCCCTGTGGGTGCCCACCCTGTTTGCGACGGAGACCTACTTCGTCTACCAGCTGGTCCAGTTCATGCGCAGCATCCCCCACGATCTGGACGAGGCTGCCGCCATCGACGGCTGCGGCCCGGTCAAGATCCTGTACAAGATCATCGCCCCGATGCTGAGCCCCTCTCTGGTGGCCTGCGGTCTGTTCCAGTTCATGTGGAGCTGCAACGACTACATGGGTCCCCTGCTTTACGTCCAGACCCCCAGCAAGTACCCGATGTCCATCTTCGTCAAGCTGTCCATGGACGCTGACAGCGGTTTCAACTGGAACCGTATCCTGGCACTGTCCCTGATCTCCATCATCCCGCAGTTGGTCGTTTTCTTCTGCGCACAGGATGCCTTCATCGACGGCATTTCCGCCGGCGCCGTGAAGGGCTAAACGCCGCTTTGGCAGTCCAAAATCTATTGTAGCACACGGCTGCCCCGTACCACAGGAATGGGGTACGGGGCAGCTTTTATTTTGAAAACTCCGGCCACTGGCTTTTCTCGCTTTTGGCCGTTCCTAATATTCAGGATGCAGCCGGAATAAAAAAGCTTTCGGCTTTCCGCTGTATTCCGGCACATGATGGTGCCTTTTCTGCTGATCCCTTTGCATCGCTCTCCCCTGCCCTGCTTATCCGTCAGGGGCAAAACAAAAGCGGCTGCCTGTTGGCAGCGGCCGGGGGGTGTGGTTTTGTGCTGTAACATTTTTGGCCTTATTTTTCCGGTTTGTTTACCCGCTTGAAATATTGGCGGTACTGCTGGGGCGAAAGCCCTGTGGCATCTTTGAACACCCGCCGGAAATGCGCGCTTGTCATAAAGCCTGTCTTTTCCGCCACGCTGGAAATGCTTTCGTTGGTCTTTTCGATCATGTTCTGCGCCGCTTTGATGCGTACGCCGTTGATGTATTCGATCAGGCTCAGGTTGATGGTCTTTTTGAACAGACGGCTGAGGTAATACGGGCTGATGTAAAACTGGTTGGCAATGCTTGTCAGGGTCAGCTTCTCGGCGTAATGCTCCGCAATATAACCTTGGATCTGACTGACGATGCGGTTGGTCACCCGGCCGCTGTCGCCCCCCAGCTCATGCTGGTTTTCGCACATCTTTTTCAGCTGCAACAGCAGCGTGGCCAGCAGCATTTTGCGGGTCACAGCGCTTTCGGGGCTGTTTTCGTCCTGCATCTGGATCAGCTGCTGCAGGATGGAGTAGATATAGTTCTGCTGCTTAACCGTGATGCTGCTCAGCAGGTGGTTGTTCTCCTCGCTCATAAAGCCGAACAGGTCAATCTCCGGGAAAGCCCCGCTGATCTCCTGCAGATACTCGCGGCTGAAATTGCACACAATGCGGCTGGTGGGGCCATCCCCTACCGAACCAGTCTTGTGGATCTGGTTTTCCCCAATCAGGATCACATTGCCTGCATTGACGATATAGGCGGAATCCTCAATAAAATAGCGCCGCGCGCCTTCCACTTCATAATACAGTTCATATTTGTGGTGTGTGTGGAAACTTCCCATATCGTAGCTATGCTCGCGGTCGATCATATCGATATAAAAGTCCACATGGGGGGAATAGGTATATTCCTTGACACCCTCCTGTAAACGGGGCGTTACGTTGATTCCTTTCTTGATCAGTAGACAACCATCGGGACGAATTAAGGAGGTAAATTTCTCGAAACTCTCCCGGTAAGCCTCCGCCGTACCGTAAATATCCAGATGATCTGGATCTGCGGAAGTAATCACTGCCATATAAGGAGTAAGCCAATGAAAAGAACGATCGAACTCATCCGCCTCGATCACGGTAAAGTCGCTCGTATCAGACAACATCAAATTACTCTCGTAGTTCTTTAGGATTCCTCCGAGGAAAGCATTGCAATCCACCGGCGATTGTTTCAGCAAATGAGCCAGCATAGAAGAGGTCGTTGTCTTGCCGTGCGTTCCCGCCACGCATAAACCCCGGCTGCTTTTCGTAATCTCTCCCAAGACACGTGCCCGCTTCATCACCTCAAAACCGTGCGCCCGGAAATAGGTCAATTCCGTATGCGACTCCGGGACCGCCGGCGTATAAACCACCAGCGTATCATCGGGCGACTTGAACGCCTCCCCGATCAAAGCTACATTATCCTCATAGTGAATATCGGCTCCCTCCTTTTTCAACTCCTCGGTTAAATCGGAAGGGGTCTTATCGTATCCGCCCACTCGTTTTCCCTTAGCGAGGAAATAACGGATCAAGGCACTCATTCCAATGCCCCCGGCACCTACGAAATACACCGCTGTCACTTTATTTATATCCATATTCCTTATTTCTTATCTATAATCTTAACAATCTCATCCACGATACGGTCTGCGCTATGGCGTTGCGCCAAGGTCTCGATATTACGGCTCAACGTACGCAAACGTTCATCGTCATGAACTATCTTCAAGGCAGTAGGCACCAAATCCTTTTCCGCGTCTTTATCGGCGATCATAACGGCGGCATCCTTATGGACCAAGGCCAAGGCATTCTTGGTCTGATGATCTTCCGCCACATTCGGCGAAGGCACCAAGACCACCGGTTTTCCTAATAAGCAAAGTTCCGAGATAGAACTAGCCCCCGCACGGGATATCACCAAATCGGCCGCTGAATAAGCATAATCCATACGGGTAATAAAGTCTGAGCACCAAACCGGCATTCCCCGGTACGCCTTCAAATGCTTGGAAGCGTCGCTGTAATAATACCTACCGGTTTGCCAAATAACCTGTACATCCGAGGCGAAGAACTTATCCAGATCCCCTTGAATACTCCGGTTAATCGTCCGTGCGCCAAGGCTACCACCTACCACAAGGATCGTTTTTTTCTCCGGAGAAAGCCCGAAGAACGCCAACGCCTCCTCTTTCTTACTCAGCGCCTCTTCCAAATCCTGTCGCACCGGATTTCCCGTAATCACGATCTTATCCGCCGGAAAGAACTTCTCCATGCCCTCGTAAGCGACACAAATCTTACTCGCTTTCTTCG
>OGDY01003558.1_pt1 | contig 11922 bp, 9 predicted proteins | sample 1570341 | NCBI WGS metagenome assembly OGDY01 (sample SAMEA2581972, study PRJEB24529) | metagenome | biome: Human gut stool | place: China | collected 2011 | reverse complement strand
TTGACGATCTTGATAATCTCACCGATATGCTCGGTTGCGCGGGGGCGCACGGTGGGGGCCTTAACGTTCAGGCCCTCGGAATCTTTGATGTATTCGGCCTCGAACTTGCGGGCAACCTCCTGCATGGTGGTGCCGTCCTCCTGGCCTTTTTTGATCAGTTTATCGTCAATATCGGTGATATTGGAGACATACAGCACCTTGTTGCCAAGGTACTCCAGATAGCGGCGCAGCGTGTCAAACACGATCATGGGGCGCGCATTGCCGATATGGATATAGTTATACACCGTAGGGCCGCAGACGTAAACGCGATAAACGCCCGGCTCCTGCGGGATAAAATCTTCCTTTTTGCGGGTCATGGTATTAAAAATCTGCATGGACAGGAACTTCCTTTCCCAACTTTGCTGGTACGGCGCGGCTAAACCTGCAAACCGTTCAGATTTATTATAGCCGCCCTGATAAGCGGTTGCAAGGGGGCAGCATCATTTTGCCTGCATAAAGCAGGAACGATTCTGCCACAGGTAGATGCAGCCGGAAAGTGCGGTAACGGCAGCAACGGCCCAGCACAGCACCTGGGTGGTAAAGCTGATAACCCCAACGCCGTCCGCCGGGGCGAGCGCCATGGCAAAGTAATAGAAGATGATGGTGACCATCTGCAGCACGGTTTTGACCTTGCCCCACATGTTTGCGGCAATGACGGTACCGGACTCTGCCGCAATCATGCGCACACCGGCCACAGCAAACTCGCGGAACATGATGATGGCCAGCACCACGGGGGAGCAGACACCGTCCACCACCATATAAATAATGGCGGCGGTGGTGAGCATTTTATCAGCCAGCGGGTCCATAAACTTGCCAAAGTCCGTTACCAGGTGGTTCTTGCGGGCCAGGTAGCCATCCAGGAAATCCGTAAAGCTGGCCACAGCAAACAGAATGCCCGCTATCAAGGCATACGTTGCGTTGAACCGGAGCGTGCCCATATGGCTCATGGCAGCAAATACCATAAAGAACGGCACCATGATGACACGCATCATCGTTAATTTGTTAGGCAGATTCATGGTTTATTCCTCCACTTTGCTTTCCGCATAACCATAAAGATCATAAGTATCGGCATCGGTGATGGTAACGTTATAGAACGCGCCGGCTTCCAGCGGGGTATCTGCCGGGGTCATGATGCTGCCATCAATTTCCGGGCAGTCTGCTGCGGAGCGCAGCAGGTACATGCCGGTTTCATCGTCCACGCCATCGCAGATGCACTCATAGGTCTTGCCGACCTTTTCTGCTTCCTTTTCCGCGCTGATCTCGGCCTGCAGCTCCATAATGTGGTCTGCGCGGCGCTGCTTGACTTTCTCGTCAATCTGATTGTCCATCTTGGCGGCCACGGTGTTTTCCTCGGCGGAGTAGGCAAAGCAGCCCAGGCGGTCAAACTTGACGGTTTTGACAAAGTCGCACAGCTCGCTGTACTGTTCCTCGGTCTCACCAGGGAAACCTGCAATCAGGGTGGTGCGCAGCGTGATGTTGGGGATGGCCGCGCGCAGGCGGCGGATGGCATCCTCAATTTCTTTGCGGCCGCCGCGGCGGTTCATGTTTTTCAGCACCTCGTCATCGCAGTGCTGGATGGGCAGATCGAGATACGGCACAACCTTATTGTTGCGCACAAGGGCTGCGATGAATTCATCGGAGATACGCTCCGGGTAGGCGTACAGCACACGGATCCAGCGGATGCCCTCAATGGTGTTCAGCTTATCCAACAGTTCGCAAACTGCGCCGGGTTTGCCCCAGTCCTCGCCGTAAGCGGTGGGGTCCTGTGCGACCACGATCAGCTCTTTCACGCCCTCACCGGCCAGCCAGCGGGCTTCGGCCACGCAGTCGGCCATATCGCGGCTGTGCAGCGGGCCGCGGATGCCGGGGATGGCGCAGTAGTGGCAGCGGTTGTTGCAGCCTTCAGCGATCTTTAAGTACGCATAGTGGGCAGGCGTGCCGATGACACGCTTGCCGCCCAGCGGAAAGTCCTTTTTGGCACCGTAGCTTTCCAGATGGTCCTCACCATGGAACAGGCGGGCCACGATGGTGTCGATGGCCTTGTTGGAGGCACAGCCCACCACCGCGTCCACCTCGGGGATCTCTTCCTCGATCTGGCTGCGGTAGCGCTCGGCAAGACAGCCGGTGACGATGACCTTCAGCTCCGGGTTCTGCTGCTTGTAGGAGCAGGCTTCCAGAATGTTTTCAATGGCTTCGGTCTTGGCGCTCTCGATGAAGCCGCAGGTGTTCACAAGGATCACATCTGCTTCGGCCAGATCGGCCACGGTCTCGTGGCCGGCAGACAGCAGGATGTGCACCATCACATCCAGATCGACCTGATTCTTGGGGCAGCCAAGGGAAATACACGCAATTTTCATAGGGGATGATACTCTCTTTCTCTTTTGAGGGGTGCTTTTTATTCTTCTTCCGCTCTTTTTATCGCTTCTTTTATGACCGAATACGCAAAGCCGCGGCGCTGCAGGGCGGCCACCACAAGGTCGCGGCGGCCATCGGCCAGCTTTTTCATGTAGCGGCTGCGCACCAGAGCGGCGGCAGCTTCCAGCTCCGGGCTTTCGCCGTCTACGTCCGGGGCATAGACGCTTTCCAGCGCCTGCTCGATCTGCGCGCCGGAAAGGCCCTTCTGCCGCAGGTTCTGGGCTGCCGCACGGCGGCTCTTGCGGGCGGCAAGCAGGCTGTGTGCCCGGGCTTCGGCATAGCGGTCATCGTTTACGTAATCCAGCTCCACCATCTCAGCCACAGCAGCCGCTGCAGCCTGCTCGGTAAAGCCATAGCACAGCCGTTCATACAGCTGTGCCGAGGACATCTCGCGCGAGGCCAGCGCATCCAGTGCGCGGGCGCGGGCCTTGGCCGGGTCGGCGCACTTTTCTTCTTCCTGCTTCGGGCGGCGGCGTTTATAAAAGGACATTTAGTCCTCCACCATGATATCCAGTTCGCTCTCGCTGCTGCGGGCAGGAGCCTTGACCACCGGCTCCTTGGCATCTGCAGCCTTGGCGGGTTCTTCGGCCTTGGCCGCAGCGCCCTTGCCTGCCGGGCGGCGGGATGCGTACAGCTTATCAGCATTGGCGCGGATCTGGCCCTCGATGTCGTTTGCGATCTCGGGATTGTCCTTCAGGAACTGCTTTGCGTTGTCGCGGCCCTGACCCAGACGGATATCGCCATAGTTGAACCATGCGCCGCTCTTCTGCACGATGCCCAGCTTCACGCCCACATCAATGAGTTCGCTCATCTTGGAAATGCCCTCGCCGAACATGATATCGAACTCTGCCTCACGGAACGGAGGTGCCACCTTATTCTTGACGATCTTGGCGCGGGTGTGGTTGCCGATGAACTGGCCGGAAGAGTCCTTCAGGCCCTCCACGCGGCGGATGTCGATGCGCACCGAGGCGTAATATTTCAGGGCGCGGCCGCCGGTGGTGACCTCCGGGTTGCCGTACATCACGCCCACTTTTTCACGCAGCTGGTTGATGAAGACGCAGACCGTGTTGGTCTTGCCGATGACCGAAGTCAGCTTGCGCATGGCCTGACTCATCAGGCGGGCCTGCAGGCCCACATGGCTGTCGCCCATTTCGCCCTCGATCTCAGCCCTCGGCACCATGGCGGCAACCGAGTCCACCACGATGGCATCGATGGCACCGGAGCGCACCAGTGCTTCGCAGATCTCCATGGCCTGCTCGCCGGTGTCCGGCTGGCTGACCAGCAGATTGTTGATGTCCACGCCCAGCGCTTCGGCATAGGTGGGGTCCAGTGCGTGCTCCACGTCAATGAAGGCCACTTCGCCGCCCTGCTTCTGGGCCTCAGCCAGAATGTGCAGAGCCAGCGTGGTCTTACCGCTGGATTCCGGGCCGTACACCTCAATGATGCGGCCGCGGGGCACACCGCCCACGCCCAGAGCCAGATCCAGACCCAGACTGCCGGTGGAAATGGCATCCACCTGCATGGAGGCGTTATCACCCAGCTTCATCACGGCACCCTTGCCGAACTGCTTTTCGATCTGGGCCAGCGCAGTGGCCAGCGCATCCTTTTTGGCCTCCGGCTCGGTCTTTTTGGTCGCCGGGGCAACGGTGTTGTTGTTCTGATTTTTTGCCATAGCGTGCTGCTCCTTTTCTTCCTGCTGCCCGCCGTGCGCGGGCTGTCCGTATACTTTCCAGTATAGTATACCACAAAATCAAAATATTACAACAAGAAGTTGTTTCTATTTTCACTTTTATTTTTCGGGTCTGTGGGCGATCATGCACCGGTCGTTGCCGCCAAAATCCTTGCGGCACTCAATGTCTGCCCAGCCGTTTGCAGCCAGCAGTGCCGCCACAGCCTGCCGCTGCTGCCAGCCGATCTCCAGCACCAGCGCTCCGCCGGGCCGCAGTGCATTCTGGTAATGCTCTGCAAGGGCACGGTAAAACACAAGGCCGTCCTTTCCTGCTTCCAGCGCCATGGCCGGCTCCTGCGCCACCTCCGGCTGCAGATGCCGCATCTCCTCGGCGGTGAGGTAGGGCGGGTTGGATACGATCAGATCAAGCTGCCCTTCCGGCAGGCCCTGCCAGTAGGTGAACAGGTCGCCCTCTACCGGCTGCACCGCATAGGCTGGCTTTGCCTTTGCGCGCAGAGCGTTCAGCGCCGGCCCCCAGTCAAAGGCCGGGGCATCTGCCTGCTCAAACGCGGTAGGCTCCAGCAAGTCCTCCGTCTGCCCGCCCTGCCCTTTCAGGGCGCAGCGGCAGTTCTTTTCCAGATAAACAAAGGCTTCCGGGCTTTTTTCCACGCAGGTCACCTGCGCCGCCGGGCAGAAGCGCTTGACGCCCAGCCCCAGACAGCCGGTCCCCGCGCAGAGATCCAGCACCCGGGGCGCTGCAATGCCCGTCAGGGTATTGGCAGCCGCTTCCGCTACCACCTCAGTGTCTGCCCGGGGGCAGAGCACACCGGGGCCAACGGCAAGGTCAAAATCCAGAAAGCTCCAGATCCCGCACAGGTATTGCAGCGGTTCCCGCTGCTCACGGCGCGTGCAGAGGGCTTCCAGCTTTTCCGCTTCCTCCGTGGTCAGCACCCGGTCGGAAAGGCGGGCATCCCGCCCGGCTGCCACGCGGAACAGCTCCCGTGCATCGTAATCGGCATCCGGACACCCTGCAGCGGAAAGCCGGGCTTCCACGGCCCGCACCGCTTCGCGCGGGGTCAAACCAGCAATTACCATCTGCCATCCTCCGGGTCCTCGGGCAGCACAGGGGTCACAGCGGCAATGGCCACCTCGATCATGCTGTCGTCCGGTTCAAACACGGTCAGGTGCTGCACCCAGATGCCGGGCTGGCGGATGATGCGGGTGGCAATGTTATCGGACCGGCCGCACCACTTGAGCAGCTCATAGCTGATGCCCATGACCAGCGGCAGAAGCAGCAGCTTGAACAGCACCCGCAGGCCGATGCTGCCCCACGGCAGCACGCTGTAGAGGAACACGCTGACGATGACCACCAGAATGAGGAAGCTGGTGCCGCAGCGCGGATGGAACCGAGTGTACTTGCGCACATTCTCCACGGTCAGCTCATCACCGGCCTCATAGCAGGCAATGGTCTTGTGCTCGGCACCGTGGTACTCAAACACGCGGTGGATCTCCTTCATCTTGGAGATGGCCACCATATAGGTGAGGAAGATGCCAACTTTCAGCACCGCTTCCAGCACCACCTTGGCCCAGCGGCCCAATGTTACAAAGTGGTTCACGCCGCCCACGATGAGGGTGGGCAGCACGGTGAACAGCAAAATCGCCAGCAGTCCGCCCAGTACGGCGGCACAGGCCAGCAGTGCGTCCTCTGCCTTTTTGCCCAAGTGGTCGCCCACCCATTTTTCAAAGGCAGTCTCTTCCTCTTCGGGGTCGTAGTCGTCACCCATGCTCACCTGAGCCGAGTACATCATGTAGCGGTAGCCCACGATCAGGCTTTCGATCATGGAGATGGCACCGCGCACCAGCGGGATCTTTGTCCAGATGCCGTGGTTCTTCACAGGGTCGATCTTGGTCTCAATGGTGCCGTCCGGCTTGCGCACGGCGCAGCAGATGAGCTTCGGGCCGCGCATCATGATGCCTTCCATCAGCGCCTGCCCGCCGACGCTGGTCTTGAAACGTTCCTTTTTAGGTTGATTCATTGGGTTCTCCTATCGGATCATATTTTTCCCGGTTATTTTACCACAGAATTGTGACAAAATCTTCACGCCTTATGGTACAGCGGCAAGCCCAGTGTGACCACTGTGCCGCGGCCCAGCGTGCTCTTGATGTCCATGGTGCCGTCCAGTGCAGTCATGATGGAATCCACCAGCGCAAGGCCGATGCCGCTGCCCCGCACCGAATTGCTGCCCTTGTAGAACTTGGTCTTGACATTCTCAAGGTCTTCCGGCGGGATGCCGCGGCCCTGATCGATGATCTCCGCAAAAGCCTTGTATTCGCCCGCCCACAGCTTGACCGTGATGCGCCCGCCGGGGGCCGAGTACTTGATGGCGTTGTCCATGATGTTGATGAACACCTGCCGCAGACGGTCCGGGTCGGCATAGACCGGGATCATCTCCTCCGGCTCGGTGTAGCTGAGCACAAGGCCCTCGCGCTGGATGCGTGCTTCACAGAACAGCACCGCATCGGTCAGCTCTGCCACAAGGTCCAGCGGGCGGCAGTCCATACGGATGCGGCCGTTCTGCAGACGGCTGAAATCCAGCAGCTCTTCCACCATGTTGTACAGGCGGCCCGTCTCATTGTTGATGATCTCAAGGCCCTTGCGGTAGTTCTCGTCTGCCGGGTCGTCCAGTGTGCGCAGGGTCTCCACCCAGCCCCGGATGGAGGTGAGCGGCGTGCGCAGCTCGTGAGAGACGGAACTGATGAACTCGTTCTTCATCTTCTCGGTCTCTTCCAGCCCTTCGGCCATCTGGTTGATGGTGCCGCGCAGGCGGTCCACCTCGTCGTGTTCGTTGCCGGTGACCGGCAGGCGCACATCCAGCTCACCCCGGGCGATGCTGGCTGCGGTGCGCTCCACCTGTCCCAGCGGCACCACGATGCTGCGGATGAAGTACAGGCCGGACATCACGGTGAAAGCAAGGATCACCGCCGCGATCACAACACTTACCGCGATGGCGTTCTTGATCTGCGCTCCCACAAGGGTCAGGCTGGTGACAAGACGCATCGCCGCCACATCCTCGGCGGCATAGGGCACCAGATAACAGGCCGCCATCACCAGCTCGCCGGACTGGGTGCGGTAGACCGCCACACCAAGGCCGTCAGAAGCCTCCTGCGCCTGCTCAAAGTCGATGCCGGTCACAATGCCGTCCGCATTTGTGCCGCTGGAGGACGCAATGACCCCGCCATAGCTGTCCAGCAGCATGAACTCGTATTTGTCCTTATCGGCAAACTGCTCCACCATGCGGCGCAGGGCCACGCTGCGGGTAGCCGCCGTGCTCTGCACCGTATCGCCGGTGTACATTTTCAGCTGGCCGGACACCGAAGAGAACCGCCGGTACATGGTCTGCTGCACGCTGTTATAATAGCTGCGTGTGTAGTTGTACAGGAACATGGTTTCGGCCAGCAGCACCAGCAGCACGGTGATGAGCAGGTTGCCCCGCAGCCACCGGCGGGTGATCCCGCTTCTCATTCTTCCCATCTGTAGCCGTAGCCCCACACAGTAAGGATATGGGTGGGATGGCTGGGTTCATCCTCCACCTTCATGCGCAGACGGCGGATGTTCACATCCACGATCTTCACGTCACCAAAATAGTTCTCGCCCCACACACCCTTCAAGATCTTCTCGCGCACCAGCGCAATGCCGGGGTTGCGGAAGAACAGCTCCATGATCTGGAATTCCACCTGCGTCAGCTCAATCGGCTGGCCTGCCTTGAGCAGCACGCGGCGGTTCTCGTCCAGCACAAATTCGCCGCTGGTGAGCATCCCCAGCGGGTTTTCCTTTTCTTTTTCGTCCCCGCCTGCAGTACGGCCGACGCGGCGGCACAGCGCTTTCACACGGGCCAGCAGTTCGCTTACGCTGAAAGGCTTGGTCATATAGTCATCGGCACCAATAGAAAGGCCGCGGATCTTGTCCTGCTCCTGTCCCTTGGCGCTGAGGATGATAATGCCGATCTTCTGATCGGTGCGGCGGATGGTCTCGCACAGGGAGAAGCCGTTCATGCCCGGCAGCATCACATCCAGAATGGCCGCATCGCAGCCCGGCTTCTTCTCCAGCAGCGGCAGAGCCGCCTCGGCGCTTTCGGCCTCCACAGCCTCCATGCCCGCAAGGCGCAGGTTCAGCGCGATCATCTCGCGGATGTTGGCTTCATCTTCAACGACAAGCACTCGTACCATGAACTGTTCCTCCGTTCTTTAGTTGAGCAGATACAGCGCCTTGGACAGGCGGTAATTTTTATCACGGATCTCCACATCCGGGGCAAGCTTCGCCTGCATCTGGCGGGATGCCACGATGCCAAGGCGGGTCCAGCCCTTCAGGCTGGAGGTGGTGCGCACCAGACGCAGGGTCATTACCAGCTGGTCTTCGTCCACCGTGCGCAGCTCCACTGCACCATCATATTGTTCGCTGTCGGTCAGTTTGAGGTTGCCCTCCCACTCCATGGGCAGCTCGATATAGCAGTTGGTCTCTTCGTCCAGCAGCCCGAAGCTTTTTTCCGGGTGCGGGCTGGTATAGTCCATCCACACGATAAAATCCATGCGGCGGCTCTGGCTCATGTTCAGCAGGCCCGCTTCGTCCGGCTGGGTGGGGATCTCCACGATGCCGTCGCCGTCCAGATCCTGACTGACCAGACTGGGCACATTGCGCAGGGATGCGGTGTAAAGCTTTTCGGTGCTGATCTGATCGGCAGGCACCATCTGCTGCGTGTCCTCGTCAAAACGCAGCAGCACGCTGGCCAGATTGTTGCCGGAAATGCCGGTCCAGCCATCCAGCACCAGATAATGCCTGCCGTCCGCACCCACACCCGCCGCCACCGAGGCGCAGCCGGCGAACCGATTGGCGGAAAGGCCCATAACAGCCACCTGCTGGAAGCTGCCCTCTTTATCCACGGTCAGCAGTTCGATCTGCACGCCGCCGTCCTCCAGCGTAGACATCAGGATCAGATCCTGATTGCCGCCGCCGGTGATATCCTCCACCAGATACTGCTGGTACTGCTGCTCCAGGATCGTGGAAAGCACGCCGTCGGTGTAGGAATACACAGCCAGATAATGGTCGCCCTGTGCCGCTGTATAACCCACCACCAGTTGGGTGGCATCGCCGGGCTGCAGCTGGGCCAGCCCCACCGACTCTACCGTGTCTGCAAGGCCCTCTACGTTCTGGCGCACATGCCAGATGTCGGCATCATCCTTCTGCAGGATGGCAATGCACACGTTGGAGCTTTGGGCGGTGGTGTAAAGCACGGCGGCATCCTGCCTGCCGTCACCGTCCAGATCCTGCAGCAGGAAAGGCGAAAGCAGGTCGCCCTGCATGGGATATTTGAGCTGTGCGCTCTCCCCCAGCCAGTCGTTCAGGGCAGTCTGCACATCGCCGTAATCGCCGGAAAGCTTGGGCGCACGCAGAAGCTCTTCCACCTGCACCTGTTCACCGGGCATGCTGCAGCCTGCCAGAAGCAGGCACAGCAGCACGCAAGCCAACCACCGGCCAAAATGATTCGGATGTTTCAACCGCTGCGCCTCCTCTGTGTGGAAAACTTGTCCGGCCAAAGGCCGAAAACATGCTATTGTCAGTATACCACGGGCCGGGCGCAATTCCAACACCCGAAAACGAGAAAAGGGGCTGCCGCACCACATTTGGTGCAGCAGCCCTTTTGGGGTCCTGATTTTTATTCTTCGGTCTTGTCAAACAAGCCTTTTTCTTTTGCGGCGTTCCAGGTCAGGCAGGTGCGCAGCTTGCTGACCGGGAAGGCCGGGTGGAATTTATTGTTGTCCGCATCGTCCTTCATCAGATCCTGCTCCACTGCCCAGCGGGCGGCCTTTTGTGCGTCGGTATCGCCCTCGTCGATGTCGCTGTAGAGGGCGGTGCTTACAGGCTCAGGCTTGCCGGCGTGCTCCCACAGCAGCTCGGCCAGCTCGATGCGGTTGGAGGGCATGGGGATGCCGGGCATATTGATGACGCGGTAGATGCCGGTGCCGGCTTCATAGATGATAGCACCTGCGGCAGCACCGATCACCACAGCAGAGATCGCGCCCTGAATGTTGCCGGTATCGCTGGGTCCAACCGGGTCGGGTTCAGGAATGGGGTCCTCCGCGAAGGTTGCCGTCACCTCTACATTAGCATCCGGCATGGTAAAGGTCACCTTGGTGGGGTCGTCCGCGTCCGGGGTCTTCAGGAAGGTGTCTGCTTTCTGTTCCTCACCGCCTACCAGCACCGTCCAGCTGATGAAGTGCTGTCCATCCGGCACATTGGCTGTCAGGTGCACGGTTTCACCCACCGGCACAGCGCTGCCGCTCGGTACGGACGCATCGCTGTCGTCAATGTTCGCAGTCACATGGTCGCCGACCCTCAGAGTGGGGTTCAGAGTGGGGTTGCTCGCAAAGTTTGCCGTCACTTCCACATTCTCACTCGGCATCGTAAAGGTCGCCTTGGTGGGGTCGTTCTTGTCCGGGGTCGTCAGGAAGGTGTCTGCTTCCTTTTCCTCACCGCCTACCTTCACCGTCCAGCCGGTGAAGCGCTTTCCCTCCGGCACAGTGGCTGTCAGGTGCACTTTGGTGTCTGCGGCCACAGGGACATTCAGCACTTTGTCCTCAAGCTCTGCGGTAACATTCTCACCGGTAATCACACTGTGCATCGAGCGCACATAGCCGCAGGTGTCGCAGTAAGGATCTGTTGCATCGGTGTAATCATGGGTAGTTTTCGCCACCTGTTCAGCCGTCAGGCCCGGGCAGTTTGCAGTAGTGCACTCCCTCCAGTGTTTGGTACCGTCATGTTTCCACTGGTAATTATGCCAATGCACATTCAGTACGACATTCATTTTTTTGTTGGGTTGTCCGATATCATAATCGTAGCGGAACGTCTTGGAATTGGGATCAACCGTAAGGATATTTCCATTGATTGTGCCGCCACGTATAGCAGTTGCTTTGCTTGCGTCAAAGTGTCCCGGCAAAGTGGTAAGGTCAAACTTTCCATCACCTTCAACTGCAATATTATAGCTGCAGTCCTTCCCATTAAACTCCTCCAAAGCCGTATTGTTCGTTGCATCCAGCGACGTCAGATTTGTTTTATTAACATACAACTTCTTCAGCTTCGTGTTCGCACTTACATTCAATGCACTCAGTGGATTTTTCCAGCATTTTAACACTTCCAATTCTGTCTGATTCCTCAGATCCAGATTGCTCAATTTACTCTCATAACACGAGAGCTCTTTAAGTTTTTTATTTTCCCTGACATCCAATTCCGTCAGATTGTTGGTTCCGCAGCTTAATTTCACTAATTCCTTGTTTTGACTTACATTCAATGTATCCAGGTGGTTATCTTGACAATCAAAATCTTCCAGCTTCTCATTTTTGCTCACGTCGATCGACGGTAACGCATTGTGCCCACAGTAGAATGTTTCCAATAGCGGCAACCCGCTTACATCCAGCTCATTCAATTGGTTATGATGACAGTTAATATATGACAGCTTTTTGTTATTGCTCAAATCTATCGTTGTCAGATTATTATAATAGCACTCGAGGAGCCAGATGTTCGTAAAAAACTCGATTCCCTTTAAGTTACTTATTTCTTTATTATCACAAGAAATCCACTTTGCGTTCGCGATCTCACTTGGGCTGAAATACTTGTCTTGATTTTTATCCCATTCTCCCGCCACATAGTCTCTAAAATTTTCGTCCGGAAAGTTTTTCTCGTTGATTGCAATATACCCCTCCGGCACAGCAGCATCCGCCTGCGCACTCGCGCCATTTTCCTGTTC
>OGDY01003555.1_pt1 | contig 11926 bp, 10 predicted proteins | sample 1570341 | NCBI WGS metagenome assembly OGDY01 (sample SAMEA2581972, study PRJEB24529) | metagenome | biome: Human gut stool | place: China | collected 2011 | reverse complement strand
GCGAAGGGCGGCTATGTCATTGCCGAGGGGACGATCCCCGCGATCGAAAAAAACCCCGTTTCCCAGATCGGGCCGTTCCTCTCCGGAGCGGCGGAAACAAAGCTGCGGAGGCGCGCGGGGAAAGAGGAGCTCTTTGCCAACGGCGTCATTCATCTTTCGACCGCGCCGATCCATACCGTGAAGCCGCTGGAGGTGCGTATCCCCAAGGGGCGGCTCACTGTTGTCACCGGCGTATCCGGCTCCGGCAAGACAACGATGGTGCTGGAGAGCCTCGTCCCCGCGCTGGATGCGCACATCGGCGGCAAGACGCTGCCGGAGCACATCCGCGCCATCGGTGCGGAGGGCATCGCGCACATCAAGCTCATCGATGCCGCGCCCATCGGGATCAACGTCCGCTCCACGGTCGCCACCTACGCGGGCATACACGACGAGCTGCGAAGGCTCTACGCGCAGTCTGCCGACGCAAAGGAGCGCGGCTATAAGGCAAGCGATTTTTCCTACAATACCGGCGCCCTGCGATGCCCCGGATGCGACGGAACGGGCGTTGTCAGTCTGGACGTTCAATTCCTGCCGGACGTAAATATCCCGTGCCCGGACTGCCGCGGCTCACGGTATGCCCGCAAGGCCTATGATGTAAGGCTCACGAACAAGGCGGGGGCGAGCGCGTCGCTGCCCGAGCTCATGGACATGGACGTGAACAGTGCCATGGAGTTTTGCAAAGACCGAAAAGGCGTCTGCCAGAAGCTGGGCATTCTCCGGCAGCTGGGCCTTGGCTATCTCACGCTGGGCGAGGAAACGCCCAGTCTCTCCGGCGGCGAGGCGCAGCGGCTGAAGCTGGCCAGCGAGATCGGCAAAACGCAGACGGATTCCGTTTTCGTGTTCGACGAACCGTCCATCGGTCTGCACCCGCTCGATGTTCGGGTGCTGCTCGGCGTTTTTCAGGCGCTGCTCGATAACGGCGCGACCGTTATCGTCATCGAGCACGATCTCGATGTGATCCGCAACGCGGACTATGTTATTGACATGGGGCCCGGCGGCGGTGACGCGGGCGGACGCATCGTGGCGGTCGGAACGCCGCAGGAGATCCGTGCCGACGAAAACAGCATCACCGGCCGGTATTTATAAGAACAGGATTCCGCAGCACATAAAAGCGGCAGAGCCATGGACGCCATGGCTCTGCCGCTTTGCGTATCCGGGAGATGGCGGATTGCCACAAAATACGGCGGAAAAATTAGCGGAACTGCCGAACCTTTTGGGCCGCGTGCAACATTCATGCAACAGCGTTGACGCTCTTTTGCCCCTGTGATAGCATGAGAATGCACACGGTTGCATGACCTTTTTTCTTTGAATTTCCGGAGATACACCATCGTCTTCCGGCGGAAAAAGGGCGCTTTGCGGCCAGATATGCAAACGGTTGCATAAATGCGGGAAGGATGGCGAACCATGTCTGCTACCATACGGGATGTGGCGAAGCTGGCCGGTGTTTCGGCGTCTACAGTGTCGCGCGTCATCAACAAATCCGCGCCGATCTCCGGGGAAACGACCGAGCGCATCTACCGCGCGATGGAGGAACTGAAATACGTCCCCAACGATATTGCCCGCAGCTTTGCCAGCGGCAGCGCCCGCGCGATCGCCATCGCCGTCAACGTTTCCGACACGCGCTCCTACGCCAACCGCTTTTTCAACAACACCGTTTTCGGCATTGAAACGGCGGTGCACCGAAAGGGCTACAACTTCATCATCACGAGCGCGAACGACGAGCGCGGCGGTATGGGCTCGCTCGAAAAGCTGATATTGAGCAAGAAGATCGACGGTCTTGTGCTTCCCGTGTCGCTGCTCCAGAGCTCGATCGTGAAGCTCGTGGAGGAGATGTCCTTTCCGTTCGTTGTCCTGGGGCGTGTAAAGAATGCGGGCAGCCGTCTGAGCTGGGTGGATATCTCCAACGAACAGGCGGGTGCGGCCTCCGTGCGGTATCTTCTCGGCAAGGGCTACCGTCGCATCGGCTTTCTCACGCGCGGGGATAAGGAGCTTTTCACGCGCGACCGTCTCGACGGCTACCGCGCGGAGCTTGCCCGCGCCGGATTGACGCCCGATCCGGTCTACCGTGTCAGCCCCGCTGCGGCATTCGATGAAACGAAGCTCTATCTCAAAACGCTCTTTACGAGCGCCGCTGCGCCCGATGCCGTGATCTGCTGCGACGATAAAATGGCGCTCGCCGCGCTGCGCGGCGCGAGAGAGCTCGGCATCCGCGTTCCCGAAGGGCTCGGCATATTGTGCTTTGACAATACCGAGGTCACGGAAATGGCGGAGCTTCCGATCTCCGCGGTGGATGTCGATACGTTTGAACTCGGGCGGATCGCCGCCGAAACGCTGTTCCGGCAGATGGAAAAGCCCGATTTCGGCGCGAGCCGGTCGCAGATCACGACGAAGGTGATCGAGCGCGGCTCCACCATGAAAAAATAAAGAGGGGAGGCGCTGCCGTTGAATCTTGCGGCGATCCGATTTCGCAACACCGAAGACCACATATACCCCCGCGGCAGAAACGAACTGACCGTCTCGCTGAGCACCGCGCGGGGTGACATGGATAGCGTCACGCTCGTCTGGTGGCCGCGGTATGAAACGGAGCGGTCGAGCTGCCGCATACCCGTGAAGCGGGAGCTGCGCGATGCGTATCTTGATCATTACCGGGCGGTTATCCAAACGGACGGCATCTCCGCCTACACGCGCTATGCCCTGCTCTTCCAAAGCGGCGGCGAGACCGTCCGGCTTGGCAAAAACGGCTTTTCGGCGCCGGACGACGGGGATAACTTTTTTGAATTCCTCTGGCCGAACCCGACGGATGCGTACCGCGCGCCGGACTGGGCATCGGAGCAGGTGTATTACCAGATCTTCCCCGAACGCTTCCGAAACGGCGAGGCGTCAAACGATCCGCCCGGCGCGGAGCGCTGGGGCGCGCCGCCGACGCGGGAAAATTTCCAGGGCGGCGATCTTCGCGGTATCATCGAAAAGCTCGGGTACATCCGCGATCTCGGCGCAACGTGCCTGTATCTCACGCCCATATTCAAAGCGCCGTCCAACCACAAGTACGACACCGTGGATTATTTCGACATCGACCCCGCCTTCGGCACGAAGGACGATCTCGCGGAGCTTGTCCGCAGCGCCCACAAGCTCGGGCTGCGGGTGCTGCTCGACGGCGTATTCAACCACTGCGGGTATTACTGGCCGCCGTTTCAGGATGTGGTGCGAAACGGCGAAAGCTCCGGCTATGCCTCCTGGTTTTTCCCGCAGAGCTTCCCGGTGAACGAAAAGCTGGAAAATTACGACTGCGTCGGCCACTACAAATGGATGCCGAAGATCAATCTGGCGGACGCCGGAGCGAGGGATTACTTCATCACGGTCGGCAAGTACTGGATACGCAACTTTCACATCGACGGCTGGCGGCTGGATGTGGCGGACGAAGCGCCCACGCAGTTCTGGGAGCATTTCTCCGACGCGATCAAAAAGGAAAACCCGGAAGCGCTCCTGCTCGGCGAAACGTGGGCGGACGCGCACCGGCTGCTCGCCCCCGACCGGCTCGACAGCGCGATGAACTATCTCTTCCGGGACGCCGCCGCGGACTGGCTCGCAAAGGATCGGATATCGCCCGCGGAGCTCGATCACCGGCTCAACCGGATGCTCTCGCTCTATCCGTGGGAAACGGCGCTGCGGCTCTATAACCCGCTCGACAGCCACGATACCGAGCGCTTCCGCTGGCTCTGCCACGACAAGCGGCGGCACGCGCTTGCCGCGGCGCTGCAGATGACGTTCCCCGGCTGTCCCGCGGTGTTCTACGGCGATGAGATCGGGCTCTCCGGCGGCAACGACCCGGACTGCCGTCTCGCCATGGAGTGGGACGAGGAGAAGCAGGATAAAGAGCTTCTCGCCCTTTACAGGAAACTCATCGGCATACGGCGGGAGTCGCCGTCCCTCCTCCGCGGGGACTTCCGCACGTGCCTTTGCGACGATGTCTCCAACGTGTACGCCTTTCGCCGGACGTGCGGCGAGGACGAAAGCCTTGTCGTCCTCAACGCCGGGAGCGAGCCGGTGAAAACGAAAATTGCCGCCGAGGGGACGTGGACGCCCCGCATCAGCGGCAGAAAACCTGTATCCTCGGAAAGCGGCGGGATCACCGTTGATCTTGCACCGTGCTCCGCGGAAATATATCAGAAGAAAGCGAAGGGACGAAAATGAAGAAGTCTACCATGAAAATGCTGGCGCTTCTCCTTCTCGCAGCAATGATGTTAGCGGCATTCACTGCGTGCGGATCGAACGAAGCGCCGAGCACCAGCCCCGTTCCGCCGGCGGAGACCACCGGAAAACCGGCGGCAGGCAGCGCAGAAACCGAACCCGTTACGATCAACTTCTGGCATCACTACAGCGCCCAGTCGGCGGAGAACGAAACTCTTATGAATGTTCTCATCCCCCGATTTGAGGAAGAGAATCCCGGGATCAAGGTCAACGCCGTCTCGCACGAGTGGGCGGACCTCCATGATAAGATCCTCATCAGCGCGCAGTCCAACACGCTGCCGGATGTGGCGCGTCTGGATATCGCGTGGGTGCCCGAATTCCAGAAGATGGGCATCCTCACCGCGCTCGACGAGGAAATGGCCGATTTTGATTCCGTCACCGCCGATCTGCTGGAGAGCGCCATGAGCACCGGCTTCGTCTCCGGACATTACTACGCAATGGCGCTCAACACCAATACGAAGATCCTCTTCTATAACGAAAAGGCTCTCGAAGAGGCCGGCATCGCCGTTCCCGCGACGATGGACGAATTTGTGAAAGCCGTCGCGGCAGTCTCTGGGAAGAACAGCGCCGGACAGACGGTTTGGGGTCTCAACGAGCCCGCGCTCGCCGGTTGGAACGTCCTGCCGTACATCTGGTCGAACGGCGGCGAGATCACGAACGAGGACAATACCAAGGCCAGCGGCTACATCAACAGCGAAAAGACGATCGCTGCCGTGCAGATGCTCGCGGATATGGCGAAGAACGGCGAGCTTTCCGGCTACAACAGCGGTGATATCCCGATGACCGACGGCTTCGGCACCGGCCGGTATATCTTCCTTCTCGAAGGCCCGTGGAAGACCGCGGAGCTTGCGGGCGCCTATCCCGACATGGCCTACGGCAACTGCCAGCTGCCCGCCGGGGAAGCCGGATCGATCTCCGTGCTCGGCGGCGAGGATATCGCAATGTTCAACGGCTCCCACAAGGACGCCGCGTGGAAGTTCATGCAGTTTATGACGAGCCCGTTTGCCGAGGAAGAGATGGCCAAGTGCGGCCAGATCCCCGTGAACAAGACGGCGCTCGAGAGCGAGACCGTGAAGAACGCTTCCTTCGCTCCGTTCCTTGAGGCCATCACCACGGCGAAGGCCCGCCCCGCGGTCGCTTCGTGGTCCGAGATCGACAACGAGCTCACGACCGCCATGACGAAGATCCTCGTCAACGGCGCGGACGTGAAGGAAACGCTCGACGCGCTGGCGGTCACGATCGACGGCCTGCTTGCCTAAATTTAGCATAATCCTTCGTATTCCGCAACAGTTTTATCATGCCCCGCCGCGTCTGGCGGCGGGGCGACCGTATTCCGCAGGGGAGGGATGGCCATGATGCTGCGTTCCGGCAGAAATAAAGCCCAGTTCGCGGCGCTGCTCGTGCCGGGGATCATCGTTTTCGCGCTCTTTACGGTCTATCCGATCGTAAAGCTCTTCGTTATGAGCTTTCTGCGCTGGGATCTCGGGTCGGTATTTCAAAAGAGCTTTGCCGGGTTTGAGAACTATAAGGCGGTGCTGAGCGATGAGACGTTTTTCGTCGCCTTTGAAAATACGCTCATCTATACGCTCGTCACCGTGCCGGGACAGATGGCGCTCGGCCTTCTCGCGGCGGTGCTCATCCACTCCATCCCGCGCTTTCAGGTGACGTTCCGGGTCATCTACTATATCCCGGTCATCACATCGTGGGTCATTGTTTCGCTCGTATTCCGGTACATATTCAACACCGAGGGCATGCTCAACTATTTCCTCTGCAACGTGCTGCATCTTACGAAGGACTATGTCCCGTGGCTGAATACCCGCTGGGGCGGGCTCACGGTCGCCATGCTGCTCGGCATCTGGAAGGGCGTGGGCTGGAACCTTGTGGTGTTTCTCGCGGCGCTCCAGTCCGTGCCGGCGGAGCTTTACGAAGCGGCGGACGTGGACGGCTGCACCGGATGGAAAAAGTTCTGGTACATCACGCTCCCGAGCATCCGCCCGACGATCCTCTTCGCACTCGTCATGCTCACGATCGGCGGTTTCAACGTGTTCACGTCCATCAAAATGATCACCGACGGCAAGCCCATGCACCAGACGGACACGGTGCTCACGTGGATGTATTATAAGGCGTTCAGCACCGGCGAGTTCGGCTACGCCGCGGCGCTGAGCTTCATCGTGGCCGTCACGCTGATGATCCTGGCGTTCCTGCAGTTCCGCGCCATGAAGCGCCAGAACGACTGAGGGAGGGGAGAGGTATGAAAAGCAGAAAAAACCGCTGGAGTCTCGTGCTCCGCTACATTCTCCTTCTTTTGGGCGGCGCGGTATCGGTCATGCCGATGATCTATATGCTTTCCACGTCGCTCCGGCCGAACGGCGCGCTCTATGAGTTCCCGCCGCACTTTTTCCCGAAGCTCAGCGAGATCACGCTGGAAAACTACCGGTATATCTTCGCGCAGGAGAAATTCTATCTCAACTTCATCAACAGCGTCGTCGTGGCAGTCGTTACGATCGTCCTTGCGGCGATCATCGCCTCGGCGCTCGCGTACTGTCTCGCGCGGTTTGAATTTCCGGGGAAAAAGCTCCTTTTTGCGCTCGTCATCGGCATGATGATCATCCCCGGTACAACGCTCATCATCCCGCAGTTTCAGCTCGCGTCGTTTTTCGGCATCACGAACAGCCTCGCGGGGCTTATCCCGTTCTATGTCGCGTGGGTCATCCCGTTTTCCACGTTTATGATCAAAAGCTACATCGAGAGCATCCCGCGCGAGTTTGACGAGGCGGCGTACGCCGACGGCGGGAGCGTATTCACGGTGTTCTTCCGCATCATATTGCCGCTCGCCAGTCCCGCTATCGCGTCGGTGAGCATATTTAACTTCCTCACCGCGTGGGAGGAATTTACCTGGGCCATGACCGTTATCAACGATAACGCCAAGCGCACGCTGCCCATCGCCATCTCCGGCTTTTTCGGCCAGCACCAGTTCACGCAGTGGGGCTATGTGTTCGCCATGTCCGTGGCGAGCCTCGTGCCGGTGCTCATCGTGTTCATCCTCTGCCAGAAATACTTCGTCTCCGGATTGCAGGCCGGCGGACTCAAAGGCTGAAGAATAATTATGTAAACTAAGTGTCCCGAAGAATCCTCTTCGGGACATTTGCTGTATAATCCGTTTGTAACCTTTGGCATGCTTCGATTGTTTTATTGATGAAGGGCCTTTCAGAAAGAGGAATCATGCATGAAAACAGAGACAAGCGTGGTCGTGGAAAAGTATAAGGACAGTATCTTTTCCGCGGCGTTCAATGTCTGCGCGAACGCTGCGGATGCGGAGGACGTTGTTCAGGATACGTTTATCCGCTACCACACGACAAACACGCAGTTTGCCGACGAGCAGCATATCCGCGCATGGCTGCTCCGTGTGGCGATCAACAAGGCGAAAAATGTGACGATGTCCTTCTGGCGGCGCAGGGGCGTACCGCTGGAGGATTATGCGGAAACGCTCGCCTTTCCGTCGCCGGAGGCGGGCGACCTGTTTGAAAAGGTCATGAAGTTGCCGGAAAAGTACCGGATCGTGATCCATCTCTTTTACTATGAGGATTACTCGGTGCGGGAGATCGCCGGGATACTGCGCATTACGGAAGCAAACGTAAAGGTGCGCCTTTCCCGGGGGCGCAGACTGCTGAAAGAAGCGTTACAGGAGGTTTGGACGGATGAATAACGGAGAACTTTATAAACAGGCGTTCGGCACGCTGCACGCGCCGGATACCATTTCGCTGACGGCGGAAAAAGGGGCGGAGCGGAAAACCTTCCGCCCGGCACGGCGGCTCGTGCTCGTCTGCGCCTGCACGGTGCTGGCGCTCGGCCTTGCCGTGACAGCGTATGCCCGCGGCGGACTGATCCTCGGCCATGTTTTCGGCTGGGGGAATAATATGGAGGTCACGACCGGCATTGACGAAAACGGCGAAAGCTACAACGAGGTGCGTCTCCACACGGAAAATCTGACGCCGCCGGTCGTGCAGCGCGGCGGCAGGATGATCTTCATCGTCAATAATGAGGCGATCGACATTACCGACGAGCTCTCGCCGACGAAGGCGTTCCGCTATGACTATACGGACTCGGACGGCAATACGCACGTCTGGCTCGTTGGTCTTGTTTCCGAAGACACGGCAAATTACGGCTACGCGGAGTATATAAAGCGCTCTGACGGAACGTGGCTTGGCGGATGCTCCGTCGGAGTCAGTCTCGACGCGGACGGACGCTCCTCGGCGCTCTGGCTCGAATTGGCCAAGCAGGAGCCGAATATCCGCTGGTAACAAACCGCCGGCGTATCGCAGATCGCGATATGCCGGCGGCATTATAGTATCCTATGAACCTTAATTGCCGGTCTCGGGTGTGCCGAGAGTAAAGGCGTAGCGCATTTCCAGCGCGTGGAAGAGCTGCTGCATGACGCCCTGCGCAATGGCGCGGATGTCGAGCGAGCGGATCTTCTGCACGACACGCTCGATCTCCTCCGCCGGGACGCCGTAGCCGCCCAGACTCAGCCGGAAGAAGGCGTCGAGCTTTTCCTCAAGCGGGAAGTCCTCCGAGCAGGGATGCGCCATGTACCCGCGCATGATGCCCGCGGAGCCGAGCTCCATGATATAAAAATCGCGCTCGGTCATTTCGGGATGGTAGGAGCCGAAAATGGCGTGCAGCTCCTTCGCCGTCTGGCGGAAGATGTACTCCGAGGCTTCGTTCTGCGTGTAGGCTTCGATGTAGATCTCACGCAGGTTCTCGTTGAGCTCCGTGAGCGTGAGCTGGATGGCGGTCTCCACGGCATAGACGAATACCGGCGGAAGGTCCGCGTCGGTAATGCGCCGGGCCATGCCGAACTGGTTGTCGAACATGAACTCGACGAGCTCGGTGAGCACGCCGTCCTTGGCGCGGAAAATATTCTGGAACGTGCTGTTGGAAACATCCGCCTTCTGTACGATCTCGGCGACGGTCGTTTTCTTGTAGCCCTTTTCCAGAAACAGCTTTACGCATACGGTGAGGATCCGCCGCTTGGCGGGCAGACTGGCACTTGTGATAGCGATGGGAACCACTTCCTTTGGAAACATATCAATTATAAGTATACCATTAAGGTAGGAATAAATGCAAGGGGAAACCCGTCGATTATCCGCAAAAAAGCAGCGCCGCCGTCACAAGGACAAAACGACGCTGCCGGAGCAAGAGAAAGTACAAAGTCAGTCAGTGACCGTCGCGGACGCGGGGAGCGTGTATTTGCGGGCGTAGCGGTTAAATTCGCGGATGAAGTCGGAGCTCTCGAGACGCGTGGCGCGCAGCGACTCGTGAAGGTTGAGATTGTGCTGCGCCGTATCGATGACGCACCCGGCAATATTGGAGCAGTGGTCGGACGTGCGCTCGAGACCGGTGAGAAGGTCGGAGAGAATGAAGCCGAGCTCAATGCTGCACCCGCCCTGCTGCAGACGCCGGATGTGGCGCGTGCGCATCGATTCCTTGAGCTGATCGATGACCTGCTCGAGCGGCTCGACCTCGGCGGCGATGGAGCTGTCGTTCTTCTCGAAGCACGCAAGGGAAAGATCGAGAATTTCGCTGACCGCCCCGGAGAGCACCGAAAATTCGGCGACGGCGCTCGGAGAGAATGTGAGATTCTTGTCGCGCAGCTCCTCGGCGGATTCGAGCGTGTTGACGGCGTGGTCGGAGATGCGCTCAAAATCGCCGATGGATTTCAAAAGAGCGGCGGCCTCTTCGCTTTCCGCGGTGCCCATCTGCTCGGCGCTGAGCTTTACGAGATAGGTGCTGAGAATGTCCTCGTAATGGTCGCACAGCTCCTCGTCCTGCCGGATCCTCTCGGCGAGAGCAGGGGAGTAGCTGCCGATCGCGGTGAGGGAATCCTTCAGTGCGCGCACGGCGTGCTCGGCCATGTCTGCGGCAACGGCGCGGCTCCGGGAGAGCGCCAGCGCCGGTGTTGCGAGCAGGCGCTCGTCCAGCTCCACGCGCTGTTCCTTCTCGCCGCTGTCCGGCACGATCCGGATGGCGAGCTTTTCAAGCAGACCCCCGGCGGGCAGGAGCAAGGCGGTGCAGAGAAGGTTGAAGGCCGAATGGGCAATAGCGATGCCGGAGCGGGTCGCGGCCTCGTCGAGCAGCGCCGGGGCGAGCGCTGTTCGCACTACGGTGAACACCGAAAGCAGGACGACGACGCCGATAACGTTGAACATCAGATGCACCACGGCGGCGCGGCGCGCGTTTTTGTTCGTGCCGATGGAGGATAGGAGCGCCGTCACGGTCGTGCCGATGTTCTGGCCCATGATGATGGGTATCGCTGCGGCGTAGCTCACCGCGCCGGTGGCGGAGAGCGCCTGCAAAATGCCGACCGAAGCCGAGCTCGACTGGATGATGCCCGTGAGCACCGCGCCGGCCACCACGCCGAGCAGCGGGTTTTTGAACGCAAGGAAGAGATTTACGAACACCGGGTCGTTGCGCAGCCCCGATACCGCGCCGCTCATCGTCTCCATGCCGAACATCAGCGTGGCGAAGCCGAGCAGGATGACGCCGGAATCCTTTTTGCGGCTGCTTTTGCAGAAAAGATAGAGGACGATGCCGATCACGGCGAGGATCGGGGTAAAGGAGGTCGGCTTGAGGAGGCGGACGAGCACGCTCGTGCCGTCAATGTCGCCGAGACTCAAAAGCCACGCCGTCACGGTCGTGCCGACGTTTGCGCCCATAATGACGCTGATCGACTGGCGCAGCGTCATCAGTCCGGAGTTTACAAAGCCGACGACCATAACGGTCGTTGCGGAAGAGCTCTGGATCACGGCGGTCACGCCGAGACCGGTGAGAAAACCGGCGATGGGCTTTCCGGTCACTCTGTCGAGCAGGGAGCGGAGCTTTCCGCCGGCGCGCCGTTCGAGCGCCTGCCCCATCAGACTCATGCCGAAAAGGAACAGCGCCAGGCCGCCGAGCATCGTAAGCGTGTCAAAAATGTCCATAAATTATCCTTTTCCTGATATTTGTTTTACAAAATCAGCGTAGCAGAACGAATGTTAAATGCGCTACGGTTTTTTTGTAAAATCCTTGTTAAACGAAAATCGCCCCGCGGCCGGACGGCCGCGGGGCAAATTTTTGAAATTATGCGTCTTTCTTTTTCACGCGTTTTTTCGGCAGCGGCGTGATCGGCTCCAGGACTGCAATCACGCTACGGACGAGTTCCCGGTTTTCGATGTCGAGAATATAATGCGCCTTGGCGCCCTCATAGGGAATGCCGTCGGGCGCGTCTTTCATAAGATCGGCGAGCTCCGGCACTTTTTTCACCATGACGGTATTGTCGCACACGATCAGAAGGGGCTTGGCGTTGACATACACCATGTACTCGCCGAACATTTTCCTATAGGTGACGTTCTCGATCCCGTCAAGCTGTTCGCAGACAAATTCTATGTACTCTTTGGATGTTGCCATAGACACTCCTTTTATTTTGCCCAATCGGTAAGCTGCCACTCAAGCAAATTTAACATGGCTCGGCTTTTCTCCCGGCTTTCCCGGGCGGCGGTGAGATAGATCTTGTCTCCCGCCCGCAAGGTGAAATCGCCGGAGGGAATGATCGTCTCCCCCTGCCGGGCCACGGCGCAGATCAGCACCCGGACCTTGAAAT
>OGDY01003554.1_pt1 | contig 11931 bp, 9 predicted proteins | sample 1570341 | NCBI WGS metagenome assembly OGDY01 (sample SAMEA2581972, study PRJEB24529) | metagenome | biome: Human gut stool | place: China | collected 2011 | reverse complement strand
TGTAGTTCATGTCGCCCTCGCGCAGGGCCTGCTGGAACCGCTTTTTGCCGGTGGGATTGATGCGCTCCCCCACCACAGTGATGCCGTTGACCTCCACAAAGCGGACCGGCGTGCACAGACAGCTGCGGCGGATGGGGATCTTGTCAGCCGGGGTCAGCGGGCTGAAGGTCTCATGCAGCCTGTCGATAAACGCGGGCGTCGTGCCGCAGCAGCCGCCGACCATCGAAACGCCGATGGCGGCGTACTCCTTCATCTCGGCGGCAAATTCATCCGGGTCGAGATTGTAGCTGCCGTCGGGGTTCGGCAGACCGGCGTTCGGCTTGACAAAGACCGGAACACCTGCGGGCACGCTGCGGCAGAGGCGCTGCGCGAAGGGCAGAATCTCCTTGGGGCCGAGCGAGCAGTTGATGCCCACGGCGTCCGCGCCGAGACCCGCTGCCGTGACGGCGTAGCTTTCGACGGTGCAGCCCGTGAAGGTGCGCCCGCGGCTCTCAAAGCTCATTGAGGTGAAAACAGGCAGATCGCAGTTTTCCCTGGCGGCGAGGATGGCGGCCTTCAGCTCATACAGATCGGTCATCGTCTCCAAAAAGACGAGGTCAGCCCCTGCCGCCGCGCCGGCGCGGATGACCTGTGCAAACTCATTGTAGGCATCCTCAAACGCCAGCGTGCCCGCGGGGACGAGCAGCTCACCCAGAGGGCCGATGTCCAGCGCCACACACGCGCCGGTGGTATCGGCGGCCTTGCGCGCACAGGTGATGGAAGCGGAAACGACCTCCTCCACCGTGTGGCCGCAGCCGGTCAGCTTCTTGGCGTTGGCACCAAAGGTATTTGCCAGCAGAATATCCGCGCCCGCGTTGGCATAGTCAGTGTGGATGGCCGTTAAAACCTCCGGCATTTCCAGCGCGGCGAGCTCGGGCTTCTGCCCGGGCTGCAGACCGCGCGCCTGCAGCTGGGTGCCCATGCCGCCGTCCAGAAAAACAAACCGCTTGCGGTCAAAAACTTCACGAATCTGCATACGCTTCTCCCCTATCAGTCTTGTGTGAAACAGGTCGTGCCGCGCTTGCGGAACGAGCAGGTCTCCTTTAAATGGCAGGTCGCACAGCCTGCGCGGGTGCCGGTCACGGGATGGTCGGCAATGCCTAAAATGGCAGTGGTACTCTTGCGGGGGGTCAAAAGGTGCTGGGGCGTCACGGCCAGGCCGCAGCCGCGCACCGTGTCCGCCGCAAGGCAGAGCGCGTCGTTCAGCTCCAGCGGGCAGTCACCGTAGCCCGGCGCGTAGCGCCCGGTCATAAAGACGCCCAGCGCCTCGATTTGAGCGCGTATTTCGTTCTCCAGCTCGTCACAGACCTGTTCCAAAAGCACCGAGGCCAGCGCGTCTGCCGCGGCGGCCAGGGCAATGTCAGTCAGTTCCATGCGGCGCAAAAGCTTGTCCACCTCGGCCCCGAGGGTCGCTGCCAGCAGAAGGACCTCGTCGCAGCCCTGCAGATGGCGCGTCAGGTCGCTGCCGCAGTTTTCCAGCGGCAGGGCGGTGCGCGGCAGACGGCGGTACACCGCACGCGGCGCAGCAGCGGTCAGCACGGTCTGCTCGGCCTTGTCCAGCAGGGCCGCGGTGGTGGCATCGGGCGTCCAGCCGGACGCACCCATGTAGCGCAGCGCCGTGGCGCGGTCAATGGCGGCGGGCTTGCGGCACTCCATTACAGCAGATCCCTGATGCCGTCGTAGACCTTCGCGGCCACGGCGGCGTCATTCATTGCGTACAGGTGGATGCCGTCTGCACCGCCCTCAATGAGGTCGCGCAGCTGCCTGACGGCGTAGTCGATACCGGCGTCGTACAGGCTGGCCGGGTCGTCCTGATAGCGGGAGATTATGCGGGTGAACTCGGACGGCAGGCTGGCCGAAGAAAGCGAAACGGTTCGCTCGATCTGGCTGCGCTTGACGATGGGCATGACACCGGCAGAGACCGGCAGCGTGATGCCTGCGCGGCGTGCCAGATTCAGAAAGCGGTAAAAGTGCATGTTGTCAAAGAAAAGCTGGGTCAGCAGGTGCTCGGCACCGGCGGCCTGCTTGATGCGCAGGTTTTCAACGTCATGCAGCAGGCTGTCGGCCTCGGGGTGGCCCTCCGGGTAGCAGGCACCGTGAACGGAAAATTCCGGCTTCTTCCATTTGATAAAGGACGTCAGGTCGCTGGCGTGTTTGAAGTCGGGGCTCTCCGGGCGGGACGGGGTGCGGTCACCGCGCAGGGCCAGCACATCCCGAACGCCGACAGATTCCAGCTGATCCAAAATCTCCGCTGCACGGGTCTCGTCGTTGCCCATGCAGATCAGGTGCGCCAGCGTGGGGACATGCAGCTCGTTCTGAATGTAGTCGGCCACCTCCGCGGTGGAGACGCCGCCCGCAGAGCCGCCCGCACCGAAGGTGACGCTGATGAAGCCGGGGTCCATGGCCTGCATCTGGCGCAGGGTGTCCTTGAGCTTATCCATCTGGGTGGTCTGTTTCGGCGGGAAGCATTCGATAGAGAAAACGCAGCGTTTGGCTTTAAACTGTTCCGTAATCATCATTTTCTACTCCTTATTTTTACGCCGCAAAACCGGCGGAGTCCGCGGAAGTTTCCACGTTGAGGGTGTTGTTCTGCCAGATGAAGGTGAGGCTGCCCTCCAGGTCAGTGCGCCATACCTCGGCACCGACCTCTGCGTAATTTTGCAGGGCAGCGCGGTGCGGATGGCCGTAATCATTGTGCAGCCCGCAGCTGACGGCCACGGCCTCGGGCCGGACTGCCTGCATAAAGGGCAGGCTGTTGGAGGTGTAGGACCCGTGATGCCCCGCCTTGAAAAGAGTGGCATGCAGAGTCGGGCCGTAGGTATCGACCAGGCGCTGCTCGGCGTCTGCCTCTGCGTCACCGGTATCGAGAAAGCGGAAATCGCCCGCCGTGAACAGCGTGCAGAGCGAGGCATCGTTGACGCTGTCGGCATCCTCGCTGCCGCCCTGCAAAACTTGCAGCGTGCCGCTGCCAAGCGGGTATTCCTCCCCGGCTCCTGCTGTGAGAATTTCTGCTCCGCTGTCGGCGGCCAGCTCTGCGAGATGGCGCGGCCAGTCGGCGGTCTCATCCGCCGTGGGCTGCCACAGCGGCAGCAGCAGGGTCTTGACCGGGAGGGCGCGCAGCACCGCGCGGGCGTTGCCGGTGTGGTCTGCGTGGGGATGGGTCAGCACAAGATAGTCAAGCGACGGCACACCCAGTACGTCCAGGTCATAGAGCAGCGCGTCCTCAGCCTCGACGGGGCCGGTGTCGATCAGGCAGTACGCGCCGTCCTGACAAAGCAGCACGGCATCGCCCTGCCCGACATCCAGCACATACACGACGGTACTGCCGTCCGCAGTCTGCGGAGCGCTTTCCTCGGTTTGGAGCGGTACGCCGAGCGCAGCGCGCAGCTGCTGCCAGCCGGGAACGCTGCCCCTGCCGCCCAAAAGCTGGACGACGAACGCGGCAAGCACCAACAAGCAGACGGCAACCGCCGCGGCCAGGCGGGCAAAGCACTTACCCGTCATACTGGCCGTTCAGCTTGCGCTCCTCCCACTCGGCCTTGGTCACAAGCACGGCGCGGGGCTTGGCACCCTCATAGGGGCCGATGATCTTTTCCTGCTCCATCTGGTCCATGATGCGGGCGGCGCGGGCGTAGCCCAGCTTGCAGCGGCGCTGCAAAAGGCTGGTGCTTGCCTGTCCGGCCTCAATAACGCACTCAACGGCCTGCTCAAACATGGCGTCCAGTGCACCGCCGCCGTCTCCGTCATCGTCGCCGCCCTTCTTGCTGCCCTTTTCGGCAACGGCGCGGCGCTCCATTTCGGCAATCATTTCTTCATCGTACTGGGCGGTGGAGGTGGACTTGATAAAGCTCAGCACCGCGCCGATCTCCTCATCGGTCACAAAGGTACCCTGCACACGCACAGGCTTGGACGCGCCGACGGGCAGGAAGAGCATATCACCGTTGCCCAGCAGCTTTTCGGCACCGCCGCTGTCCAGAATGGTGCGGCTGTCGATCTGGCTGGAAACGGCAAAGGCGATACGGCTGGGGATGTTGGCCTTGATCAGGCCGGTGATGACGTCCACGCTGGGGCGCTGGGTCGCCACGATGAGGTGCATACCGGCGGCACGGGCCTTCTGGGCGATGCGGCAGATGGAGTCTTCGACATCCTTGCCGACGACCATCATCAGATCGGCCAGCTCGTCGATGATGATGGCGATATAGGGCATCTTCTCGAGGTTCGGGTCCGTTGCAGCCAGCTTATTGAAGGACTTGATGTCGCGGACGTTGTTCTCCGCGAAGAGGTGGTAGCGGCGCTCCATCTCCTGCACTGCGCCGCCCAGTGCGCCGGCCGCCTTGCGGGGCTCGGTGACGACGGGCATCAGCAGGTGGGGGATGCCGTTGTACTCAGCCAGCTCGACGACCTTGGGGTCGATGAGCAGGAGCTTGACGTCCTCGGGGCTGGAGCGGAACAGCAGGCTCATGATGATGCTGTTGACGCAGACCGATTTACCGCTGCCGGTGCTGCCCGCGATGAGCAGATGGGGCATCTTGCACAGGTCGGCCACCTGGGCCACACCGGCGATGTCCTTGCCCAGCGCAATGCCCATCGGCGAGGTCATCCGCAAAAAGCTCTGGCTCTCGAAGACGCTGCGGATGTAGACCGGCGTTTTCTTATGGTTCGGCACCTCGATGCCCACGGCAGGCTTGCCGGGGATGGGAGCCTCCATGCGGACATCGGCCACCGCCAGGTTCAGGGCGATGTCGTCCGCCAGCGAAGTGATGCGGCTTATCTTGACGCCCGCCATGGGCTGGACTTCATACCGGGTGACCGACGGGCCGCGGGAAATATCCAGCACACGGGTGCGGACGCCGAAGCTTTCCAGCGTGTCCACCAGCTTCTGGGCGTTGGCTTTCAGCTCGTCTTCTGCGCCGGAGTCGCTTTCCTCCGGGGCGCGCTCGAACAGCTCGATGGACGGGTACTGATACTGGAAGCTCTCCTCCGTCTCCGCCTCTTCGGCGGGGGCGTTCGCGGCCTGCTCCTCGGAGACAGCAGGCTTTTCCATGGCGGCTGCCACCAGTGTATTAAGGTCTTTTTCCTCCACCGGGTCACTGGTGATGCTGATCCAGCCGTCCTCATCCGGCTCAGAGCGGAACGCCACAGCATTCTCGGCGCTGACCGGCTGCGGGGTCGGTTCCGGAGTCGGGGTCAGATCATAGAGCGGGATGCCGAAGGAGAGCGGCGGCTCAGGCGCGGGCTGCTGTTCCGGCTCTTCTGCCGGGGCTGCGGGCGCAACGGTAGGTGTCACCGTCGGCTCGGGCTGGGCCGTGAAGAAGTCCTCGGCGGCGGTATCCACAGCGTCCGGGACAATGGGCGTCACGGTGGCGCGGATGGGCGCACGGCGGAGCGGGTCCATGCCGAAGGTGCCGCCGGGGCCGAGGATGATGGGCTCGATGGGCTCACTGCCGCCCTCGGTGACGGTGGTATGGTCAGGGCCTAGATCAATATCAAAGGGCGCACGGGGCCGGGACTTTTCCACCTGTACGGGGGCAGGCTCGGGCTGAGGCGGGGTCTGCACTTCCGGTGCGGGCGCAGGGGCAGGCTCTGCCTGTTCGCCGCCCTGCATCACCTGATGACCCCAGTGGAAGACGCCAGCCAGCCAGCCGGGAGGCTGGATATGGAAGGCGGGCGCGGCAGGCTCTTCGCCGCCGTAGTGGTCCTCGCCTTCGCCCACTTCGTCTTCCGGCAGGTCGTCGTCATAGTCCTCATATTCCTCTGCCGCGGCCTCCTCGGCGGCGCGTTCTGCCAGACGCTCGGCCCGGCGAGCGGCATTCTGCTCGTGGACGGCAAGGCCCTTTTCGTGGACGCTGCCGCCCACATTGCAGAGCCACTGCCAGCACTCGGCGGGCGTAACGTCGAAAATGTACAGGCTGGCGCAGGCCGCCAGCGCCGCCATGACCAGATTGGCGGCGGGTCTGCCGCAAAGCAGCAGGAGCGTCCCGCCCAGCACAGCGCCCAGCGCACCGCCCGAGAGCCATGCGCTCATACCATTATGATAACAGGCAGCGGTCATCTGCGCGGCGGTCTGGTCGGTGGGGATGTCAGAAAAGACGATGACCGTGCCGCTGGCGAAGATGAGCCCCAGCGCAAGCTTGGCGATATGGGGCAGCAGGTCTTCGCCCCGGGTGTAGAGGATAGCCAGATAGCACAGCGCTGCGCCCAGCACGAAGCTTCCGCAGCCGAACACGCCGAACAGGACATCGTGCATCGTGCGCCAGGCCGAACTGCCCGGCACGAAAGCCAGCGCCATGAGCACCAGCCCCGCAAACAGGGTGATGAGCCCCGCGGGCATCCGGTCCTGTGTCCGGTTCTTGCGGCGCGAGGCTGTGCTGCGCCCGGAGGTCTTGCGTTTTCTCTTTGCCATGTTTCCTAAAACCCGTTCCTTATTTTATATAATGAAGCAGGGCGCGCTCAGGGCGGCTCTGTCGGTGACGATGGAAGAATTTCGATACTACTCGATTCTTTCATTGTACCACGGGAAAAGTCAAATGGCAATTTATTTCCCCTCGATTTCTCGGTAGAGCCATGCCAGCGCATCCGACAGCCCGCCCAGCTCGTCGATGAGCTTTTCCCGCACGGCTTTTCGGCCATCCAGCACGGTGCCGACGTCCATGACCAGCTCGCCCGTGCGCATCATCAGCTCAGTATAACGCTTCTCCGAGATGCCGCTGTGGGACGCCACGAAGCCGGTGATGCGCTCCTGCATCTGCTCGAACCAGCGCATAGTCTGCGGCACGCCCAGTATCATGCCGGAATGGCGGACGGGGTGGACCGTCATGGTGGCAGTAGGCACGATGAAGCTCCGCTGGGCGCTGACGGCCAGCGGGATGCCGATGGAGTGGCCCCCGCCCAGCACCACCGCCGCACTGGGCTTGGAGATGCTGGCGATGAGCTCCGCCAGCGCAAGTCCCGCCTCCACATCCCCGCCCACGGTGTTGAGCAGGACCAGCAGGCCCTCGATGGCGGGGTCTTCCTGCACGGCCACCAGCTGGGGGATGACGTGCTCATACTTGGTGGTCTTCTGTCCCTGGGGCGCTTCCACATGGCCCTCCACCTGCCCGATGACAGTCAGGCAGTGGATGGCGTGAGCTCCCCGGGTGCAGTAAACGCTGCCCATATCCTCGATCTGCTCTTTTTCCAGCCGCTGCTGCTCCACGGGGATGTTCTTCTCTTCCTGTGACATTCTGCGTATCCTCCTTTTTGCTTCATTTCAGCTTGTCCGGCATTCCTGCCGGTTATACTTCGGCAAAGATTTCTTTTCTTTCTCAAAAAAATGTGCCAAATGGTTTGACATTCTGTCTTCGCGCTGTATACTTTATACTAGAGATAAGATTGTCAAATATGTATCATTATTGTACAAGAAAGTACAAATCTTTTGCCGGAGCACCCTGCCGCTGCGCACTTCTCCCCGGCAATGCTGCGGATAAAAAGAAAGGAGACCCCCCCTATGAACACTCCCGGCAAAGCTTCTCTGCCCGTCATCAAGCGCCTGCCAAAATACTATCGCTACCTGCGCACCCTGAAGAACGACGGCATCACCAGCATCTCGTCCCGTGAGCTGGCCGCCCAGATGGGTACCACTGCCTCTCAGGTTCGGCAGGACTTCAACTGCATCGGCGACGTGAATGGCCGTCAGGGCATCGGCTACTCGGTAGAAAACCTGCTGAGCATCCTTGAGCATCTGCTCTTTGGCAACGGCGACCTTCTGCCCACCATCCTTATTGGATGCGGCCGTCTGGGCAAGGCTGTGAGCCGCTTCATCACCACCGACACCAACGGCTACAAGCTCATCGCCGCCTTCGACAACGCCCCCGACGAGGTGGGCAAAGAGATCAACGGCATCCAGATTTTACACATTGATGAGCTGGAAGCTTTCTGCGCCGAGCACCACCCCGAGGTGGCTGTACTCTGTCTGCCCCGCAGCGGCGCAGAGGAGATCAGCGGCCGTCTGGTGGCTCTGGGCATTCAGGGCTTCTGGAACTTCTCCCACTACGATCTGTCTGTCTCCTACCCCGACGTGGTGGTGGAGAACGTCCACCTCGGCGACAGCCTGATGAGCCTGGGCTACCGGCTGCGCAATCAGGACTGAGCACATACTATCGATAATACAGGCCCTCTCCGTCAGGCTTTGGCTGAGAGAGTCCTTTCATGAGGAGACTTTTTCGACATGGCAAAGCTTTATTTCCGTTACGGCGCAATGAACAGCGGCAAGAGCACCGCGCTGATGCAGGTGGCCCACAACTACGAGGAGCAGGGGATGCGGGTGCTCATCCTCAAGCCGAAGGTGGACACCAAGGGCAGCGGCGACCTCGTGAGCCGTCTGGGCGTCCGCCGCCCCGCCGACCTGCTGGTGCCGCCGGACATGGACCTGGTGGAGGCCGTCCGGGCCGCCAGCAGCGAGGGCCGGCCTCTGGCCTGTGTGCTCTGTGACGAGAGCCAGTTCCTCACCGCAGAGCAGGCAGAACAGCTGTTCATGGTGACGGTAGAGCTGAACATCCCCGTCATCTGCTACGGCCTGCGCTCCGACTTCTCCCTCAAGGGCTTCCCCGGCTCCACCCGGCTTCTGGAGCTGGCCCACACCATCGAGGAGATGAAGACCATCTGCACCTGCGGCCGCAAGGCCACCTGCAACTGCCGCAAGGTCAACGGCCGCTTCGTCTTTGAGGGCGAACAAGTAGCCATCGACCTTGAGAACGACGTCCAGTACGTCAGCATGTGTCCCCAGTGCTATTTCCGGGAGCGCAGCGCCTTCTACGCCGCCCGCCGGTGACTCTTTTTCCTGATTTTATGCCGTCCGCACGCCGGACGGCATTTTTGTATCTTTTCTGCATCCGTGATATATCAGTCGGGGCCTGATTCGCGCGTTTTTTGCACTATTGATATATCAGCTCAGGGGCGGAACTCTCTGTTATCGTCGCTTTTGATGTATACAACGTTCTTTCAACAAATTCTGCCTCGGCTACAAAATTCTTGCAATTCAGGCCAATCTTCTCCTGTTGCATCCCAGTTTTCTATGCAAATCGTTGAAGTATACAAGTTGCACAGTTTTTCGGTCCAAGTTTATTCATTATGGCAATGACGTCAAAAGCGGGCAAAAAATAAGCGCAATATTTGTACGTTTTCTGCCGCTATCACTACAATTTGCATCTTTCTTTTTTTTCTGCCCTTTGGTATTATATTTGTATACAACGGATGCTTTGCAGAGGCGTCCGTGCAAGAAGATGTTTTCTACATAGGAGGAGAACGAAAATGAGCAAGGCAATTTCTCGTCGTGACTTTCTGAAGGTCTCTGGCGCTGTGGGTGCTGCCGGCCTGCTGGCCGCCTGCGGCGGTTCCAGCAACGCTGGTTCTACCGCCACTTCCACCGCTGCTTCTTCCGCCGCAGCTTCCGTGGCCGGTCTGTCTTCCGACCCCGTCACCCTGACCATGAGCTGGTGGGGCGGCGAGTCCCGTCACAACGCTTACCAGGAGGCCATCAAGGCTTTCTCTGCTGAGCACAGCACCATCACCGTCAACCCCACCTTCGCTGCATGGTCCGGCTGGGAGGACACCATGTCCACCAAGTTCGCTGGCGGTGTCGCTGAGGATGTCTGCCAGATCAACTGGAACTGGCTGTACAACTACTCCAAGAACGGCCAGACCTTCATCGACCTGAACAGCGTCTCCGAGTACCTCGACCTGACTCAGTGGGATGAGGCCAAGCTGGCTGCCTGCAACGTGGCAAACGCTCAGCAGTGCGTGCCTGTCTCCATGACCGGCCGTATCTTCTACTGGAACAAGACCACCTTCGACAAGGCCGGCATCTCCTTCCCCACCACTCTGGACGAGCTGATGGCTGCCGGCAAGACCTTCCAGGAGAAGCTGGGCGATGACTACTATCCCCTGCACCTGGGCGCATACGACCGTATGATCCTGATGGTGTTCTACCTCGAGTCCAAGTACGGCAAGGACTGGGCAGATCCCACCACCTCTACCCTGAACTACACCGCTGACGAGATCGCCGAGGGCATCGACTTCATCAAGAGCCTGGTCGACGGCCACGTCATCATGCCGCTGCCCACCTACTACGGTGCAAACGGCGACGGTGCTACCCACCAGTCCAACGAGTGGATCACCGGCAAGATCGCCGGCATCTTCGAGTGGGATTCCGCTGCTTCCAAGTACCAGGACGCTCTGGACGAGGAGAACAAGCCCGGCTTCACCGTTGGTGAGGAGATCAAGTTCGGCGATTACAACGGCGGCTTCTCCAAGGTCTCCATGGGCATGGCCATCACCAAGACCTGCAAGAACCCCGCTGAGGCTGCTACCCTGATCGAGTACCTGTGGAACGGCGACGGCGCTGCCATCATGGGCTCCGAGTGCGGTGTCCCCGCTTCCAAGGCTGGTCTGGCTACCGCTCAGGCTGCCGGCAAGATCAACGAGCTGGTCGCCGAGGCAAACGGCAAGGTTATGAGCTTCGTTTCCTGCCAGCTGGATCCCCTGTTCGAGTCTTCCGATCTGAAGGCTACCGGCACCGGCATCTATCAGGAAGTGTTCGATACCGTTGACTACGACAACAAGAGCGGCGCAGATGTTGTTGACACCCTGCTGGACGGCATGTCTGCTGTTGGCTACACTGTCTGATCTTCTTTGCTGACCTGAGTTAAGCTACATATCAGGGGCATCGTCCACCCGTAGGCCCGATGCCCCTTTTTTCTCAGGTACAGGTTACAATTCTCTGACAAATCTGTTGCCAAAGTCTTGGCTTCTATTAAGTATAACAACGGCATAAATTATATACCGGTAAGAACAAATTCCATTAAAGATCTATTGGAAAACAGAGCTAATGTTCTGCTTTATAACGCCCCTATCGGCCATACGGATGTACCAGAGAGCAGTGTGGATGCCATAATCACAGACCCTCCTTATGGCAGCAATGTGCAATATTTAGAGTTGTCTCATTTCTGGTATCCCTGGAACCAAGACCTTTATGAGCGTTATCCAATCTTTGAACTTGAAGCGGTTGCTAATAGAAAAAAAGGATTTAACGGAGCCAAGAGCCAATATGATTATGAGAACAATCTATATGAAGTGTTTAAGAATGCATATAGGGTTCTCAAACCTATGAGGTATTTGTCTTTGACGTTTAACAACAAAGACATATGCTCATGGCTGGCACTGCTATTTTCAATCCTAAAATCCGGATTTACATTTGACAGGATGTATTTTCAGGATGGAGTTAAAAATTACCGCCAAACAGCGCACACAAAAGCAAAAGGCTCCCCTTATGGGGATTTTATCTATACTTTCAAAAAGGTTGATAGCATTCCTGTGAAAGTGTATACAACGGAGGAAGATTTTATTTATGACATTGATAATATCTTTCTAAAGGACATCAGTTGCAGTGATGAGAATAGAAATGAAATGATATTGCAGATGTTTGTGGATGCAATACCGTTAATAGACGCCTTTGCAAAAACATATCTCAGAACAAAGGGTATTCATCATTTATACTCCCATTTCAATAAAAAATATTTATCAAAGCTTTACGATACAGATAATGCGAACAAGTGAATCTAAAACCATAATAAATCAAGAGTTATTTGGCGTAAAGCTTCCAGATTATCAGAGAATAATCGAACGCCTTGTATCAAAATACAATGTTGTTGACGGAAGCTACTATGAAGGTCTTGTTAATTTCAAGACCAACTTAGTTGTTCCTAAACACAAATGGTATGATTATAAACAAGGCTATTCAGAATTACTTGTCAAACATATCATCGACGAAGCCAAGCCACTAAAGGAGCATTATATTTTAGATCCTTTTTGCGGTGTTGGCACAACGAACCTTACATCAGTAAATCGTGGTTACAA
>OGDY01003543.1_pt1 | contig 11970 bp, 11 predicted proteins | sample 1570341 | NCBI WGS metagenome assembly OGDY01 (sample SAMEA2581972, study PRJEB24529) | metagenome | biome: Human gut stool | place: China | collected 2011 | reverse complement strand
TTTAGAACCATAGGGTACATCATCCGGTGAGATGCTGCCGTTTCTTTCTGACCATGCAGGGCAACAAATAATGCATACATGAACATGCAGACCATAGAAAACGCGTACATGATGCCGGCGACGAGTGCTGCTCAGCGTGCTTTTAATGCCCATCCGAATTTTGTGGTTTTCATAAACGGCTCTTCTTATAACTTGTGTTCCTTTCCTGTTTATAACAACCTTTTGGTTGTGGGAATGGAGAAATAACGGTTATGTTTTTAACAAAATCGAAGTGTTATAATGCTGTCAGAGTAAGATAAAACTTTAACGAAAAAGGAGAAGATAGAAATGTATAAAACAAAGTATCCCCATCTCGCACAACCTCTGAAGCTTGGCCACAGCGGCATTACTCTGAAGAACAGAATAAACAGTGCTCCTCAGTGGAACTTCATGGCTACTTACGATAATCACATCACCAGAGAATGTGTTGAAGCAGTAATTCCCTTTGCAAAGGGTGGCTCTGCCGTTGTTGCAATGGGCAGTGGTTTCATCAACAAGGAGCTTCCTGCAGCCTGCCATCATGTTCCCGGTATGAGTGATCCACACATTGTTGTTACGCTCTCTCAATGGGTGGAAGCGGCAAGACGCTGGGGTGCAAAGGCAGAGATTGAGCTTGTTCCTGTCGCTTCCTATTTCGGCACCCACGAGGTAGAAAGCTCTGTCGGTATCCCCATGGATATTGATATTAACATTCTTACTCATGAAGAAATCAAGCAGTTCATTCAGGACTATGCTGTTTCTGCACGCAACGCTATGAAAGCCGGCGCTGACATTGTGAATGTTCACGGTGCTCACGGTCAGCTCCCCGCGCTTCTCTTTAACCCCGTTTTCAACAAGAGAACTGATGAATACGGCGCTCAGAGCTTCGAGAACCGCTGCCGCTTTGCAGTTGAGCTTCTTGATGCAATCCGTGCTGAATGCGGCAACAATATTGCTATTGAGTACCGTCTCAGCGCAACCGATATTATTGAAGGCTCTCCCGAGGTTGAGGAAGTAATCGAATTTGCAAAGGCCATTCAGGATAAGATTGATATGCTTCTTATCTCCCGTGGCTGCCTTGCAATCAATAAACTCATGCCTCTCATTCTCCCCGCAACCTACATTGAGCACGGCATCAACATCGAGTATGCAGCAAAGTTCAAGGCTGCTCTTGATATTCCAGTCGGTGTTGTCGGCGCAGTCACCTTTGATCAGGCGGAAGAAGCAGTTGCAAACGGAAAGGTTGACTATGTCACTATGGGTCGTCAAAACATTGCAGACCCCGATTGCGTTAACAAGGCACTCCGCGGCCAAGAAGATGAAATCCGCCCCTGCATTCGCTGCAACACCTGTATCAGCCGTAGTCACTTCTTCATGAAGCCTCCTCGTTGCGCAGCTAACCCCACTTATCACAGAGGTATGGACTACAACTACATGCCTCCCATCAAGGAGAAGAAAAAGGTTGCAGTTATCGGCGGCGGCCCTGCCGGTATTGAAGCTGCGCGTACCGCAGCAGAACGCGGTCATGAAGTAGTTCTCTTTGAGAAGGGCGATGTTCTCGGCGGCGTATTCCGCGGTGCTGGCGCAGCTCCCTTTAAGAAAGACCTCGCAGATTACCTCAGCTATGTCATCCGCAAGGCTCATGCTCAGAAAAATCTGACCATCCGTATGTGCACAGAAGCAACTCCCGAAATGCTTGAAAAGGAAGAATTTGATGCTGCTATCATCGCTGTTGGTAATGTTCCCTTCTTCCCCTCATGGCTTAGCTGCAAAGATGAGCGCCGCGTAGTTCAAGTCGGGGATATCGACAGCGGTGCTGCGCAGGCAGGCAAGGATATTGTCATCGTCGGTGCGGGCATTACCGGTCTTGAAACAGCCCTTCGCTTTGCTCGACTCAATCGCAATGTTACAGTTATCGACATGGTAAGCGAAGATAAGATTGGCCAGACGAATGCTCCTATTAACAGATACGCGCTCCTCAACCTCCTTGAGGAAGAAAAGTGGACGCTTATGTGCGAGACCAAGCTCATAGATGTTACAGAGGACGAAGTTATTGTCGAAAAGAACGGCGAAAAGCTCTCTCTCAATGCCGACACCGTTATTCTCGCAATGGGCGGAAAGCCTAATACCAAGATTATTTCCGAGTTTGAGAGTGCAATTCCCGAAACATATGTTGTTGGCGACTGCAACGGCGAACTTGGCAACCTGTGGAACTCTGTCACCACAGCATTTGATGCAGCAATGGTTCTATAATTAATATCGGAGAATGAATATGCCTGATTTTAACAAATATCCTCATGTGTTCTCACCTATCCAAGTGGGAACCATGACCCTCAAAAACAGAATTCAGTTTTCACCCATGATCTGTGCTCTTGAAACGCCCACTGGTGAGATTACTCAGGAATATATCGACTGGGTTGCACAGCAGGCCCGTACTGGAGCTTCCCTTATCACTATCGGAGGCACCTCCATCGATCATGAAACCGGTGATGACTTTGAAAGCGAAATTGATGTAACCACCGATATGAATGTCGTAGGTCTCAAGAGACTTGCAGATGAAGCACATTATCGCGGTGCAAAAATATCCATTGAGCTTGTTCATGCAGGTCGCGGAGCTCTGCCCAGACTTCTCAGTGACGGTGTAGCAATGTCAGCAAGCGTGTTTCCTGCAACCGGCGGTCCCGACTCTGTCGGCAACACGCATATCCGCGAGATGAACTTCAATGATATTGAGCACATCGTAAGCCGCTATGCAGATGTTGCAGAGCGTATGGCTCGCTGCGAGTTTGACGCAATCATGCTTCACTGTGCCCACGGCAACCTCATCGCACAGTTTATGTCTCCTCGCTTCAACCACCGCACTGATTGGTACGGCGGAAGCTTCGAGAACCGAATGAGATTTCCACTTCAAATCATGAAAGCAATTCGCGACAGAGTTGGCAACAAAATCAATATTGATATGCGGATCAGCGGTGACGAGCTTATAGAAGGTGGTCTTACCGTTGAGGAAATGATTGAGTTTGTAAAGCTTGCTCAGAAGTATGTCGCTAGCGTTCATGTTTCTGTCGGTCTCATCATTGAAGCTGACTATTTCTATTACAGCATGCCTCCCTATTATCATCCCCATTGCCACAATGTAAAGTATGCCGAAGCATTCAAAAAATGCCCGGATATCCACATACCCGTAACTACCGTCGGCAGTATCACTACCGTTGCAGAAGCTGAAGAAATTCTTGCAGCCGGCAAGGCGGACATGGTCGCAATGGCAAGGCCTCTCATGGCTGAACCCAATCTCCTTAAGAATGCCTATGCAGGCAAGCCCGAAAAGAGCCGTCCCTGTCTCCGCTGCTATGAATGTGCATCCGCTGTTGCTCACCAACTTCACTGTGCGGTTAACCCCACCTGCGGCAGAGAAACACAGTATCGTGTACTCCCCAAGGCAGAAGAAAAGAAAAAGTGCGTAGTTATCGGCGGCGGTCCTTCAGGTATGCAGGCAGTTCAGACTCTTGCAAAACGCGGTCATGAAGTAGTACTCTTTGAAAAGGAAAAAACGCTTGGCAAGAAGCTCTATGAAATTTCCAACCTCTCTTTCAAGCACGATATGAGAAGATACTGGCAGTGGGATGTTGATACTACTATGGCCTGCGGTGCAAAGGTTTATCTCGGCACCGAAGCAACTCCCGAGCTTGTTATGGCAGAGGAGCCTGATGCAATCTTCATTGCGACTGGTTCTTCTCCCATTGTACCTTCTATCCCAGGCATTGAGCGTACAGCCGGCATCCTTGATGTTGATAACAAGCGTGTCGAAGTCGGACAGAAGGTTGTAGTTTGCGGCGGCGGCCTTTCCGGCACCGAATGTGCTCTCGAGCTTGCTTATGAAGGTAAGGACGTCACTGTTGTTGATATGCTTCCCGCACAGGCCTTTGCAAAGGATGCAGCACCTTCTCCCTATACCATGCTTCACGCACTTATGAAGAAGAACAATGTTAAGCTTGTCGGCAACGCAAAGGTGCTCAGCATCAGCGACGAGGGTGTTGAAATCATTGACCGTGACCTTAATCATGCGTATCTTGAGGCTGATACCGTTGTTAATGCACTAGGTATGCGTCCAAACAAGGATGTGGTAGACAAGTTTGCCTGCCTTATTCCCGAGGTCTATGTAATCGGCGATGCAGCCGCAGTCGGCAATATGCGTCATGCTACCGCTTCTGCATTTATTCCAGCAGTTGAGTGTTGAAAAGGAGAATGGAAATGGGAAAAAAGTTAAATAAAACCGCACTCAGATGGACAATATTGGCTATCGCCCTTCTTCAGATGGGTGGTATGGGTCTGGCACCCTCTCTTGCAGCTATTTCCGCAGATATGCCGGAAGTACCTGTATCCATTGTTCAGACTATCACCTCTTTCCCCGCATTTATCATGATTTTCATTGCTGTAATCGCAACAAAACTCAGCGAGAAAATCTCTAAGAAATCTATTCTGCTCTTTGGCGAATGCGCAATTATCGCAGCTGGTATTCTTGGCTATGTACTCCACAGCAACATTGTTGAGCTTTACATCTGGGCAGCCCTCCTTGGTGTTGGATTTGGTACTATTCTTCCCACTTGTAGCGGCATTCTTGCGGATAACTTTGACGAGCAAGAACGCACTGGCATCATGGGAATTCAGTCTGTATTTACCAATATCGGTGCTATGTACCTCACTTATGTCGGCGGTTGGCTCGCAGTCAAAGCGTGGAATCTCAATTATCTAGTTTATCTCATTGCTATTCTTCCTCTCGTCATGGGACTGCTTTACATTCCCAAGGATCAGCCCATTGCTGCAACAGCCGCAAGCAAGGATGAAGCGAAAATCAAGCTCAAGGATCTCAATCCTACAACCTGGATTTTTGGTGCATTCACCTTCATGTTTATGATTTGCTACGGTGTTCACTCTGCAAATATCGCATTCTTTGTTGTTGAGAGGAATCTTGGTACTCCCGCAACAATCGGCACTATCATGGCAATATGCACTCTTGGCGGTATGTGCGGTGGCGCTACCTTCAAGTACGCAAATAAGATCTTCGGTACCTATACCTTTGCGGCTGCATTTGTAGTTCTTATTATCGGGCTTGTACTAACAGCTGTTGCCAACAGTCTCACACTTGTGTTGATTGCGGCAGTCCTCGTCGGTATGTCTATCAGCTGGAATATTCCTCAGGTGATGCTTTCGCTGACTAACACCAACAAGGTTGAACATGCAACCATGGCTTGCTCTGTAGGACATATCGGCGGTCAGATCGGCACCTTCTGTTCTGCAATTGTTATGACCACCATTACCGGTATCTTCTCTCAAAGCGTCATCTTCAGATATATCTTCACGGCAGTTCTCTGTGCAGTCCTTGCAGTTATTGAGGTTATCATCATCAAACGCATCGAAAGCAAATAATTGGAATATTATCCCCTCGCAAAGAGGGGATAAACAACACACACTAAGGTTAAAAAAATAACTTTAGAAGTTATGAGGGACATAGTATGGAAAAAACAAACAAAAAAACCGCCGTTATCGGACTTATCGTGCTTTTCTTCGCAAACACCTCCGCAGCTGGCGCCGACTGGTGTACCGCTGCTCTTACAAATATCGCAGACTTCTTCCCCAATATTCCTTACAGCATTATTACTCTTGTTAACAACATTCCCAACCTCTGTGCAGTTGTCTTTACTGTTGTTGCAGGCGCTCTGGTAAACAGAAAGGTCACTCTCAAGAGTATGATCCTCATTGGCGTAGGCATGCACGCAGTCGGCGGTGTAATGCCCTTCTTCGCAAGTAACAGCTTTGCATTTCTACTCGTTGGCCGTGTCGCTTTCGGTATTGGTTATGGAATCATGCAGGGTATCTGCATTTCTATGAGTTTTAAGCTTGTTACTAACGAAAACATCCGTGCTTCCGCTATGGGTTGGGCGCTTACTGCTCAGTATGCAACCAACATGATTGCACAGGTCGTTGTTGGTTATCTTTGCGAAATTAGCTGGAATTACAGTTTCCTCATTTACTGCTGGAGCATTATTCCTTTCGTAGTCGTTCTCTTCCTCTGCCCGAACTTTGCTCTCGACAAGGATGACCGTTCTGCTCTCGGCGGTGAGGACAGCAGTCTAGGTCAGGGTGAAACCCTTATTGAATCCATCAAGGCTTTGCCTAAGTCCGTCTGGATTTTCACCGCTATTGTCGGCGCATATATGTTCTGCTACTATCCCATGTTCCTCACTATCGGCCAGGTTATCATCGGGCGCGGCTTTGGTACTCCTGTCAGCGTGGGCTATGCAATGACCTTTTACAGTGTCTCTTCTTTAATCGGCGGTGTATTTTTTGGTGCGATTGCAAAGCGTGCAAAGAACTATATGCTTTTTATTTCTCTTGTTGGTGTTGCAATCAGCGCGCTCGGTATCTATTTTGCAGGCTCCTATGCCATGGTCTGCTTCTTCCTCGCAGTTGGCGGTCTAACCTCCACCTTTGTTCTTCCTGCCTGCAACAATGCTTATTATGCACAGGTTCCTCCCCAGCGGTCCTTCCTCGCTTCCAGTCTGACACTTTCGGGGCTTAATATCGGCGCATTTCTCGGCACGCCGTACATCGGCCTCATTGAATCCTTTGGCGGCGAACCTATTACTGCACTTCTCATCTCCCCGGTAATTCTCCTTATCATGGGCATTATTACTATTAAGCTCAGCAAGGTAAACTGAATTATTATCTCCTTACTTTTCATCCTTTTTTCAGTAAATTCAAAAACAACAGAGCCGATGACTTCAGGCCAACGGTTCTGTTGTTTTATAAATTCAAATAATTTATGAGTTCTTTGACTGCCGGACCTAGTTCTCTGTGTACAAGAGTAACCAGAGCGCATTCCCAATATGCCGGTGGATCTTCCGGAACAAGGACCAGTCCTTTGGGCACGTCATAGTTCTCCCCTAAACAGAAGGAAATACCGGAATTTTTTAGGCAAGTGTTCATTATCATTGCAAGATCATAAGTTCGCATGAAAATGTTCGGTCGAAATCCCGCTTTTTCGCAACGCCTGTTGAAATCATCGCCGCATTTGTTTTTTGCATCAATAGTAATGAAACGTTCTTTTTTGAGCTTATCGACAGAAATAGCCTTTAGGCGCGACAATGGATTACGTTCAGACATTAAAAATCTCACAGGATAACTCTTTCTGGAATGCAAAGTGAAAACAGTAGTATCGAGTGGCAGTGAGCAGAACGCAAGATCAGCTTGGCCATTTACCAGTGCTTCCTCACACTCAATGTCTGTTGCCTGCTGAATACAGAGGTCTATTTCCGGGTGGATACTGCTGTATTCATTTATTGCATCAATGGGAAACAGATGCATCATACCCATAGGAACATACAGGCTTATTGATACGCTGTTGTGCGCCTTCATGACAGCAATCTGTTCGGTGATGCTGTTATACTCCTTTAGAATGTTCAGAGAACTTTGCAGAAACAGCTTACCGTATTCGGTTAGCTCAAGTCTGGCATTTTTGCGGATAAAGAGTGGAACATCAAGCTCTTCCTCCATCCTGCTGATAATTTTACTGATACCTTGCTGCGAGATTGTGAGTTGGTTTGCAGCTTTTGTAAAGCTCATGTAGCGGCATACTGTAATGAAGCAGTTTAACTGATATATGTTCGTAAAGCAGCACTCCTTGTCAAACACGAGCAGTGTTTCTTTTGTAAAATCATGCTGAGATCAAAATTATAATATCAGAATATTCTTCTGATTTCAATCGTAGCCGCATTTTTCGACCGATTTTCCCCCTGCTCCGGTGCTGTTATGTGAGCCGTGGGTGAAAATTACATAACCATCATACAGCAAATAGCGCAGCGGCACGGGCAGACAGAGCAGCAGGTTCGGCGGGATATGCAGCAGGCACTCGACGCCGCCTGGACATCCGCCGATCCGAACGCAAAAAAGCTCCGGGCGGAGCTTTTCCTAAACGGAAAGCCCAGCCCGGAGGAGTTTGTGCTGACTCTCACACGATATATTGAAAATCCGTCTCATTGAGGCGGATTTTTAATTATCGCACCAGAAACAGATAAAGAAGGCTGGTTGCTTGCACAACAGATCCGCAAGTAACGGCGGCACAGAAAGAATCACACCGGAAAGCATAGGCCACGGGTAATCGTAAAAGGCTCCCTGGCGAGCTTTGCCGTTGCTGATTATGCCCCCTTCTAAATCTAAAGATGATAAAGATGGTATCAACAAAAATTAGATTAGATGTTTGCCTGCTTTTTATCCTTTGCGCCGCCAGCAGGATTGCCGATGTAATAATCTCTTGGAGTATTGATGAGCAAAATCTGCTTGGTGTTCGGATTCACCACCGCCAGAATGTTTACATCGCTTCTGCTGGTGGTCAGCATCTGATCACGGGTATCAGAACCGCTCAGGTAGATCAGAATCGGTGTGTTTGTGATATTGGGTGTCACTTCGGGCATCTCCACCTGATTTGCCCCATTTGTAATCGTTGATACTGTTTTGGATAGTCTGGAAAGCGCGGAGGACGCCGCCGTACAGCCACAAGTAATCGCCAGTGCCAGTATAATTGCAATAATCTGACGAGGCGTGACACGGCGGGAAGACTGCTTCGGCAGGAAAACCAGTGCTGCCGTTAAAGCGGCAAATACGAAAAGGGCAAGAAACAGAACCGCCGCCATCCAGTTCATCGGGAGCATATTCAGTTTCAGGATACTATAGACTGCGAACAGCTCAGCTGTGATCTGTAGTATCCAAACGGCAATGGGAATGCCCGTCCATACCTTCTGCTTCATAGCTCCCTCCCTTTGTCCTTACTCTGCCTGATAGTAAGAACTCTTTTTATAGTAATAACCGCGATGCTTGTAATAGCCGCTGCCGTGAGTGCGAATCTGATTCCGCACTACGTCCAGTATATGGCAATTACTCTTTTTGAGTTGCTCTACCACATCCTGCGCCTGCCGACAGCGAATCTTCTGGTTCCCCAGCACCAGAACGGTTCCATCACACTGGGAGCCAACGACAGCGGCGTCAATGACCGCCCCCAGCGGCGGGGTGTCAATGAAAACATAGTCGTATTTGCTCCGGGTGCCGCTCAGCAGTGCCGAAAAGAACTCGCTGTTCAGCAGCTCCGCTGGGTTTGGCGGGTATTTCCCGGCGAATAGAATGTGCATGGGGCTGTTCCCTATCTGATAGATGCAATCGCCAAGGGTTGCAAGCCCGTTTAGCACTTCGCTCAATCCCTGCGGATCTTTTACATCTGTGTTGCGGCCAGCCATGACGGATTTGCGCATATCCGCGTCAATAACCAGAACACGCTTGCCCATTTCTGCGAAGCTTTTTGCCATGCTAAGTGTTACGGTGGTCTTTCCTTCGTTTTCACCGCAACTTGTCAGCACAATCGTTTTGATTTCCTGCCCGCAAAATTGCAGATTTGTCCGAAGGACCTTATACGCTTCCTGCGTAAAGAAATCCTTATTTCCGGGGAGCTTCAGCCTGATTTTCTCCATTTGCTTAACCACCTTTCTTCGCCTGTTTGGCGCGCTTTCCACCATAGGCGGAATAATAGCCGTAGTGCTTTTTGTTGGCGTTATTCGCATTTGGAATATCCCCCAAGATTGTCAGGCCGAGATACTGTTGAATATCCTCGTCCGTCCGGAGCGTATCATCTACAAGGTAGAAGATCAAAAAAGCCGTATAGGTCAGCATTGCGGCAACCGCACCGACGAGCGCGTAGGTCAGCTTGCGCGTCTGATTGCTCGGTTTGGTATCAATGGTGCCATACTCATAGAGGTTGACCTGCTGAAAGCCCATCGCCTGTGTGATGCTTTCTGTTCCCACTTCACAGACAGCATCGACGATCCGTTTGGCTTCCTCCGGAGAGGCCGCTTCCACAGAAACCTCCAGAATCCGTGTATCCTCCGGGTTGGATGTGGAGACAGTCTTGCTCAGATCCTCGTAAGAAATATCCAGATTCAACTGCTCAATCACCTGATCCAGTACGGAATGGCTTTTCAGCAGATAGTCGCAGTCATTGACAACCTTCAAGGCCAGAGAAAAATCATCAGAGGACGTGTTGCTATCTGATTCGTTCTGCTTGAGAATATTCGTGGCCACACTTCCCCTGCCACCACGCCTTTTGATTTGAAAACGCCAGCACATCGTCCGCCTTTTGAGGGAGATTTTTTTCTGACCATTCCGCAGCCACATCCGGGAATTTGGTAGCCAAATCATTAAAGCCACGCAGCAGGCGTCTACCCGCGCAATACGGGCAGCCTGCGCCATATTGACGCAATGCTTCTGTCTTACCGCCACCAGTCGGAAAATAGAGAAGGTCAACGATCTCTCGTTCTTTGCCTGCTGGATCAACAATTGCTTTCAAATTCATCAGAATGAAGGCAATCTGGAACGGTCTCCACCCGAAATTGTTCTCCGGCTTACGCGGATCGACGAAATCCTTGAAGCTACATTCAACACCCGCACCGTGCTTCTTCGAGAAATTCATAATATTTCTCTGTAAGATCATCGCACGGTTCATAAAGCAGAACGCATCAAATACAACGGCGTCCTCAACAAGCAGCTGAATACCGGCGCGGATTCTGTTCAATATATTCGCCATTCTCATCGCAAAGCAGGAGTACAGGGAACAATAGCTTTGTGTTGTCCATAATTGCACCCTCCGCAAGCGGCTCATCATCAATGACCGACTGCATAAGGGACGACAGCGATACATCCAGCTCGTCGGGGTTCTTTATGCCGAGGCTCACGGTTAAGCTGCCCTGCGGATCAGCATCCACCAGCAGGACCCGTTTCCCGGAGCTTGCAAGTCCCACACCGAGATTGACTGTGGTCGTCGTTTTGCCAACGCCGCCCTTCTGATTCGTGATGGCGATCACCTTACAGTTTTCCATGGGGTTTTCCTCCTTTCTCTGAATTTGAATCATTTCTGATCCACGAAAGCCTCAAAATACCTTTTGGGGCTTTCGTCGCTGCATTTCATTTTTCCTCGAACCCAAAATGCAGAAAAGGAAGTCATCAGACGCCCGATAGCGAATCGGGTCCATGGGAATCTCACCCCTGCCGGGTTCTCCGCCAGCTCCGTAGAGAAGTATCATTATCCCTGCTGCGTTTCATGGCCGTATCCGTAGCTGTCGGGTATTTCTGAATGGTTCGGAAACGCTCGCCTCCTTGCTTTCCGTTATCACCCGGATGGGCAGGAGGGTCATGGCGCACCTTCATTCGGCTGAGGCTTTCGCCTCCGCGCAGGAATGTATCTGATGAATGTATATGGAATTTTCAAGGTTCACGGAAGGCTTATCGCCTTCTCACTTTCTCTTTGCCGAATTTTTCTGCGAGATTCCCACACTTTTTCAAAAAAATTTTTTCTGCGCCACAGAAAGCAAAAAAGCGCCCACTGCACCTGTTTAGTAGGCGCAGTGAGCGCAAAAATTAAGACCCGATGATTTCTCACCGGGTCTTGCGTTCCGATATGTGGTTTTTCCGCAAAAGCAGCCCCACAGAATCGCTTCTGTGGGGCTGCATTTCATTTGCACATTGGTTTTTTCACGATTGGCCTATTCTGGGATTACATTGGCGTAAGCATTGGTGTACTGGTACACGACTTATGCCGTTTCCATGCAAAATCGACTATTCGGGGTTGTTCCCTTAATAGAGCTTTGCGCCTGCCGGAATGTGAGGATCGACCATCAGCAGATGCAGTCTTTCCTCGCCGTTTTCGTGATGCACGGCGGAGATGAGCATACCGCAGGAATCAATGCCCATCATGGGTCTGGGGGGCAGGTTCGTGATGGCGATGCAGGTCTTGCCCACCAGCTCCTCTGGCTCATAATAGTCATGAATACCACTCAAAATGACCCGATCTACGCCACTTCCGTCGTCCAAAACGAACTTTAAGAGCTTTTTGGACTTCTTCACGGCTTCGCA
>OGDY01003536.1_pt1 | contig 12005 bp, 10 predicted proteins | sample 1570341 | NCBI WGS metagenome assembly OGDY01 (sample SAMEA2581972, study PRJEB24529) | metagenome | biome: Human gut stool | place: China | collected 2011 | reverse complement strand
TATGTGCCATCAGATAATCCGGCAGGGAAGCTTTGGTGGGATAGGCGAACTGGCCATCGGCATAGCACCACTTACAATAATCCTCGTTAAAGGCACCATCTGGCCCTTTGCTCAAGGTGGAATCATTCAACGGCATGCCGCAGCACTGGCAGACCAGGGTGCGCGGGCTGCGTTTGCCAAGCAACGGGAAGTTGCATTTTGGACTTTGTTTTTTCAGGACGATTCAACCCAGCATGGCACCCAGGGCGTCCAGCGCCGTGCACAGGGCGGGGGCGGCGGGCTGGCCCGGTGCGCTGGAAACACCTGCCGTGGCAAAGCCTGCACAGCTGCCAAATGCTGCGCCGCAGATGCGGCTGACCATCCCCTGCTGGCCCATGGACATGGTGATGAGCGGGGTATCGTTCCCTGTGGCTTGGGCTGCCTGGGCGGTGGCTTCCAGCAGGCGGGCGGTATCCGCCGGGGTGTGGGGCATTACGGCCAGCTTGGCGATATCTGCCCCGCGGCGGACCATATCAGTCAGGGTGTTGACCATCGTTTCGGTGGGCGGAGTCTCGGCAAAGTTATGGCTGCTGAACACGGTTTTTACGCCGCTTTCCCGCGCCTGCTGCTGGATGGCAGCAATGACCGCCGGAGCCGTGCTGGCTTCGACATCCAGCAGATCCGCCAGGCCACTGTGGCAGATAGCAGTGCCGAGTTCGCCGTATGCGGCATCGGTGAGATCGGCCAGACCGCCCTCTTTTTTGGTTCGGATGGTGGCCAGTAGGGGAACGCCCTGCCCAATGGCGGCACGGGCGGCGCACAGCACGTTTTGCACGTTAGAAGCATCCAATATCGAAAGGGCATCCAAACGCAGCTCTACCACGTCCCCAGCCGCCCCAGCGGCGGCAGCGTTGGAAAGGTCGTTGGCCATAACGGGTACCAGGATCTTAAAGTTGGTCGGGGCAGTGTCCCGCGGGGGCAGCAGCGTTACGCCGCGCACAGTAATGGCAGGCATGGGGTTTCCTCCTTCAATGTTCCACGGGCAGCGGGCAGTGCCGCTGCAAAATATACCAGTATTGTAGCACAAGGCGGCAGCTGGCACAAGAAAAAGCCCCCGCGCACAGCACGGGGCTTTGGCAGCCGCCGGGGGCGTACACTGTTCCCGGCGCGGGTCAGTATTATAATAAAAACTTTATCAGAAAGCAGCGTACTTATAACGATGCGGAACAAACGGAATGACCAACATTATACCTGTTCCACAAAAATACGATTTTACTGTTTTACAAGCGCATAAAGCAAGGAGAGTTTTAAAATGAAAGCGCAGCATGCTGCCCACTTCGGGATCTATCTGTCAGGATGGTCCTGTTGGCGCTGGGCATTGACAGGCTGGGGGCATCGGCCATTGTATCGGTACCATGCACCGTCAGCCAGGGGACCGGACGAGATTTTGCCAACCTGACCTTGATCGTATACCACATTCCGGTTGCGGCACAGTTCGTGATCAAGGGGCCGGGCGGCTGATTGACCTGCTGCAAATCATGGTCAGCATTGTGTTCACCCGGTTCATGGCGTTGTTCCAGCACACCATTACCTGCCAGAGCGTCCTTTTGCCTGCCCGCAACACGGAACAAAGCGAGAAATGGCGCACTGTGGGGGTTGGACATCTTTTGTCCGATCGTTTCCTGCAATCTCTCCAGCGTTTTTATCTGTACAAAAAGAGCAGCGTTTCTTCTGCCGCATGGCAAAAACGCTGCTCTTTTTCAAATGCTGATTTTGCGCTGGATCTTACAGTTCGATCTTGCCGAACATGTCAAAATCATCCCCATCATGGATGCGCGCGGTGCGGGCCGGGGCCTGCGGGCGGGCGTTGGGATCACGCGGGGCGCTGGCAAATTCGCGCTCCGGCACGCTGGACGGGCGGCCATAGCCGCGGCCGCCATTGCGGCTGCCACCGCGGTTATCACGCGGGGGACGGCTGCTGTTGCCGCGGTAACCACCGCCGCGGCGGTTATCGTTGCGGGGGCCGCGGTTGCCGTTAAAGCTGCGGCCATTGCGATTGCCGCGGTTGGGGCCGCTGCGGCGGCCGCGCGGTGCATCACGATCCGGCAGGTTGCTGGCGTTGGGGTCGGTGGAATAAATCACCACGCGGCGGTCGGGGCCTTCGCCCTTGCTCTCGCTGCGTACGCCCTCGATCTCGGCCACAGCGGTATGGATGATGTGGCGCTCGTAGGGGTTCATCGGCTCCATCTCATAGAAGCAGCCGGTGCGGATAACGCGGTCAGCAATGCGTCTGGCAAGGGCAGAGAGGTCGTCCTCGCGCTTGTTGCGGTAGCCGCCGACATCCAGGCCCAGCTTGACGTAAGGGCCTTCCATGCGGTTCACAACGAGGCTGGCGAGGTAGGACAGGGACTCCATCGTCTCGCCGCGGCGTCCGATCAGCGCGCCCATGTGCTCGCCGGAGACCTTCAGGACCGTGGCAGCGCCCTTCTTGACGGCGGTGAAGGTGAAGTTTTCCACACCCATCAGGTTGAAGATCGGGGTCAGGTAGTCAACGGCGGCCTGCAGGCGCGGGTCGGCGTCGATGTCAAGGGGAACCTCGACTTCCTCACCGGGGACGGGGGCCAACTCGGCCTCCTCGACCATATCCTCGACGACCTCCTTCTGGATTTCAGGGGCGGTCTCGTCAGAGATTTCAACAACCTCGGCGGGCTTTGTGGAAACTTCAGCCGGCTTTTCCGCCTCGGGCTCCTCGACCTTCACGAGGACCTTGGCGGGAATGGTCTTAAACAGCTTGCGGGTGGGGAATTCGAGGACTTCGTAGCTTACGTTGATGTCATCACGGTCAACGCCGAGAGCCTCGCAGGCGGCCTGTACGGCGGCCTCAACGGTCTTGGCGCTCATTTCCATACTGCGCATAGGGGGAACCTCCTTCTTATTTCTTATCGTTACGTTCATCACAACGGGGAGCGGGGCGGGCGCATATAGAATGCGCCCCTACGGCGGCAGGGGATACACTTCCTCACAGCCGCCAACGGCGCGGGCGAGCAATGCTCGCCCCTACAGTCTCTGCAACGGGAGCGCGCCTCTTTTGCCGTGTAATCAATCCTTATTCAGCGGGGTGGTGCGCTCGTCCTTGTAGAGTTCGGCCTCGCGCTGGCGGGCCATCTCCAGGCGCAGCTTGTTGGCCTCGCCCAGGGTGACCTCTTTTTCGACCTGCTTACCGTTCAGCTCGACGGTGACGGTGCGCTTTTTCTTCTTCTCGGCGCGCTTGGCGGCAAGCTCGGCCTCATACTGGGCCTTGAACTTCTCGGGGCTGTAGATCTTGTAGGTCACGTAGGACTGGAAGATCTGGACCACGTTGGACACGCCGTAGTACAGGGAGAAGCCGACGGGGGCATTGAAGCAGAACGTGACGAACATCAGGTTCATGACGAGCATCATGACCTTCATGCTGCCCTGCATCTGGGCATCCATGCCGGAGAGCTTCTGGGTGATGAAGTAGCTGACGAACATCGTGACCGTGGCGATGGCCGGGAAGATGGCGATGGGGGTCAGGTGGAAGCCGGGCACATCGCACATATCCATGCCGAAGAAGGAGGTGTTGAAGTTCTGGATCTCGGCCACAACGCTGGCGGAGATGATGGACGGGTCGATGGACGCGCCGTTGTGGATGGCCTGGATCAGCGCGGTCTGCATCGTGGAGGTGTTGGTCGTGGCCAGGCCGATGGCCTCGCACGCGGCCTTGACGGCATCATTGCTGACGCCGAAGATGTAGTGTACGGGGTAGTACACAACGCCCAGGAAGCCGAACAGGACCAGCATCGTCAGCAGCATGGGCATGCAGCCGCCCATGGGGTTGTAGCCGTGCTCCTGCTGGAGCTTCATCAGCTCCTCCTGCTGCTTCTGGGGGTCGTTCTTGTACTTCTGCTGAATCTCGGTGATCAGCGGCTGGAACACGGACATCTTGGCCGTGGACTTCTGCTGATGGATGCTCAGGGGGAACAGCAGCAGCTTGAGGATGAGGGTGGCAACGATCATGGTTGCCGCGTAGTTGCCGATGAAGCTGTACAGGATCTTCACCAGCGGGCCGATCAATACGGCCAGGAAATACATAAAAGACATAGCCTTTCCTTCTGCCCCGTCTGCGCCCGGGACCTTTATTTTTATGTAGGTCTCTGCTGCGCAGTGCAAAGACATGAGAGGCGATGTTATGGAGATAATAGATAATAAAATTGGTGGGGCGCGGTGCTGGCGCACCGCTTAAAAATCTCTGCCGCCGTAGGGGCGCATTCTATATGCGCCCGTGCAGCTTCCGGCAGGTGCCGCGGGCGGATATGGAATCCGCCCCTACGGTATGTTTTTTGTTATCTTTTATCTATTATCTTTCGTCAGCCTTCGCTCCGGGTTGACCCACTTTCCCTTTTCGGGTACCGGGTCATAGCCGAATTTTGCAAAGGGCTGACATCTTAAAAGGCGCCACACCGTTAAAATCAGACCCTTTACAAGGCCGTGTACGGCGAGCGCCTGCATGGCGTATTCACTGCAGGTGGGTATGAACCGGCAGTGATGCCCGAGGTGCGGACTGATATATTTTTTGTAGCCGCGCAAAAGCGCGATGAGAAGGCGGGCGATCATTGCGGGGCCGTCTCGGGCCCGGGGGCCGGGGCGGCCTTGTCGGGCAGACCGGCCTTTGCAAACAGCTTGCTCAGCGTTTTGCTCAGCTGGGTGCTTTTCAGGCGGGGGGTCTGGCCGCGGGCGACGAGGATGATGTCATACCCGCCGATGTTCTGGGCCAGGTGCTCCGACAAAGCGGCGCGCATGACGCGGCGGGCGCGGTTGCGCTGCACGGCATGGCCGACCTTTTTGGTGGCCGTCAGCCCGATGCGGGTATAGCCCAGCCGGTTTTTGGCCACATACAAAACGCAGTGCGGATGCACATAGCTTTTGCCCCGGCCATACACCCGGTTGAACTGCCAGTTTTTATCTAAAGTGCGGTAACGCATAGTAGTATCCTCCCAAGGCTTCTCCCTCGGGAGAAGCTGCCGCCCGCAGGCGGCTGATGAGGGCAAACCTTTCGGTCAAAACCCATTTGCGGGAAATTTCCGGAAGGTTTTCCCTCATCCGTCCGTGGTCGGGGCCACGGACACCTTCCCCAAGGGGAAGGCATTCCTACACATATATTATAATGAATCCCGGCTTCTGTAAAGCCATATTTGAAAAAAGGGCTGCCGATTTTACAATCAGCAACCCTTTTGTTCACTTAATCTCTGAAGTTATCAGACAGTCAGGCTCTTACGGCCCTTCGCACGGCGGCGGGCGATGACCTTGCGGCCATTCTTGGTAGCCATGCGGTTCAGGAAACCGTGGACGCGGCTGCGCTGACGCTTCTTGGGCTGGAAAGTACGCTTCATTTTTCATTCCTCCTGTTGAAATCCCGGTATGGGCTGTTTGCTCAGGGCTTCGCCCATACACTGGGGCAGCCTTGCAGAGTTAGATTATACGCGATTTACCCCCACTTTGTCAAGGGGGTTTGGGCAGAATTTTTCGCTCCCGCGTCAAAGAATTGGAGCTACAGAGAGTTATCCACTACATTTTGTACTATTTACTGTTGAAAATTGCATCTGTTGTGGAAAACTTTTATTTTTCTTTGCTCCGCGGAAAAATTTTCAACAATTCCGGCGTATAAAAAAATTCCTACTTTATTATATATAGGTGTTGTTTAAAACCCGGTTTTGTGGTATACTGTATTTAGTATTTCTGCGCCCTGTTTGGATATGGGGCGTTCACTTATAACAGGAAGTGGGGAGTATCGAGAATCATGGATTCCTTCAATGATGTAATGGACGCCGTCAAGGCGTACTGCAAAGGACGAGTATCCGATGCATCATACAGAGTTTTCATCCAGGACCTCAATCTGCTGAATTTTGAGGGCACGAACATCATCATCCTGGAGGTTCCCAACGACGTCGTCATGCGGTTTGCGGCGGCGCGCTATGCCGATCTGCTCAAGGAGGCGTTTGCCTCGATCCTCGGCTTTGAGGTGGAGCTGAAGTTTGTGCTGGCCGCGCCCGCACCGGACGGCGGCAAGGCTGCCGAGAAGCCGAAGCTGGACGAGAACGACCTGCCCAGCGGGCGGTACGAGTTCACGTTCGAGAACTTCATCAAGGGGCCGTCGAACCAGTTTGCGTTTGCCGCCGCGCAGGCCGTGGCCGCGAACCCCTCCGGCGCGTACAATCCGCTGTTCATCTACGGGCCGTCGGGTCTGGGCAAGACGCATCTGCTGAACGCCATCAAAATTGAGATCCAGAAGAACCACCCGGATTTCAACATTGTCTACGTGGATTGTGAAAAATTCACGAACGAGACGATCACCGCCATCAAGACGGCAACGATGGAGCAGTTCCGCCAGCGCTACCGCAAGGCGGACGTGCTTTTGATCGACGACATCCAGTTCCTGGCCGGCAAGGAGAGCACGCAGGAGGAGTTTTTCCACACCTTCAACACGCTGCATAACGATGGCCGCCAGATCGTCATCGCGTCGGACCGCCCCGCGAAGGAGATCAAATCCCTGGAGGAGCGTCTGCGCACCCGGTTTGAGTGGGGCCTGACCGCCGACATCCAGCCGCCGGATTTTGAAACCCGCGTTGCCATCGTCAAGCGCAAGGCCGAGCTGTTGAATCTGGACCTGCCGAACGACGTGGCCGAGTACATTGCGAACCACTTAAAGCAGAACATCCGCCAGCTGGAGGGCGCGGTCAAAAAGCTGAACGCCTACTATCTGCTGGAGGGCATCGAGCCGTGCATCGGCGTGACGACGACGGCGATCAAGGACACGCTGAACGACAGCCAGCCGATCCCGGTCACGATCGAGAAGATCCTGAACGAGGTCGCGCGCACCTACAATGTGATGCCGTCGGACATCCGCGGCAAGAAGCGCAATGCGAATGTGAGCGCGGCGCGGCAGATGACGATGTACATTATCCGCGAGGTGACCGGCATGAGCATGGAGGCCATCGGGCAGGAGTTCCAGCGCGATCATTCCACGGTGGTGTATTCCATCAAAACGATGGAGGAAAACATCAAGCGCGACCAGCACCTGAAAGAGATGTGCAGCGACATCATGAAAAACGTCCGCACCTGACCTACTTTCTTGAAAGAAAGTAGGCAAAGAACTTTAAATATTTTATCCCGGGGACGGGATTTGGGATGTACTTTACGCAGCATCGCATATTCTCACCCGAGCATTTGGAATTTCTTTGGTTCTTTCTTTGCAAAGAAAGAACACCCCGTTTTTCAACAAAGTTTTCAGTTATCAACAGCGCGTATTCCACGGGGCTTGTTGAAAAAAGGGGTTTTCCGGGTTTTCCACAGAAAAGTCCACAGACTGTTCAAAACAATCCACCCGCGATTTTCCGCGGCGCAATCGGGTCCCGCGGAGTTTTCCACGAAACTAACACCCCCTACTACGACTACTACCATAGTTTAATAGTTTCTGTGAACGGAACCACAAAATACACTTCCTCACACCTACAAAACACCGCTCCGGCTGTGGAAAACAGAAGGAGCACCCTTCCTAGAGACCGCTGAACGTTTTTTGCCGAGGCTTTTTTCCAAAAAAGCCGGAGAAAGAGATAGAAACATGAAATTTGAATGCGAAAAAACACTGCTGGCCAGCGCCATCGACGGCGTTTCCCGCGCGATCACGAACCGCGCCGCCATCCCCGTGCTGGAAGGCATCTACATGAAGGCCGAGGGCTTTAACCTGACGCTGACCGGCTACGATATGGAAATGGGCATCACGACCACGATTGAATGCAACGTGCTTGTACCCGGTGAAACTGTGCTTGACGCAAAACTGCTGAGCGCCATGGTCAACCGTATGCCTGCGGGCGATGTCTGCATTGAGCTGAACGACGAGGGCCAGGCAAAAATCAGCGGCGGTGTGGCAGAATTTGAGATCCCCGCGCTGAACGCCAGCGATTATCCGAGCCTGCCCGTGACCGGCGCCGACAATACGATGACCGTCAAGTGCGGCATGCTGCGCGAGATGATCGAGAAAACCATCTATGCTGTCAGCCAGGACGACAAAAAGCCCGCCCACACCGGCGAGCTGTTCGTCATTGAGCCGGGCAGCCTGACGATTGTGGCCCTGGACGGCTACCGGCTGGCCATTATCCAGCGCGAAGTCGAGTGTACCCGCGACATCCGCATCATCATCCCTGCCAAGACACTGCAGGAGCTGCTGAAAATTATGGGCGGCGCGGACGACGACGTGAAGATCGATGCGAACCGCCGCTATGTCGTGTTTACCTCCAACGGCTATACGATCATGAGCCGCCTGATCGAGGGCGACTTCCTCAACTATGAGAGCGTCATCCCGAAGGACAGAAAAACACGTGTTACCGTGGAATGTAAGAGCTTCATCGACACGATCGAGCGTGCGTCGCTCATTATTACCGAGCGTTTGAAGAACCCGCTGCGCATCTCCTTTGCCGAGGATCGCGTGACGGTCCGCTGCCAGACGCCGCTGGGCAAGGTCGTGGACGAGTTCGCGCCGGTCTCGATGGAAGGCGACGCGGTAGAGATCGGCTTCAACAACCGGTATCTGCTGGATGCACTGCGCTTCTCGAAGTGTGAGAAGATGGTGCTGGAAATCAACGGACCCTTAAGCCCCGTCAAGCTCCTGCCCGAGGACGGCAAGGACTTTATCTATCTGGTGCTGCCGGTACGGTTCAAGAACGAGGGCTGAGTTGTAGGGGCCGGGCATGCCCGGCCCTGCAGATAAAAACAGCCGCCCGGTTAAAGGCTGCTGCAGCAAGGTTGAGGGCCGGACATATCCGGCCCCTACGGATGCACCGATAAGATAGAAGGATAGTGTATGGAAAAGATTCGTATCACCACCGAGTTTATCAAGCTGGATGCTCTGCTCAAGTTCGCCGGTCTGTGCGAGACGGGCGGCGAGGCGAAGGAGCTGATCCAGGGCGGGGCCGTTAAGGTCAACGGCGAGGTCTGCACGATGCGCGGCAAAAAGTGCCGCGCAGGGGATACCGTGGAGCTGGACGGCCAGACCGTGCAGATCGCGGAGGGCGCGTAATGCGCTTAACGCACTTAGAAGTAACGGATCACCGCAATATTTCCCACGCAGAGCTGCACCCCGACCCGCACCTGACCGTGCTGTGCGGCCCGAACGGCCAGGGCAAGACGAACCTGCTGGAGGCTATATGGCTGCTGACCGGCGGCAAGAGCTTCCGCGGGTCAAAGGACGCGGAGCTTATCAGGCGCGGCTGTGACTTTTCGGTCATCGAGGGCGCGTTTGAGACACAGGACGTGGAAAAATCCATCCGTCTGACTGTGGGCAGCAGGCAGAGCCAGCGCCCGGGCCGCACCGGCAAATTAAACGGCGCGGACGTTGGGCGCGCCGCGGCGCTGGCGGGGAACTTTCAGGCCGTCGTCTTTGAGCCGGACCTGCTGGGGCTGGTCAAGGGCGGCCCGGACGGACGGCGGCGGTTTATGGATTCCGCACTGTGCCAGGTCTACCGGCCCTACCTTGTGGCGCTGCGGCGGTACATGCGGCTGACGGCCCAGAAGAACGCCCTGCTGAAAAGCTACGATATTACGCCAAACGGCAATATGCTGCTGGACACCTACGACGAGCAGCTGGCCGAGTACGGCGCGCTCATCATGGAGCACCGCTGCAAGTTTCTGGCGGCGGCGGCTCCCATCGCCGCGCAGAATTATAGGGACATCTCCCACGGTGCCGAGGTGCTGGCGCTGAACTACCAGATGTGCACCGCGGCCCCCACCGCCGCGGCGCTGACCGAAAAGATGCGGGCCATGCGCAGTGCCGAGCTGCGCGCCGGGTTCTGCCTGGCCGGGCCGCACCGCGAGGATCTGGAAATTTTACTGGACGGCCAGCCCGCCCGGGTGTTTGGCAGTCAGGGCCAGCAGCGCAGCTGCGTGCTGGCAATGAAGCTGGCCGAGGCGACAGTGGTCGGTGATTTGTTCGGTGAACACCCGGTTTTGCTGCTGGACGACGTTTTGAGCGAGCTGGACGACGAGCGCCAGACCTACCTTTTGACCCGCATGGGCGAGCACCAGACGATTGTGACCACCTGCGACACCGCCGCTTTTGCGCGTACCAATGGGAAAATTGTGATGGTGAAGGGCGGAGTGGTCGAAGAAGCGTAGGAGCCGGACAACTCCGGCCCGCAGCAGTACGGCGGCTGCCCGCTGACGGGCAATGACGCAGAGTGGAGGGCCGGGCATGCCCGGCCCCTACAGGGAGGTGCAGGATTTGTACTTTCACGCAGGTCAGGACTTTGTCCTGAATACCCGGGATGTGATCGGGGTGTTTGATCTGGACACAGCCGGGGCGTCGCGGCGGACGGAGGAATACTTCCGCCACGTCGAGAGCGAGGGCGCCGTCGTGGACCTCTGCGCCCCGGGCACGCTGCCCAAGAGCTTTCTTGTCACCGATTTCCCCGACGAGACCATTTATATCAGTCAGTTATCGCCCGCCGCGCTGAAAAAAAGAGCGGAGAGGCTGGAATTTTAAGAGTTACAGCTGCTGTTTATCTTGCTTTGTAGGGAGGGGTCTTGACCCCTCCGCAGACAGGCAGCCACGTAAACACGGAGGGGTCAAGACCCCTCCCTACAGAACATCCGAAAACGGGATGTATAGAGATACCCACCCACAACAGGAGGCTATCATTTCATGGCAGAAGAAATCATCACCGAAACCAACCGCGAGACGGCTACCGACCATGCCTACGGCGGTGCGCAGATCCAGGTCCTGGAGGGTTTGGAGGCTGTGCGCAAGCGCCCCGGTATGTATATCGGCTCCACCGGGCCTTCCGGCCTGCATCATCTGGTCTACGAGATCGTCGATAACGCCATCGACGAGGCACTGGCCGGATACTGCACCCATATTGAAGTGACCATCAAGCCCGGCAACATCATTGAGGTCTCGGACAACGGACGCGGCATCCCCGTGGACATCCAGCCCAAGCTGGGCATCCCGGCTGTGACCGTCGTCTATACCGTGCTGCACGCCGGCGGCAAGTTCGGCGGCGAGGACTCCGGCTATAAAGTGGCCGGCGGTCTGCACGGCGTCGGCGCATCCGTCGTAAACGCCCTGTCCGAGTGGCTGACCGTCCGCGTGCGCCGCGACGGGGCCGAGTATGAGCAGAGCTTCAAGCGCGGCAAGCCGGACGGAGACCTGAAAAAAATCGGCGCGGCGGCTTCTACCGGAACGACAGTCACCTTTAAGCCCGACCCGGAGATGTTCCAGGAAACGACGCTCTATCGCTATGAAACGCTGCTCAAGCGCCTGCGCGAGGAAGCGTTCCTGAACGCCGGTGTCAAGATCACCCTGACCGACGAGCGCCCCGACGCGGACCGCCCCCAGGACGAGCAGTCCGGCGAGATGCGTACCGAGACGATGTGCTACGAGGGCGGCATCCGCTCCTTCGTCAGCTACCTGTGTGAGCGCCGCGACTTAACGCCGCTGCACCCGCAGGTCATGTATATGAAGGGCGAGGGCCAGGGCGCTGTGGCCGAGGTCGCACTGCAATACTACGACAACAGCTACAACGAGCTGCTTTTGAGCTTTGCCAACAACGTCCACACCCCCGAGGGCGGCACCCACGAGGAGGGCTTTAAGCTGGCCCTGACCCGCGTGCTGAACGAATATGGACGTGCCAAGGGCATTTTGAAGGACAAGGACGAGAACCTGTCCGGCCCCGACGCCCGCGAGGGCATCATTGCCGTCGTCAGCGTGAAATTGCAGGAGGCGCAGTTTGAAGGCCAGACGAAGGCGAAGCTGGGCAACACCTTCATCAAGGGCCTGGTCAACAATGTGGTTTACAAGGCGCTGACCGAGTTCTTTGAGGAGAACCCCGCCGTCGCGAAGGCGATTCTGGAAAAAGCGACCCAGGCTGCCCGCGCCCGCGCTGCCGCCAAGAAGGCCCGGGAACTGGTGCGCCGCAAGAGCGCGCTGGAGACCAGCCGGATGCCCGGCAAGCTGG
>OGDY01003530.1_pt1 | contig 12016 bp, 8 predicted proteins | sample 1570341 | NCBI WGS metagenome assembly OGDY01 (sample SAMEA2581972, study PRJEB24529) | metagenome | biome: Human gut stool | place: China | collected 2011 | reverse complement strand
CCTTGGCCTTCTGGATATTGTGCTCCAGGCCGGCCTTGTTAATGGTCAGATCGATTTTTCCCATGTTTGTTTTCCTCCTGAAATTTCACTTCTTGTTGGCGTCGATATAAGAATACAGTGTATACTTGGAAATACCGAAGTATTTTGCTACCTTGTCGCCGGACTTGGTCACCAGGAACGCGCCGCTCTCATTGAGGAAGCGAATAGCGCGGATCTTATCGTCCTTGTTCATGAGCGCAACAGGCTTGCCCACCAGGGCCACGGATTGCTCGATGAGTTCATCGAGCACATTGTTGACATTGATGATCCGCTCCGGCTCCTTTTGGGCTTTGTCGTAGGTAGAGAGCATCTCGTCTATGGTCTGGCTAATCATAGTCAGCGCAGACACATCATAGTTGATAGCCAGGATGGCCACCACCACGCCCTTGTTGTTGCGGATATAAAGTGATGAGGACTTGAGAATCTTGCCATCCGGTGTCTTTGTCAGGTAACCCAAATGGTCCTGCGGCTGCGCATTGTGGTTAAGCATCTGCTCCAGCACCACCTGGGATGCGCCATCGCCTATCCTGCGCCCGGACACATGGCCGTTTACAATATAGACAATGGTATGATCCATCCGGCTGCTGTTTACCTCGTGAATGACGACTTCACAGTTTTTGCCGAACTGCGCGGCAATGCCGTCAGCAATCTGCTTCAGTGCTTCCAATCGTTTTGTCTCCATAGCCCCGCCTTTCCTCAGCGACACAGCCGGGCTGCACCGCACATTATAATTGCGCTCTATGCGTTAACATTGTAATAATATCATATTTTTTATAAAAATCAATCCCCATTCAAAAAAATAATTTGGTTTAATAAATTTTTGTTTGACATCGGCGTAAGTTGTGATATGATAGATTTGTGAGTGGACTTAATGCCTCTCGAACCGCTTGCATGAAGATGTTTTTTATTTTGAAAAATATGGAGGTTCACTATGGATTTTGAAGCCATTAAAAAGGCCGCAGAGGGCTATAAGCCTGCAATGGTCAAGTTCCTGCGGGACATGATCGCCATTCCCTCTGAGTCCTGCGAGGAGGAGGGCGTTGTCAATCGCATCGCCGAGGAAATGAAGGCCCTGGGCTACGACAAGGTTGAGTTTGATAAGCTGGGCAATGTCATCGGCTGGATGGGCAGCGGCGACAAGATCATCGCCATTGACTCCCACATCGACACCGTGGGCATCGGCAACATCGAGAACTGGGAAGCTGATCCTTACAAGGGCTATGAGACCGACGACCTGATCTACGGCCGCGGCGGCAGCGATCAGGAGGGCGGCATGGCTTCCGCCACCTATGGCGTCAAGATCATGAAGGATCTGAACCTGATCCCCGAGGGCTATAAGCTGATGGTGGTGGGCTCCGTCCAGGAGGAGGATTGCGACGGTATGTGCTGGCAATCCATCGTAAATGAGTATTTTGGCGGTCCCGAGGACGCCCGCAGCAAGGTGGAGTTCGTCATTTCCACCGAGCCCACCGACGGTGGCATCTATCGTGGCCACCGGGGCCGTATGGAGATCCGCGTGGACATGCACGGTGTGTCTTGCCATGGCTCCGCACCCGAGCGCGGCGACAATGCCATCCACAAGATGGCTGAGGTCATTCTGAACATCCGCGACCTCAATGAGAACCCCGCCGATGGCTCCACCGAGATCAACGGCCTGGTGAAGATGCTCGATCCCAAGTTCAACCCCGAGCACTATGAGGATGCCCGCTTCCTGGGCCGGGGTACCTGCACCACCAGCCAGATCTTCTACACCTCTCCCTCCCGCTGCGCCGTGGCAGATAGCTGCGCTATCTCCATCGACCGCCGCATGACCGCAGGCGAGACCTACCAGTCCTGCCTGAAGGAGATCGAGGATCTGCCCGCCTGCAAGAAGTATGCCAAGGACGTGAAGGTCTCCATGTATATGTACGACCGTCCCGCCTGGACCGGCCATGTATATGAGACCGAGTGCTTCTTCCCCACCTGGATCAATAAGGAGTCCGCGCCCCATGTTCAGGCCCTCATCGATGCCCACCACGCCCTGTGGGGTAACGAGCGCCTGATGCCCTGTGAGCTGGCCGCTTCCAAGCGCCGTGGCCGTCCTCTGACCGACAAATGGACCTTCTCCACCAACGGCGTGTCCATCCAAGGCCGCTATGGCATCCCCTGCGTTGGCTTCGGCCCCGGTGCCGAGTCCCAGGCTCATGCTCCTAATGAGGTGACCTTCAAGCAGGATCTGGTGACCTGCGCCGCTCTGTACGCCGCCGTTCCGGGTCTGTATAAGCCCGAGAACAAGGATGGCTCCGCCACCTCCTTCCGTCAGGAGCTCACCGGCAACGACATTAAGTAATTTCCTTTGGCCCTGTCCTTCCGGCGAAGGACGTTATAATCAATTTAACTTCAGATAATATTGTAAGGAGAGATGATCAACATGAGCAAGACTGTTGAACTGGCCCGCCATCTGGACACCCTGCACATCAATAACATGTATAAGAACGATTTCTATTGGACTTGGGACAAGACCGATGACGAAATCGATGCTATCTTCACCGTGGCCGACGCTCTGCGCGACCTGCGCGAGCGCAACAAGAGCACCCGTATCTTCGACTCCGGCCTGGGCATTTCCCTGTTCCGTGACAATTCCACCCGCACCCGTTTCTCCTTCGCCTCCGCCTGCAACCTGCTGGGCCTGGAGGAGCAGGTCCTGGACGAGAAAAAGTCTCAGATCGCCCACGGCGAGACCGTCCGGGAAACCGCCAACATGGTCTCCTTCATGGCTGATGTCATCGGTATCCGCGATGATATGTACATTGGCCAGGGTCACACCTATCAGAAAACCTTTATGGACGCCCTGGAGGAAGGCTACCGGGACGGCATTCTGGAGCAGCGTCCCACTCTGGTAAACCTGCAGTGCGATGTGGACCATCCCACCCAGTGCATGGCCGATATGCTGCATGTCATCCACTACTTTGGCGGCGTGGAGAACCTGAAGGGTAAGAAGGTCGCTATGACCTGGGCTTACTCTCCCTCCTACGGCAAGCCCCTGTCCGTGCCTCAGGGCGTTATCGGTCTGTTCACCCGCTTCGGCATGGACGTGACCCTGGCTCACCCCGATGGCTATGACGTGATGCCCGAGGTGGAGGAAGTGGCCCGGAAGAACTGCGAGAAGTATGGCTCCAAGTTCCACAAGACCAACAGCATGGCTGAGGCCTTCCAAGATGCTGACATCGTGTATCCCAAGTCCTGGGCTCCCTTCGCCGCCATGGAGGAGCGCACCAAGCTCTACTCCGCCGGTGACCAGGCCGGTATCGATGCCTTGGAGAAAAAGCTCCTGGCCCAGAACGCCCAGCACAAGGATTGGGCCTGCACCGAGGAAATGATGAAGCTGACCAGGGACGGCAAAGCTCTGTATATGCACTGCCTGCCCGCAGACATCACCGGCCTGAGCTGCAAGGAGGGTGAAGTGGATAATTCCGTGTTTGACCGCTACATCGTGCCTCTGTACAAGCAGGCCTCCTATAAGCCCTACATCATTGCCGCTATGATCTTCATGTCCCAGGTGAAGGATCCCGTGAAAGTCCTGATGGATCTGGATGCTGCCGACAGCCATCGCAAGCTGCACTAATTGACCTGAACCATCCGATAGCGGGAGTGCTGCCAAAGGCTCCCGCTATCGCCCTTACTGTCCGGGCGGCCAATTCGCCCGCATCTTGTAGGAGCGGATGACCCTGTCCGCGCATAACCTGTAAGGGCCGATGACCCTGTTGCGGTGCCCAAAATTTCTGCGCTGCCTTACGGCGGACGCTGGAAATTTTGACCGCGGCCACTCGCTCACTTCGCTTCCTCTGCCACCGGCAGCGCGAAGTTCGCTCCCCACATCGGCCCGCCCATAAAACCCTAAAACCCATCAGGGCGGCCCATCCTAACCGCCCGCAAGAAAGAGGTATGTTTATATGAGCAAGCGTATCGTTATCGCCCTGGGCGGCAATGCTCTGGGCAATACCGCCGCCGAGCAGCTATCCCTGGTCAACAACACTGCCAAAGCCATCGTGGACCTCATCGCCGAGGGCAACGAGGTGGTCATCGCCCACGGCAATGGCCCCCAGGTGGGCATGATTAACCTTGGTCTTTCCACCGCCGCCGAGGCCGGCGCCATCAAGGCCGATATGCCCTTCCCCGAGTGCGGCGCCATGTCCGAGGGCTACATCGGCTATCATCTGCAGCAGGCCATCGGCAATGAGCTGTCCTCCCGGGGCATGACCAAGCCTGTGGCCACCATCGTTACCCAGACCGTGGTTTCCGAGAATGACCCCGCCTTCCAAAACCCCACCAAGCCCGTGGGAGCCTTCTATGATAAGGCCACTGCCGACCGTATCGCCGCTGAGAAGGGCTACACTATGGTGGAGGACGCCGGCCGCGGCTACCGCCAGGTAGTTCCCTCCCCCAAGCCCTTTGACATCGTGGAGGCTGAGTCCATCAAGGCCCTCTTTAACGCCGGCCATGTGGTCATCGCCGTGGGCGGCGGCGGCATCCCCGTGGTGCGCAGGGACGGCAAGCTGTGCGGCACCCCGGCCGTCATCGACAAGGACTTCGGCAGTGAGTTGCTGGCGGAGTTGCTGGATGCCGATATTCTTGTGATCCTCACCGCTGTGGAAAAGGTGGCCATTAACTTCAACAAGCCCGACCAGAAGGGTCTGGATGATCTGACCCCCGCCCAGGCCAAGGTCTATATGGACGAGAACCAGTTTGCCAAGGGCTCCATGCTGCCCAAGGTCCAGGCCGCGGTGAAGTTCGCCGAGTCCAAGCCCGGCCGCACCGCTCTTATCACGTTGCTGGAGAAGGCCAAGGACGGTATCGCCGGCAAAACCGGTACCCGGATCCACCAGTAAGCTTCTTCAAGCACCGGTTTACCGGAGGTCCGAATTTTTTCGAAGGCGATTACCGTCCTTAACTTGAAATCATGGGCCACTTTTGCCAAAAAGTGCCATGGCTGCATGGCTGCCATGGTATCGCCGGCAAAACCGGTACCCGGATCCATCAGTAAGCTTCTTCATGCACCGATTTACCGGAGGTCCGAAATTTCTTGAAGGCGATTACCGTCCTTAGCTTGAAATCAGCTTGTAAAAAAGCCTCGCAGAGTTCGCGTCCGCAGACGCGAAAAAATGAGATTATTTTTCACCGCGACATGTGCGTGGGGAAAAATACCTCTCAGGCTGCCAGTGTGGAATTTTGAGCCAATGGCTCAAAATTATGCGCGCAGCAGACTGCAAGCCTTTTGTCGGAAAAACCGGAGGTTTTTTCGATAGTCTCGTGAAATCATGGGCCGCTTTTGTCAAAAAGCGCCATGGCTGCATGGCTGCCATGGTATCGCCGGTAAGACCGGTACCCGGATCCACCAGTAAGCTGCTTTACAAGCAGCTATTTGAAAATTTTCTTTTTGAAAAATGACGCCGGAGTTATCCCCGGTGTCATTTTTTTATTCCCAATTTAAACAAATTTCGTCAGGCTGTTTATGGCATTTTTCACAATTTTTATCATATATCACAAATAATTTCGGCTCTCAAAAAAATTTTTTTGGTAAAAATGAAATTCCAGGTTGAATTTTTGGGGGGCATACGCTATAATGGTTTTGTACTTAGTGAATGTCGGGCGCATACCCGTTGTTCAGGCAGTCGAAAAATTTACTCTTCTTCCATTCGGCTGTCACATATTCAAAAGGAGGAAAATTGAATGAAAAAGTTCCTGGCACTGCTTCTCGCCCTGGTCATGGCTCTGAGCCTGTTCGCCTGCGGCAAGAAGGAAAACGACTCTGACAAGGCCAAGGTCAAGGTCGGCTTCATCACCCTGCACGACGAAAACTCCACCTACGACCTCAACTTCATCAACGCTGCCAAAAAGGCCATCAAGAATCTGGGTCTGACCGATGCTGACTACATCCTCAAGACCAACATTCCCGAGGGCCAGGAGTGCTACGACACCGCTTGCGACCTGGCTGAGAATGGTTGCAACATCATCTTCGCCGACAGCTTCGGCCATGAACCCTTCATGATCGACGCCGCCAAGAAGTATCCCGATGTCCAGTTCTGCCACTCCACCGGTACCCGCGCTCACACCGAGGAGGGTCTGAAGAACTATCACAACGCTTTCGCTTCCATCTATGAGGGCCGTTACCTGGCCGGTATTGCCGCCGGTATGAAGCTCAACGAGATGATCGCTGCCGGCCAGTTCACTGAGAAGGACGCTAAGATCGGCTATGTCGGCGCCTTCACCTATGCGGAAGTTATCTCCGGCTATACCTCTTTCTATCTGGGTGCCAAGTCCGTCTGCCCCACTGCCACCATGGAAGTTACCTTCACCGGCAGCTGGTACGATGAGGCTCTGGAGAAGGAAGGCGCTCAGCAGCTGATCGCCAATGGCTGCAAGCTCATCAGCCAGCACGCTGACTCCTTCGGCGCTCCCACCGCTTGCGAGAACGCCAAGGTCCCCAATGTTTCCTACAACGGCTCCACCAAGGACGCCGGCCCCAACACCTACATCATCTCCTCCCGCATCGATTGGGCTCCTTACTATGAGTATGCCATCAAGGCTGTCATGGAAGGCAAGACCATCGACACCGATTGGACCGGCACCCTGGCCACTGGCTCTGTGGTTCTGGAAGAGATCAATGACGCCGTTGCCGCTAAGGGCACTGCCGAGGCTATTGAGGCCGCTAAGGCCAAGCTGGAGAAGGGCGAGCTGCATGTCTTCGATGTGTCCACCTTCACCACCCGTGCCGACGACACGATGAACCCCTTCAAGGTCGACACTCTGAAGGTTAACGGCGATGGCCACATCACCTCCTACATGGCCGATGTTGACACCGATGCCAACTACACCGGCGACACCGAGGCCATCAAGGACGGTTACTTCGCTGAGTCCAGCGACCGTTCCGCTCCTTACTTCGATCTGCAGATCGATGGCATCACCCTGCTGAACACCAAGATGTAATTTCTTACAGCATAATTCAAAAGATGGGCTGCTCCGGCAGCCCATCTTTTTTCTGTTCCTTCCTTATATTGTCATTGCGAGGGCGCTCTGCGCCCGTGGCAATCCGTAACCCCTGGCTCCCCTGCGTAAGTGGAGCCGCCAAGCTGGCTGAGGGGGCGCCGCCCATTGACCCCAAAACCTCCCCCCCCCAGGGGTAATTTTTTATCTCTCCCACGACGGTTCACCTCACTGTTTTTCTCCATCGGCAAATCGCACAAAGACCGTTTCTTATTCTTGTGTAACCTAACATTTTTTGTATATACCTTACAATTTTTTTGCAAAATATGATTTACAACCATTTACATATATGGTAAAATAAAGTGTATTGAATCTACCCCCGGCGTTTTACGAGGTGTTGCAGCCAACTGCGCCGAAAGAAAGGATGACAGCCTTGGAAAAAAAATGCGCAATTAGAATGGAGAACATCACCAAGCGCTTCGGCAGCAAGGTCATCGCAAACAAAGATGTGAACCTTGAGCTGTACGAGGGTGAGATCCTGTCTCTGCTGGGCGAAAACGGCAGCGGCAAGACCACCTTGATGAATATGCTCTCCGGCATCTACTTCCCCGATGAGGGACAGATCTATGTCCACGACCAGCCCGTCACCATCGCCTCTCCCAAGGATGCTTTCGACCTTGGCATCGGTATGATCCACCAGCACTTCAAGCTGGTCGATATTTTCACCGCCACGGAGAATATCATCCTGGGCTTGGAGGGCAAGCTGGATCTGAACAGTGCCCGCCAGAAGGTCAAGGACATCTGCCAAAAGTACGGCTTCGAGATCGACCCCGACATGAAGATCTACGATATGTCTGTTTCCCAGAAGCAGACCGTGGAAATCGTGAAGGTCCTGTTCCGCGGCGCCGACATCCTCATTTTGGATGAGCCCACCGCCGTTCTGACTCCCCAGGAGACCGATAAGCTCTTCGCCGTCATGCGCAACATGAAAAACGACGGCAAGTCCCTTATCATCATCACCCACAAGCTCCACGAGGTGCTGGATGTGTCCGACCGAGTGGCCGTGCTGCGCAAGGGCGAGTACATCGGCGATGTGATGACCAAGGATGCCAACCAGCAATCCCTTACCGATATGATGGTGGGCCACAGTGTCACCCTGAATATCAACCGTCCCGACCCGGTGAATGTTGCCCCCCGGCTGGAGGTAAAGGATCTCACCGTATACGACGAGCTGGGCGTCAAGCGCCTGGACAATGTCACCTTCACCATCAATGCCGGCGAAGTGCTGGGCATCGCGGGCATCGCCGGCTCCGGTCAGCGTGAGCTGCTGGAATCCATTGCGGGCCTGTATCCCATCAAGTCCGGCTCCGTCCTTTTCCATAACCCGGAAACCGGCGAGGAAAAAGATCTGGTGGGCCTGGATCCCATGGATATCCGCAAGAGCGGCATCGCCATGAGCTTCGTCCCTGAGGACCGTTTGGGCATGGGCCTGGTGGGTTCCATGGGCATGACCGGCAACATGATGCTGCGCTCCTGGCGCAAGGGCAAGGGCGTGTTCCTGAATCGTAAGGATCCCGAGGCACTGGCCCAGCGCATTTGGCAGGAGCTGGAGGTGGTCACTCCCAGCACCAGCTTCCCCGTTCGCCGTATGTCCGGCGGTAACGTGCAGAAGGTCCTGGTGGGCCGTGAGATTGCCCAGCAGCCCTCCGTGCTGATGACCGCTTACGCTGTCCGCGGCCTGGACATCAATACCTCTTATACGATTTATAACCTGCTCACCGAGCAGAAGATGAAGGGTGTCGCCGTTGTGTATGTAGGCGAGGACCTGGATGTTCTGTTGGAGCTGTGTGACCGGATCGTGGTCCTTTGCGGCGGCCAAGTCTCCGGCGTAGTAGACGCCCGCAAGACCGACAAGCGCGAAGTGGGCGCCTTGATGACCCGCGTGGAAGGAGGCAAGGAAGATGCATAAGAAGCAATCCCTATTTCAGATTTCTAAGCGTGATACATTGCCTCTGTCCAAGGCGCTTCTGATCCGCGGCGGTATTCTGCTGCTGGCGCTGATCTTCTGTGGTCTGATCACCACGATCCTCACCGGCAAAAACCCTCTCAGCGTGTATGCAACCATTCTCTCCGGCGCATTTGGCACCTCCCGCCGCATCGGCGTGACCTTCCGTAATGTGGCCGTTCTGCTGGGTATCTCTTTGGCCGTGACCCCCGCCTTCAAGATGCGCTTTTGGAACATCGGCGCCGAGGGGCAGACGATGATCGGCTGCCTGGCCACCACCAGCTGCATGATCCTTCTGGCGGACAAGGTGTCCACGCCTCTGCTGATCGTGATTTCTCTCATTGCTTCTCTCGTGGCCGGTGCCATTTGGGGCTTCCTGCCCGCCTTCTTCAAGGCCAAGTGGAACACCAATGAGACCCTGTTCACCCTGATGATGAACTACATCGCCATGCAGCTCACCTCCTACTTCATCATTATTTGGGAGGTTCCCAAGGGTGCCGGTAAGATCGGCATCATTAACCAGGATACCCGGGCTGGTTGGCTGCCCTCCATTGGCAACGATTTCCTGCTGCCCATCCTTATTGTAGCCCTGATGACCGGGCTCATGTACATCTATCTGACGTACAGCAAGCACGGCTATGAGATCGCCGTGGTTGGCGAAAGCCAGCGTACCGCCAGCTATGCCGGCATCAAGGTAGACCGGGTCATCATCCGCACCATGGTTCTCTCCGGTTCTCTGTGCGCCATGATGGGCTTCCTGATGACCGCCGGTATCGACCATACCCTCACCACCACCATCGTGGACAGCCGCGGCTTCACCGCCGTCATGGTCTCCTGGATGTCCAAGTTCAATCCCTTTATCATGATCGCTGCCTCTCTGCTTTTGGTGACCATGGATCGCGGCGCCAGCGAGGTATCCAGCTCCCTGGGCCTGAACCATTCCTTTGCTGATATTCTGACCGGTTTCATCCTCTTCTTCATCATTGCTACCGAGTTCTTTATCACCTACAAGGTCACCCTGCGTAAGAGCAGCAAGAAGGAGGCGTAACGGATGACTTTTAACTTTATTTCTTTCTTCCCCCGTGCTGTCATGCAGGGTATCCCACTGCTATTCGGCAGCACCGGCGAAATCCTCACCGAGAAATCCGGCAACCTGAACCTGGGTATTCCCGGCATCATGTATGTGGGCGGCATCAGTGGCGTTATCGGTGCGTTCTTCTATGAGCAATCCGCATCCGGCGCGCTGAATCCCTTCCTGGCAGTGCTCATCCCCATCCTCAGCTCCCTTCTGGGCTCCCTGCTGATGGGCCTGCTGTACTGTTTCCTGACAGTCACCCTTCGTGCTAACCAGAATGTTACCGGTCTGGCCATGACCACCTTCGGCGTGGGCGTCGGCAACTTCTTTGGCGGCTCCCTCATCAAGCTCACGGGCAGCAATGTTCCCTCCATCGCCCTGACCAATACCAGTATCTGCTTTAAGACTACACTCCCCGGCGCCACCACCACCGGCTGGTTCGGCGAACTGTTCCTGTCCTACGGTTTCCTGGCGTATTTGGCTATCATCGTGGCTTTGGGTACTTCCTACTTCCTTAACCACACCCGTCCCGGCCTGCATCTACGCGCCGTGGGCGAGAGCGCTTCCACCGCCGACGCCGCCGGCATCAATGTCACCAAGTATAAGTACCTGGCCACCTGCATCGGCTCCATGATTGCAGGATTGGGCGGCCTGTACTATGTTATGGACTACGCCAACGGCGTTTGGTCCAACAACGCCTTCGGTGACCGCGGCTGGCTGGCCATTGCACTGGTCATCTTCACCATTTGGCGTCCCAATGTCAGCATCCTGGCCTCCATCCTATTCGGCGGCCTGTACATCCTGAACATCTATCTGCCCACACCCGGCGGTCAGATGGCCATTAAGGAGCTGTACAAGATGCTGCCCTACGCCATCACCCTGGTGGTGCTGATTGTTGTTTCCCTGCGTAAGAAGCGGGAGGATCAGCCCCCTGCGTCCCTCGGTCTCTCCTACTTCCGCGAGGAACGCTGACACCGTATAAAAAGAGTAGGCCCGCACAGGGCCTGCTCTTTTTTCTTTGAATAAAGGAGGATAAACTATGTCTACCCTGCTGATCAAGAACATTTCCCAGCTTGTCACCTGCGACGACAAGGATCAGGTCCTTCAAGACGTGGACATTCTATGCAAGGACGGATTCGTTGAAAAGATCGGTGCGAGCCTCAACGCCGCAGCTGATCGCATCATCGACGGCTCCCATATGCTCTGCTACCCCGGCCTGGTGAACACCCATCATCACCTCTATCAGGTCTTTTCCCGCAATCTTGCCAAGGTGCAGAATATGGAGCTGTTCGATTGGCTGAAAACCCTCTATGAGATCTGGAAGAACCTGGACAGTGAAGTCATCCGCCTTTCCTCCCTCACAGGCATGGGCGAGCTGATGAAGCACGGCTGCACCACCTGCTTTGACCATCATTATGTTTTCCCCGCCCACGCCGGCGACCTGCTGGGCACCCAGTTTGCCGCCGCTGACGAGCTGGGCATCCGTATGTACTGCAGCCGTGGCAGCATGGACCTGAGTGTGAAGGACGGCGGCCTCCCCCCTGACAGCGTGGTTCAATCCGTGGACGAGATTATGAAGGACTCCGCACGGGTCATCGAGCAGTACCACGATCCCTCCTATGGTGCCATGCACCGGGTAGCCTTGGCTCCCTGCTCCCCCTTCTCCGTCTCCGCCGACCTGCTGCGTGAAAGCGCCATCCTGGCCCGGCAGTACGGCGTGCGCCTACACACACACCTGTGTGAGACCAAGGATGAGGAGAACTTCATGCTCCAGCGTGAGGGCGTCCGTCCCCTGGAATACATGGAACGGCTGGGCTGGATCGGCGAGGATGTGTGGTTTGCCCACGGCATCCACTTCAACGACGAGGAGCTGCGCATCCTGGCCAAAACCGGCACCGGCGTTGCCCACTGCCCCATCAGCAACATGAAGCTCT
>OGDY01003529.1_pt1 | contig 12021 bp, 8 predicted proteins | sample 1570341 | NCBI WGS metagenome assembly OGDY01 (sample SAMEA2581972, study PRJEB24529) | metagenome | biome: Human gut stool | place: China | collected 2011 | reverse complement strand
AACTTGCAACTATCCTTAAAGAAGAATACGGTATTGAACCTGCTGCTGCAGCTGTAGCTGTTGCTGCTGGTCCTGCTGCTGGTGCAGCTGCTGCTGAAGAAAAAACATCTTTTGATGTAGTTTTGAAGAGCGCTGGTGCTGCAAAATTGCAGGTTGTTAAAGCCGTTAAAGAAGCATGTGGTCTTGGCTTGAAAGAAGCTAAAGACATGGTAGACGGTGCTCCTAGCACAGTAAAAGAAGGCTTGGCTAAAGACGAAGCTGAATCACTGAAGAAAACTTTGGAAGAAGCTGGAGCTGAAGTTGAGCTTAAATAATATTAGCCTGAGTATCAGGTAATACGGTTAGGAATCCTCTGGTAGAGGATTCTTAACCTTTTTGTGTCTATATTATTATTAAGTTCTACAAAATATTAACAAATGTCTTCAAATACTGAAAATCAAAGAGTTAATTTTGCTTCCATCAAGAATCCGATGAAGTATCCGGATTTCTTGGAAGTGCAATTGAAGTCATTCCAAGACTTTTTACAGTTGGATACCCCGCCCGAAAAGCGTAAGAATGACGGGCTGTATAAGGTATTCGCTGAAAACTTCCCTATTGCTGACACTCGTAATAACTTTGTCCTTGAATTCTTGGACTATTACATTGATCCGCCTCACTATTCAATAGACGAGTGTTTGGAGCGCGGGCTCACATACAGCGTGCCTTTGAAAGCAAAACTGAAGTTGTATTGTACTGATCCTGATCATGAAGATTTCGATACGGTTATTCAGGATGTTTATCTGGGTCCTATTCCGTATATGACTCCGAAAGGAACTTTTGTTATTAATGGTGCTGAGCGTGTAGTTGTTTCTCAGTTGCACCGTTCTCCGGGCGTGTTCTTTGGTCAGAGCGTGCATGCTAACGGTACTAAATTGTACTCTGCCCGTATTATTCCATTCAAAGGTTCATGGATCGAATTCGCTACAGATATTAACAATGTAATGTATGCGTATATCGACCGTAAAAAGAAATTGCCTGTTACTACTCTGTTAAGAGCTGTAGGTTTTGAAAATGATAAAGATATCCTCGAAATCTTCAATTTGGCTGAAGACGTTAAGGTTAATAAGACTAACTTGAAGAAAGTCGTAGGAAGAAAACTCGCTGCTCGTGTTTTAAAAACATGGACAGAAGATTTCGTAGATGAAGACACAGGTGAAGTTGTTTCTATTGAACGTAATGAGGTTATTATCGACCGTGAAACTGTGATTGAAGAGGATCATATCGATGAAATTATAGACTCAGGCGTTCAGAATATCCTTGTTCACAAGGAAGAAGCGAATTCATCCGACTACTCTATTATATTTAATACCCTTCAGAAAGACCCGAGCAACTCTGAAAAAGAGGCTGTACTTTACATTTACCGTCAGTTGCGTAATGCAGATCCGGCTGATGATGCCAGTGCTCGTGAGGTTATCAATAACCTGTTCTTCTCTGAAAAAAGATATGACCTTGGCGAGGTAGGACGTTACAGAATCAACAAAAAGTTGGGACTGACTACGGACATGGATGTGAAGGTATTGACAAAACAAGATATTATTGAAATCATTAAGTATCTGATTGAGCTGATTAACTCTAAAGCGGATGTTGATGATATTGACCACTTGAGTAACCGTCGTGTACGTACTGTAGGAGAACAGTTGTCCAATCAATTTGCGATTGGTCTGGCACGTATGTCTCGTACCATCCGTGAGCGTATGAATGTGCGTGACAATGAAGTGTTTACTCCGATTGATTTGATTAATGCGAAGACTATTTCTTCTGTTATCAATTCATTCTTTGGAACAAATGCTTTGTCGCAGTTCATGGATCAAACTAATCCATTGGCTGAAATCACTCACAAGCGTCGTTTGTCAGCGTTAGGACCTGGTGGTCTGTCACGTGAACGTGCTGGTTTTGAGGTTCGTGACGTACACTATACTCATTATGGTCGTTTGTGTCCGATTGAAACTCCTGAAGGTCCGAATATCGGTTTGATTTCTTCTTTGTGTGTGTATGCTAAGATTAATGAACTTGGCTTTATTTCAACTCCTTATCGTAAAGTAGCTGATGGTAAGGTGGATATATCTGATGAAGGTATTGAATATCTGACAGCCGAAGAGGAAGAGGATAAGATAATCGCTCAGGGTAATGCTCCATTGGATGATGAAGGCAAATTTGTTCGTGAGAAAGTAAAAGCTCGTCGTGATGCTGATTATCCTGTTGTTACTCCTGACCAGGTAGAGTTGATGGATGTTTCTCCACAGCAGATTGCTTCTATCGCTGCTTCTTTGATTCCGTTCTTGGAACATGACGATGCTAACCGTGCATTGATGGGATCAAACATGATGCGCCAGGCAGTTCCTTTGTTGCGTACAGAGGCTCCTATTGTAGGTACAGGTATTGAAAAACAGTTGGTTGAAGACTCTCGTACTCAGATTGCAGCAGAGGGTGATGGTGTTGTAGAATATGTCGATGCAACAACTATTCGTATCTTGTATGACAGAAATGAAGATGAGGAATTTGTAAGCTTTGAACCTGCTTTGAAGGAATACAGAATTCCTAAATTCCGTAAGACTAATCAGAGCATGACCATTGACCTCCGTCCTACTTGTGATAAAGGACAGCGTGTGAAGAAGGGTGATATCCTGACTGAAGGATATTCAACTCAGGGTGGTGAGCTTGCATTGGGTAAAAACCTGTTGGTGGCTTATATGCCTTGGAAAGGTTATAACTACGAGGATGCTATTGTATTGAATGAACGCGTTGTACGTGAGGACTTGCTGACTTCTGTACACGTTGATGAATATATTTTGGAGGTCCGCGAAACGAAACGCGGTATGGAAGAATTAACTTCTGATATTCCTAACGTGAGTGAAGAAGCTACTAAAGATTTGGATGAAAACGGTATTGTACGTGTAGGTGCACGTATCGAACCGGGTGATATCCTGATTGGTAAGATTACTCCGAAAGGTGAATCAGATCCTTCTCCGGAAGAAAAATTGCTTCGTGCTATTTTCGGTGATAAGGCAGGTGATGTGAAGGATGCTTCATTGAAAGCTTCTCCGTCATTACGTGGTGTCGTTATTGACAAGAAGTTGTTCTCACGTGTTATCAAGAGCAGAAGTGAGAAGAATGCCGATAAGGCTATTCTGCCTAAACTGAATGATGAATTCGAAGAAAAGGCAGCAAAACTGAAAGATATCTTGATTGAGAAACTATTGGTTTTGACTAATGGTAAGGTTTCCCAAGGAGTGAAAGATTATTTGGGAACGGAAGTTATTGCCAAGGGGGCGAAGTTCACCAAACGCGATTTGGAATCATTGGATTATACTATTATCCAGTTGAGCAAGTGGACAGCTGATGCTCATAAGAATGACATGATTCGTGACTTGGTGATGAATTATTTGAAGAAATATAAAGAATTGGATGCTGAATTAAAGCGTAAGAAGTTTGCTATCACTATCGGTGATGAACTTCCTGCGGGCATTATTCAGATGGCTAAGGTTTATATTGCCAAGAAGCGTAAGATTGGTGTAGGTGATAAGATGGCGGGACGTCACGGTAACAAGGGTATTGTTTCTCGTGTGGTTCGTCAGGAAGATATGCCGTTCTTAGCAGATGGTACTCCAGTAGATATCGTATTGAATCCGTTGGGTGTGCCTTCTCGTATGAATATTGGTCAGATTTTCGAAGCCGTATTAGGTCGTGCCGGAAAAGAGTTGGGTGTGAAATTTGCTACTCCTATTTTTGACGGTGCTTCTATGGATGATTTAAATGAATGGACAGATAAAGCTGGATTGCCTCGTTATTGTAAGACTTATCTTTGTGATGGTGGTACAGGCGAACGCTTTGACCAACCTGCAACAGTGGGTGTAACTTATATGTTGAAACTAGGGCATATGGTTGAAGATAAGATGCATGCCCGTTCTATCGGTCCGTACTCCCTTATTACTCAGCAGCCGCTTGGTGGTAAGGCACAGTTCGGTGGTCAGCGTTTCGGAGAAATGGAAGTTTGGGCGCTTGAAGCATTCGGCGCAGCACATATCTTACAGGAAATCCTGACCATTAAGTCTGATGACGTTGTAGGACGCTCAAAGGCTTACGAAGCTATTGTGAAAGGTGAACCTATGCCAACTCCGGGTATCCCCGAATCTCTGAATGTATTGTTACACGAACTGAGAGGTCTTGGCTTGAGTATCAACCTTGAATAATAAAAAAATATAACTCTTTACATTATAAATAAGGAAGTATGGCTTTTAGAAAAGAAACTAAGATAAAGAGTAATTTCTCGAAAATCTCAATTGGCTTGGCTTCACCCGAAGAAATCCTTGAGAATTCGAGCGGTGAGGTGTTGAAGCCTGAAACGATCAACTACCGTACCTACAAACCGGAACGTGATGGTTTGTTCTGCGAGCGTATTTTCGGTCCGGTGAAAGATTACGAATGTCATTGCGGTAAGTACAAACGTATCCGTTATAAAGGTATTGTTTGTGACCGATGTGGCGTTGAAGTGACTGAAAAGAAGGTCCGTCGTGAACGTATGGGACATATTCAGTTAGTTGTGCCTGTAGCGCATATCTGGTATTTTCGTTCATTGCCGAACAAGATCGGTTATTTGTTGGGGCTGCCTACAAAGAAACTAGACGCTATTGTATATTATGAACGTTATGTGGTTATCCAGCCGGGTGTGAAGGCTGAAGATGGCATTAATAAATATGATTTGCTTTCTGAAGAAGAGTATTTGGATATCTTGGATACACTTCCTAAAGAAAACCAATATTTGGAAGATACAGATCCGAATAAGTTTATAGCTAAGATGGGAGCAGAAGCCATTTATGATCTGCTCTCAACTTTGGATTTGGATGCTTTATCTTATGAATTACGTCATAAAGCAAGTAATGATTCTTCGCAGCAACGCAAGAACGAGGCTTTGAAGCGTCTGCAGGTAGTTGAATCGTTCCGTGCATCTCGCGGACGTAATAAACCTGAATGGATGATTGTACGTATTGTGCCGGTTATTCCTCCTGAACTGCGTCCATTGGTTCCGTTGGATGGTGGCCGTTTCGCTACCTCTGACTTGAATGACTTGTATCGTCGTGTGATTATCCGTAACAACCGTTTGAAGCGACTGATTGAAATCAAGGCTCCCGAAGTGATTTTGCGTAACGAAAAACGTATGTTGCAGGAGGCTGTCGATTCCTTGTTCGATAACTCACGTAAATCAAGTGCAGTGAAGACTGACGCTAATCGTCCATTGAAATCACTGTCCGATAGCTTGAAGGGTAAGCAAGGACGTTTCCGTCAGAATTTGCTGGGTAAGCGTGTTGACTACTCTGCTCGTTCGGTTATTGTTGTTGGTCCTGAATTGAAGATGGGTGAATGTGGTATCCCTAAACTGATGGCTGCAGAGCTTTACAAGCCGTTTATCATCCGTAAGTTGATTGAACGTGGTATTGTGAAGACTGTAAAATCTGCAAAGAAGATTGTAGACCGCAAGGAGCCTGTGATCTGGGATATCTTGGAACATGTCATGAAAGGTCATCCTGTATTGCTGAACCGTGCGCCGACTCTGCACCGTTTGGGTATTCAGGCTTTCCAACCGCATATGATTGAAGGTAAAGCTATTCAATTGCACCCGTTGGCTTGTACAGCGTTCAATGCCGACTTCGATGGTGACCAGATGGCGGTTCACTTGCCTTTGAGTAATGATGCGATTCTGGAAGCACAGATGTTGATGCTTCAAGCTCATAACATTCTGAATCCTGCTAATGGTGCTCCTATTACTGTGCCTGCACAGGATATGGTACTTGGTTTGTATTATATTACCAAGCTGAGAAAAGGGGCTAAAGGTGAAGGCTTGACTTTCTACGGTCCGGAAGAGGCTTTGATTGCTTATAATGAAGGTAAAGTGGATATTCATGCTATCGTCAACGTAGTGGTGAAGGACTTGGACAAAGATGGCAAAATCGTAGATGTGATGATGAAAGAAACCTCCGTAGGGCGTGTGATTGTAAATGAAATCGTTCCAGCGGAAGTGGGGTACTTGAATACCATTATTTCCAAAAAGTCTTTGCGAGATATCATTAGTGATGTTATCAAAGCTGTCGGTGTTGCACGTGCTTGTGAATTCTTGGATGGTATTAAGAACTTAGGTTACTATATGGCGTTCAAGGGTGGTCTGTCATTCAACTTGGGTGATATTATTATCCCGAAAGAAAAAGAAGAACTGGTAAAACGTGGTAATGAGGAAGTGGAACAGATTATGATGAACTATAATATGGGTTTCATTACTGACAATGAACGTTATAACCAGGTTATCGATACATGGACTCACGTGAACAGTGACCTGTCTGATATACTTTACAAGACGATTAAGAATGATGACCAAGGCTTCAATTCAGTATTTATGATGCTTGATTCCGGGGCCCGTGGTTCTAAAGAGCAGATTCGTCAGTTGTCTGGTATGCGTGGTTTGATGGCAAAACCGCAGAAAGCCGGTGCTGAAGGCGCACAGATTATTGAAAACCCTATTCTTTCAAACTTTAAAGAAGGTTTGTCTGTGTTAGAGTATTTTATTTCTACCCACGGTGCTCGTAAAGGTTTGGCGGATACAGCGTTGAAGACTGCTGATGCGGGATACTTGACCCGCCGTCTGGTAGACGTGTCGCATGATGTGATTATCAATGAAGAAGACTGTGGAACACTTCGTGGTTTGGTTTGTACGGCTTTGAAGAATAACGATGAAGTTATTGCTACTTTGTACGAACGTATTCTAGGACGTGTTTCTGTACATGATATCGTCCATCCTACTACTGGTAAACTGATTGTAGCCGGTGGAGAGGAGATTACAGAGGATATTGCGCAGGAAATCGAGGATTCTCCGATTGAAAGCGTTGAAATCCGTTCGGTATTAACTTGTGAATCTAAGAAAGGGGTATGTGCTAAGTGTTATGGACGTAACTTGGCATCCAGTCGTATGGTTCAGAAAGGTGAAGCAGTCGGCGTAATCGCTGCCCAATCTATTGGTGAGCCGGGTACACAGTTGACATTGCGTACATTCCATGCCGGTGGTATCGCAGGTAATATGGCTGCTAATGCAAGCATTGTGGCCAAGAATAATGCACGTTTGGAATTCGAAGAATTGCGTACGGTAGATACGGTTGATGAAATGGGTGAGGCTGTGAAAGTGGTAGTCGGTCGTTTGGCTGAAGTCCGCTTTATCGATGTGAATACAGGGATTATCCTGTCAACTCATAATGTGCCTTATGGTTCAAAATTATATGCTGCGGACGGTGATATTGTTGAGAAGGGAAAACTGATTGCTAAGTGGGATCCGTTCAACGCTGTTATTATTACAGAGGCTACTGGTAAGATTGAATTCGAGAGTGTGGTTGAAAACGTAACTTATAAGGTAGAGTCTGATGAAGCTACCGGTTTGCGTGAAATTATCATTATCGAGTCTAAGGATAAGACAAAAGTACCTTCTGCCCATATTGTAACCGAGGATGGTAATTTGATCCGTACTTATAACTTACCCGTGGGGGGGCATGTTGTGGTTGAAAACGGTCAGGCAGTGAAAGCTGGTGACATTATTGTGAAGATTCCTCGTGCTGTAGGCAAGGCTGGTGATATCACTGGTGGTCTTCCTCGTGTTACAGAACTGTTTGAGGCTCGTAACCCATCTAATCCTGCTGTCGTTTCTGAAATAGACGGTGAAATTACTATGGGTAAGATTAAGCGTGGTAACCGTGAAATTATTGTCACATCTAAGACAGGTGAAGTGAAAAAGTATTTGGTGAATCTGTCTAAACAAATATTGGTTCAGGAGAATGACTACGTTCGTGCCGGAACTCCGTTATCTGACGGTGCGATTACTCCTGCTGACATTTTGGCCATTAAAGGTCCCACGGCTGTACAGGAATATATCGTAAATGAAGTGCAAGACGTTTACCGTTTGCAGGGTGTGAAGATTAACGACAAACACTTTGAGATTATTGTTCGTCAAATGATGCGTAAGGTAGAAATCGATGAGCCGGGCGATACTCGCTTCTTGGAACAGCAGGTAGTGGATAAGCAAGAGTTCATGGAAGAAAACGATCGTATTTGGGGCAAGAAAGTAGTTGTTGACTCTGGTGATTCTCAGAATTTACAGCCGGGTCAGATTGTTACTGCCCGTAAGTTGCGTGATGAAAACAGTATGTTGAAACGCCGTGACCTTAAACCGGTTGAAGTGCGTGATGCTGTTGCCGCTACTTCTACTCAGATTCTTCAGGGTATCACTCGTGCTGCATTGCAGACTTCAAGCTTTATGTCAGCTGCTTCCTTCCAGGAAACAACTAAAGTCTTGAACGAAGCTGCCATCAACGGTAAGATAGATAAATTGGAAGGTATGAAGGAGAACGTAATTTGCGGTCACCTCATTCCGGCAGGTACAGGACTGCGCGAATTTGATAAGATCATTGTAGGTTCTAAAGAAGAGTACGATCGTATTTTGGCTAACAAAAAGACTGTGCTTGACTATAATGAAGTAGAATAATACAATTCAATTGACTATAACTGAAAAAGAGCAATTGCCGTAAAGGTGATTGCTCTTTTTTATAGGATGTTATCGTATGAAACGATCGGTTAGTTTACTTTTCGACATTAACCAGACGATAGCGTAGCATGTCAGGAATACGAGACAGGCCATACTGATGATACGTACGATATATGGTAACTGTTCCTTATCCAACAAGTCGTAGGCGACAAATACAAATACGTAGTGGCTCAGGTAAATGCCGAATGTGAGTGATGCCATATGGGATAACCATCGGTTTGAAGGAACCTTTATTTTCTGCACGATTACAAATACTGGGAAGGTCATCATAAACACGTTGATGCCCGCAAAGTACCATACAATTTCCAAATAGGCATAATTGCCCGGGAAGTGGTTCTGTGTGATGACATATCCGTATGAAGTAATCAGATAGCCTACCAGAAACATCGGAATGGTGACGCCCAAGAGTTTCTTCCAACTCCACTTTAGTGGATACCTCGTAAGATAATAGGCCAGTAAAAGATAGCCGATAAATCCTGAGAAATAATAGAAAGTTCCGTAGTCATTCCAATCACATATTCCCCATAAACCCATATTGCCATAGTTGCCTTGATAGCCCAGCATCGGAGCGAACATTTTAACGTAAGGTGCTATTAGACTCACGCCCCAAATGCTTAGGAATAGCTTCAGTTCCTTTTTCGACGCTTTTTCCAACCAACCACTGACAATAGGCATCACCAAATACAGGCCAATCAGCATATAGAGATACCATAATGGAACTGTATCGAAATTGAAGTTAAAGATAAATGTATACAGTTTGATCCACAAAGCCTCCAAACTATGATCCGGCATGGAAATCAATGGATTTTGAGTATTAGGGTTGATGTAGTTCAGATATACGAAATACAGTACAGGTATGACCAGTGACCAAAAGATTATCGGAGGAATCAGTCTCCCGATCCTCTTCTTGTAAAATGTCCCCATGTCGGTTCGTACGGGAAATAGCAATACACCGGTCATCATAACAAAAATGGGTACACATGGGCGCATCAAGCTACCTAAAAATGTTCCTGTCAGAAACGACTCCCGATTGGCGTCAAATTGCCCGATGAACGCATCGCAGCAGTGCGAAAAAACAACGAAGAAACAGGCGAGCACCCTCAGCAGGTCAATCCAACCTATATTCTCTCTTTTCTTTAATTCCATGATATAATTGATTTAAATGTGTTAAGCGACAAATGTACAACCTATTTTGCTGTCAGCATTTGCTCTACATTAAAAATCACTCTTCCGCCCTTATTTTACTCAGGGTAGGCAAAGTAATGCCCAGATAGGCGGCAATATAACCCAGATTGACCCGGCTGCAGACATCGGGAAGTCTTTCTTTAAGTTTTGCATACCTCTCTCGGGCCGACAATGTCAGCCGTTCTTTATGTTTGCGATGGAGTTCTCGGTATCTATTCTGATGAATGACTCTTCCCCAATTAGCCAATTCTATATTTGTTTCGTACAGTTCGATCAGTGTCTTGATGGGGATGGCATAGAGCAGTACATCTTCCAGTGTTTCCACAAACTCTTCACTGGGTTTACCGTAGTATAACTCATCCATGCTGAACACGATATCTCCTTCACACGAAAAAGAAGTCGTAACCTCTTTTCTGTCTACCAGCCAGTACGACCGTGTGATTCCTTTTTCTATGAAATAAGCGTATTTGTGATAGACTCCCTCCCGTATCAGCAGATACCTTTTAGGGAATCGGCACGGAGTCAGCTGTTTCGTCAGTAAATCTATTGTTTCATCAGACATCTCAGACTGCTTTTTTATGTTGTAAATTATATTTTTCATAGAACCTAAGATTATCTTTTCGGCAAAGATAACCCCTTTTTAGTAAGCGCCACAATTTGTTACCCGAAAATCCGATCTGTCTGTACTGCTTGCTTAGGCAGGTTTCTCAATAGTCGTTAATTCCTTCTTTGACTCCCGAACATTTCAGTGCCTATAGCGTTCCTATAACAAAACAATATAAATCAAGCATTATGAATTTTATCTGGTACATTTTGATAGGTATCCTTGCCGGTTATTTTGCCGGTAAGATAATGCGCGGAGGAGGTTTCGGCCTCTTAGTCAATCTCCTGTTAGGGATTATAGGTGGTGTGTTGGGTGGCTGGGTATTTGCCCTTCTCGGGCTGGCAGCAACCGGAATCATCGGTAGTTTGATTACTTCCGTTGTCGGTGCCATTTTATTTCTTTGGATAGCCTCTTTTTTCAGTCGTTCCCGATAGGGAAAACGAGCTTTATTATAGAACGATATTGTTTATTGTGGTTATATAAAAATTAATAGTTTATGGGAAGTGGAAATGCAAAATTCCTGGTGGGACTTGGAATCGGTTCTGCCATCGGTGCGCTGGTTTATCATTTTTCGCGCACAGCGAAAGCTAAGAAATTGAAAAATGATGTGTTCAATGCTCTTCATGAAATAGAGGCAGATGCCGAATTGGCAGTCGTTGAAGCAAAAGAGAAGGCCGTGAAGACAGGTGCTAAAGTGGCCGAAAAGGTGGCTGATAAAGCGACTGAGGTGAAAGATAAGTTGACATCTAACTCTTAATAATGGGTGGTGGTTTATGAACGGTGAACAATGAATAAGATAGCACTGTCAAAGTGTACGGAGGTTATTGTTCGCCGTTTATGATTTATAACTGTTCCAGAAATTATTCAGATATCGTTTGAGAACTATATAAGTCTGTTCTTCCTTTCTTAACAATCCGGATGTTCCTGGTCTGGCTTCAGGTATTGGATAAAGAAAGAGGGGGAGTTGTTAATAATGGTCTGTTATTGCATGCCTTGCATTCTGTTGAAAAGAGTGTAAGGCATTTGTCTTTACTATAAAACATTATCTGTATATTTGTGCCAGAAGAATTTAGAATAATCAATAATAATTAAAGTATGGAAAATCAGAATCCCGATAATCAGTTGCAAATAGAATTGAAAGAAGAAGTGGCACAGGGCACATATGCTAATTTAGCCATTATCACTCATTCAAGTTCAGAATTTGTGCTCGATTTTGTACGGGTATTACCCGGATTGCCCAAAGCGGGAGTGCAGTCGCGTGTTATTCTTGCTCCCGAACATGCCAAACGTTTACAACGGGCGCTTGAAGAAAATATAGCCAAATACGAGCGTGCGTTTGGTCCGATCCGGTTGCAGGAAGAAGATACTCCACCTATATTGGATATAAAGGGAGAAGCTTGAAGAAAGCAGAAAGGGTGTAGCCATCCGAGGCAATGGGTGTAGCTATCCGGTGGAAAAGGTGTAGCCTTGGCGAGCGGATGGCTACACCCAAATTTCTTTCCATTGAAATGATTTCCGGGAAATAAGCTCTTAAAAATTAAAAAAAAGATGTAGTGCATTGATTATTCAAATATTATTCGTATTTTTGCAGCCCAAAATGTATAGTTACGAAATTAAT
>OGDY01003526.1_pt1 | contig 12033 bp, 12 predicted proteins | sample 1570341 | NCBI WGS metagenome assembly OGDY01 (sample SAMEA2581972, study PRJEB24529) | metagenome | biome: Human gut stool | place: China | collected 2011 | reverse complement strand
GCAGGCGGCAGCGAAATCGCACCCATTACACAGGGCTATGGCACGGCAATTACCGCCCCTGCCGACCCGACAAGAGAGGGCTACACCTTTATTGGGTGGGACAGGGAAATTCCCACGACCATGCCCGCCGAGAATATGACGCTTAAAGCGAAATGGAAAGACATTGAAAAGCCCACGGGCGAAATTATCATAGGTACAAATAAATGGCGGGAATTCTTAAACACGCTCACCTTCGGACTGTTCTTTAAGGAAACGCAGACGGTGACGATAAACGCCGCCGACAACAGCGGAACCGTGTTTATCTCTTATCTGGTGACCGATCGGGATCTCTCCGAGGCGGAGCTTCAAGCTCTCGTATTCGGCGGGTATGAGGAGCCGTTCCGCATAGATCCCAACGGGGAATATATCGTTTATGCAATGCTCGTTGATGAGAGCCTGAACATAACATACCTTCGTTCCGACCGCATAACGCTTGACAACGTTCTGCCTGTAATCGGCGGCATTGAGGACGGCAAGACCTACTGCGATGCGCAGACGGTCACCGTTGCCGAAAAGTACGTGGATACCGTCACCGTAAACGGCACGGCGGTCACGCTTGATGAAAGCGGCAGCTTTGTCCTCTCCCCGGCGGACGGCGGGCAGAGAATCGTTGTCACCGACAAGGCGGGCAACACCGCCGAGATGACCGTAACGGTCAACAACGGGCATACCTACGGTGAATGGCAATCGAACGGCGGCGGCACGCACACCCGCAAATGCACGGTGGACGGCTGCAACGGGCTTGAAACAAAGGATTGCTCCGGCGGCAAGGCGACCTGCACCGAAAAAGCGGCTTGCGAAGTTTGCGGCAAAGCCTACGGCGGGCTTGACCCGAAGAATCACACCGCCCTCAAGCATATCCCCGCCAAGGCGGCGACCGAGGATGCCGAGGGCAACACCGAGCATTGGTACTGCGGCGGCTGCAATAAGTATTACAGCAACAAAGACGGCACCAAGGAAATCAAAAAAGCCGACACCGTAACGGCGAAGCTTCCGAAGTCTCCCCCGACCGGCGACAACAGTAACCTCATGCTGTGGATCGCCCTGCTCTTTATCAGCGGCGGCGTTGTGACCGGCACTATGGTTATAAGCAAAAAGAAAAAACACTCTGCCGAATAACAGAGTGCAGAATAATGTAAAGCGGCAGGCTTAGTTTCATAAGAAGCCTGCCGCTTTTCTTTTTGTCATAGTTCCGATGACGGCTTTCAGGAGGCCCCGTCAAGATTTATGCGCAAAATTATTTGCAGGCTCCGGCTGAATGAAGTCAGCCGGCAAAAAAGGCGTTGCCCAGAGCCGCCTCCAGATGTTTTCCGGGAAAGCATTACCGTTACAGGCGTCGACGATCCCAGCTTCAGTGCGGGCTATTTGACAGGTGATGCTGCGGTGATCGCTCAGAAGCTTTCGGAGCTTACTGCGGACGATACCGGTTTTACGATTTTATTTTCCCATAGACCGGAGCTGTTTGATTCCTATGTCGATCATGACATGGATTTGGCCCTCAGTGGGCATGTGCATGGTGGCCAATTCCGGCGTTTTTTTGACCGTATCTTGGAGGACTGCGTCCCCATCATGTTTGGCGGTGACAACTTCCGTAAAAGCACCGCTGCCGACAATCTGAAAACGGCGGCTCGTCTGCTCGGCTGATGAACCCGGGAAAGGAGCTTTTACATGGAGAACTGCATCGGCATCAATAAGATCGGCAGCATGCTGAGAGCGCCCGGCTGCCCCTTCATGTTGTCCGTCGGGACGAAAAAGCTGGACAAGCGCCGGGAGCTTGAAGAGTACATCAGCCGCACAATGGCAATTTGAAGGCAAGTTCACTATTGAGAAAAGAAAGCCCTTGTGCTACAATTATAAAATGCATAGGGGCCTTTTCTCATAGTGAGAAAGGAGTTTCCGAATGGGTAAGAGTTTACGAGGCAAAGAATAATGATTCCATGTCAAAAGCCGTATTACAATTTGAAAAAGTGCAGCAAAATCAAAATGGTACAGTAATGGTACAGTAAGCGCCGTTCAAGTGCCGAAAACCCTTGAAAATAAAGGAGTTGTGAGAAAAGATGAAATTAGGTATCGTAGGACTGCCCAATGTGGGCAAGAGCACCCTGTTTAACGCCATCACCAATGCCGGGGCAGAGAGCGCTAACTACCCCTTCTGCACCATCGAGCCCAATGTGGGTGTGGTGGCGGTGCCGGATGCAAGGCTGGACAAGCTGGCTGAGATGTACCAGCCGGACAAAAAGACTCCGGCGGTCATCGAATTCGTGGACATTGCGGGCCTTGTCAAGGGCGCCAGCCAGGGTGCGGGCTTGGGCAACAAATTTTTGGAGAACATCCGCCGCACGGACGCCATCGTCCATGTAGTCCGCTGTTTTGACGACGAGAACATCATGCATGTGGTGGCCGATGCCGGCACCAACGTTCCGGTGGACCCCCTGGGGGATATTGAGACCATCGATTTAGAGCTCATCATGGCCGACCTGGAGATGGTGAATCGCCGGGTGGAAAAGGCCGCCAAGGCTGCCAAGGGCGACAAGAAGTTCCTCCACGAGGCGGAGGTGTTCAAGGCCCTGGCGGAGCATCTGGACGGAGGAAAATCCGCCCGCACCTTCGATTGTGACAAGGATGACCGCGCCATTATCGAGACGGCGGACCTGCTGAGCCTGAAGCCCATTATCTATGCCGCCAACATGGACGAGGCCGGCTTTGCCGATTGCGATTCGAATTCCTATTATAACGATGTGAAGGCCTTGGCCGAGAAGGAGCAAGCCCAGGTGCTGCCCATCTGCGCCAAGCTGGAGCAGGACATCGCCGAGCTGGACGATCCCGAGGAGCGGGCTATGTTCCTGGAGGAGCTGGGAGTGGAAAGGTCAGGCCTGGATCGGCTGATCCAGTGCTCCTATGACCTGCTGGGGCTCATCTCCTTCCTTACCTATGGCAAGGACGAGTGTCGGGCCTGGACCATCAAAAAGGGCACCAAGGCTCCCCAGGCCGCAGGCAAGATCCACTCCGATATTGAGCGGGGCTTCATTCGGGCAGAGACTATCAATTTCGACGAGATGATGGCCTGCGGCGGCAGCGTGGCTGCGGCCAAGGAAAAGGGCTTGCTGCGCTCCGAGGGCAAGGACTATGTGGTCAAGGACGGCGACATGATCTATTTCCGCTTCAACGTGTAAAGGGAAAGGCCTTTGCGGAATTAGCATATAAAAAAGACGCGCCCCGGGGCACCCTCCGTAAGGAAGGTGCCCCGGGGCGGCTCTTGTATCTCAGTTTAATCAGTTTTCAGAAACGGTGTAACCCTCTGTGGTTACGCCGCTTTATCTTTATTTCGCTCACTGAGACGCTGTCGGAAGGCTTCTTCTGCATCTTCCGAGGCCATTTTGCATTTGGCATTCAAGGTGGGAATCACAAGTAAAAGATGCTTTATTTGTGATTCAATATATAATTGTTGTCCTAAGCACGATTTGCAAAAGAGCGAGTATCTTTGACAAATAGAAGGATTAGCTTAAAGTGAATGCTGACTAACCCTTATTCGCTCGATGAAGCACCAATTCGCCAATCAAGAAAAGCACAATGGTTGCAGCACAGAAAATACCGATAACAGGCCAAAATGAGGTTGCAGCAACCAACGGAAGAAACGCAATCATGGTTGAAGAGAATGGCGTATCCAGTGCAGAGCATAGGCCTACCTGTTGTGCAACACTGGTCTTGCTGTCGGGATCTACGCAACGGAATAGAGCCCAACCAGTTGCAGAAACGCCGGTGCAGGAGCCAAAGCGATTCATAGCGAACTCAAACCAATCACGGTTTACCCAACGCCGGCACAGGATCATGCAGAACACACTGACAAGGATTGTCATTATGATGGACATAATCAGAATAGGCACCCAATTTGCGGCGATAAACTTAAGGTTCAGAGTAGCGGTTGCGGCACAAATACAAATATCCAGCGCAAGACCTGAAATGGAACTGATGGTAGCCTTGTCCGCATAACGATCAGTTTTAGTCGCGACCATTAGATGCCAGACAATAAAGCTACCGATAACACCGTCCAGCAGAGACGGAAGCTTGCTCAATGCGGGGATCAGAAGAGCCAGAAGATCAATGATCTTGCCGCCAACCCACATGCTGAAGAGAATCAAAGCAAGCTGTAGTGCAATGGCTGCGACTCCGCTCGTGGAGACTGTAGTCTTACCAATAGGAGTGCGCTCCTCATCAGGCAAAGCGCCACGCTGAATTTTTTCGTGGGAAATATCCTTTACATGCTGTGCATAGCCCTTACGGATACCGTAGTTGACCCAAAACATACCGACTGTTAAGGCTACTAACAGACCAATAGTAGAAAGTACAATGCCCATATCGGTCATATTTTCAATACCGACGGAGGCAAAGGCATCACCGGCTGTAACACCACCGCCGTGGCCACCGTAGAAACAGAACACGGGCATTACACCCCACTGCTCAGGCAGAGAGGTCCACACCTTGCTCAAACCAAAACCGACCAAGGAGCCAACTGCAACCTGCGCGCAGTAAATGAAGAAAGTGCTGACGATTGTACCGCCAAGGCCTTTAAATGCTCCTCGTTTGATTGTGATACCGAAAATCATGCAGGCAATGACGATGTTGACCATTGGGGATGCCAGAGAACTCCAACTGTCAGGAATCTGGATAAGACCTAAAACCTGAGGTCCGAGAATCAGAGCGATGATACCACCTATCATACTTGCGGGGATATATAGCTTTTTCAGTGGCGTAATGACTTCACGCAAAACGAAACCTGCCAGCAAAAAAACCATTAAAAGAATTAAGGGATTCAGCATAACTATCTCCTATCCAACACTTAAAATTTGTATTTTCCCTTTGAAGGGGGCAAGAGGCGAATATATTACGGCTTAGATATTTACTCTCCTTTCTCTGATATAATAGAAAATGCGCTTTGCGATAGGTGCTCTCCTTGACAACAACTGATATGCCGTTTTGCGCTGGTGACGCAGGCGGTTTTTGCTATCACTATATAAAAAATAGCACATACTGGCAATTATTTCGATATGTAAATATGTAATATATTTGCGTGTGAACTTTGTTTAAAATACATAAACGTAAAGGAAATTATACATCAGTGACCATAAAAAGACGACATACAGATGGTGAAGCAAAAAAATCTTGACAATTTACAGGAATTATTCTATCATACATATAACATTTAATGAATATAATAAGTAATATTGTATGATATATAGTTGCTGCATTTGCGGATTGCTAATAAACTTTGATTACTTATATAAAACGGGCAGTGAGAAAGGAAGATAAGAAGATAATATGGGAACAGAGAAAAACACAGGAACACAGCAAAGCCTGGATAGAGCGTTGGATTTATTGGATATTTTAGCAAAAAATGAATCTAACGGCTTAAATATTTCCGAGATCAGCAAGATGCTGGGAATTTCCCGCGTGACGGCATCCACTATGGTACAGACATTGCTTCATCGGAATTACATTGAAAAGGATGCGGATAGTACACGATACCGTATCGGCTATAAACTGCTTGATTTGTCGCAGAGCTATCGTTATAGCTTCCCGTTTTTGTATGCGGCAGAAGGATATGTACGACAAGCTGCGGAAAAGTTGAACACTCGCATCAATGTCAGTGTTCTTAAATCTCCGGGTGTTGCAGTATTATTGATTTCTAAGGATGTTTCTTTGATACCTCAAATGACAGTTGGGTATGTTTTGCCGGCATATGCGTCTGCCTCCGGAAAGCTATTGTTAGCATATGCGGATAGCGATATGGCGGGGAAATGGATGGATAATATGGATTTCATTCATTTTACCGAGAATACAATTACGGATGCAGAGGCTTTGCGGGAAGAACTTCATAGGATTCGCGGAGAGGGGCTTGCTTATGAGGACCAGGAGCTTGTCTTAAGAAGGTGTTGCATTGCTGCGCCTATCCGCAATATTGCTGGGAAAGTAATCGCCGCTGTGAGTTTTTCTGTTTTGAAAGAACGTTATGATGCTGAACGTGATAAACTTATCGATGAACTTCGTTCATTATCGGAAACAATATCGGCGTCACTGGGGTATAACTCTATTTCTGTGGCTGGCATTTGATTTCGATCGATTTGCGTTTTTTCATGTACCTTCCCGGCGGTATTCTTTTAGGAATAAGATGTGGCTTTCTTTTTCCTTGAGATTGCTGCGGGAATAGAGACGGGACTTCTAAAAAACACATATGTTCGGCTATCTGAAGTAAGTGATTCTACATACTAAAAAGGATTCGCTACCCAAGCATTTGCGTGTTGGTAGTGAATCCTTTTTTATATTTCGACTTTCCACAGGGAGATAATATATAGATAATGTACAATAACTTGCGCAAATTGAAAAGATCATAAAAGAAGACATAGTGGTCCCGTCAAGATTTATGCGCAAATTTATTTGCAGGCTCCGGTTGAGTGAAGTCAGCCGGCAATAGAGGCGTCGTCCAGAGCCGCCTCCAAATGCTTCATGTTCATGTATTTCTTGTTGCCCCATTGGGTGCCCGCCACGTGGCGAAGTCGGGCATAGACCAGCATCAGGGCGGAATTTCCGTCAGGGAACGTCCCCACCACGCGGGTTCTGCGGCGGATCTCCCGGTTCAGCCGCTCGATCACACGGATACCTCCCACCCTGCAAAGGACGATTCCGCCAATCCTCGATGTGGACGTAGGCTTTCTTGTTCAGTTCGCTGATGGTGGCGGGCGAGACCTTGCTGCCCCACAGTGCCTCCGTGATGTCCTCCACCCGGCGCACGGAGACGCCTGCCAGGTACATCTCGATGAGGGCCTCCTCCACGCTGCTCTCCCTTCTCGGACATAGTTTGCTGTCTCCTTTCGAATGTTTGTGTCGTGACTTCATTCTACCAGAGCCTGCAAGCTATGTCTTCTTTTATGATCTTTTCAATTTGCGCAAGTTATTGTACATTATCGAGCCTGCAAGCTAATTTCTGCATAAATCTTGACGGGAGCAAGAAAAGAATATAGAAGACGGCAAGGTGCCGGCAAGTTTATTGATCAGAAAACTTGCCGGCACCATAAATATTTGAGGACTACGAAGATTATCTGAGAAAACAACTAATGTTACGAAACATGAGGTGCATAAAATTATATGCATTAATGCAAAAAAAACAATACATAGTATTGACAAAGGCTGTCGCTATTGCTATAATTACTTACAGCAAAAGCGAAAAATACAAGATGTAAACAAATAGCCAGAGTAATTCGCAGATATCGTTTGAAAGGAAGGTTTAATCGAAATGGAAAAGAAATCTTTGTCGCCTATCCAAGGAAAACTGCTTTGCTATCCCGTAACTGCTGCTATGGTCACTTGCGCAGACGGAGATGAAAAAAACATTATTGCCATTACATTTATTGCACCTGTTACTAGTAAGCCCCCTATGGTGATGATCAGTGTTGCGCCGGAACGACATTCTTACAACATGATTAAGAACAGTGGCGAATTTGTTATTAATATCCCTGGCCCTGAATTGCTGTATGAAACACAGTTTGTGGGGCGTAAATCCGGTAGAGATTTCGATAAATTTAAAGAGACTGGATTGACTGCAATTCCTGCGCAGGTTGTCAAGGCGCCTCTTATCGAGGAATGCTGGGGCCACATTGAGTGCAAGGTGGTTAAGGAAGTGGATGCGGGCATCCACACCATGTTTATTGCTGAGATTGTTGCGGCCTCTGCCAACGAGGGCTGCTTTGAGAACAGCATTATTTTGGGCGATGGACATGCAAAAATGATTTCGTTCCTGGGTGGCAATAAATATGGCATTATTGAGCGCTGTGAATTGGCACCTATGACAAAAGAGGAAAACTGATAAACCGAAAATAAATTTAAAACAAATAATAAAAGGAGAACGATATTATGCCAAGAGCTGAAATCAAGTGGCTGAAAGGGCGCACTAAGGAACAGCAGGATGCTATTGCCATGAAAATTACAGATGCCTTTGTGGATGTGCTTCACTGCCCTCCGGATTGGGTTAATGTTGTGTTCCGTGAGACTGATCCTGAGGACTATTATACTGCTGGCATCTCAACCGCTCGGGAAAGAGCAGAGAGGGCAGCGAAGGAAAAGTTGGAAAAGTAATAGCTGTATCAGAGACTCCTCCTCATCTTATTTTGGAGGCCTGAAGGGGGGAGAAATCCCCCCCAAAAGCCTAATCGCGCAGTTTCCGATAGCGCACTATAAGATGAAAAGGAGCTCGATTTCGCATAGGCAAAAGGAGAACTACAATCATGTTAAGCCAAACAAAAAAGCGTATTTTGTTGATGCAAGGAAACGAAGCCTGTGCAGAGGGAGCGATTGCGGCGGGTGCAAACTTTTTTGCGGGTTATCCCATCACCCCCGCCACTGAAATCGCAGAGGTAATGTCAGTGCGTATGCCGATGATCGGCGGGAAATTTTTGCAAATGGAAGATGAGCTGGCGTGTATGGGCGCAGTAGTTGGAGCTTCCTTGTGCGGAGCAAAGGCTATGACTGCATCCAGCGGCCCGGGCTTTACCTTGCTTCAAGAGAATATAGGTTATGCGGTTATGGCGGAAGTTCCCTGCGTAATTGCATGCGTTCAGCGTGGTGGCCCATCAACGGGACTGGCGACGCTACCCGGCCAGGCAGATATTATGCAGGCACGTTGGGGAACTCATGGCGACCATCCGGCCATTGCGCTGGCCCCGGCTTCGGTTCAGGAAATGTTCTATATGACAGTAGACTGTTTTAACCTTGCCGAAAAGTACCGCATGCCGGTGATGCTTCTTTCGGATGCTGTTATTGGGCACTTAAGAGAAAAAGTGGAGCTGCCGGAATATGACACCATTCACCGGGTAAATCGCACGAAGCCAATGTGCAATCCAAACGAATATTTGCCATATCAAGCCGAGGAAAACGGCGTGCCGGCAATGGCGGCTATGGGAGACGGATACAGGCATTATATTACAGGCTGCGTACACAATGAGCAAGGCCTGCCCATGCTGCAGCACCCCAGCATTGCTGCGGACTTAATTGATCGGCTGCATAAAAAGATTGAGCAGAATTTAGATGACATCCTGCAGTGGCAGGCAGAAGATACCGAAGATGCTGAAGTCGTTGTTGTTGCTTATGGATGCACAGCACGTTCTGCCCGGCAGGCTGTTCAAGAAGCGAGAAAACGGGGAATCAAAGCTGGATTTTTCCGCCCGATTACTGTTTGGCCGTTTCCGAAAAAGCCTTTTCTTAATGCGGTTAAAAATGCAAAAGCTATTGTTGTGCCGGAAATGAATCGCGGCCAATATGTGGGTGAAGTGATGCGCGTACTATATAGTGAACAGCAGGGCAAAAAGGTGATTCCCGTGAATGAAATGGGCAGCATCATGATACATCCGGATAGAATTCTTGAGGCGATTAGGGAGGGCATAGAAGATGACAAACATTGATGTGGAATCTTATCTGAGAAATAATGCTTTTCCGACGATTTGGTGTCCCGGATGCGGGCATGGGATTGTGCTCAAGGCATCTATTCGCGCAATGCAGAAAATGGGCTGGAAAAAAGATGAAGTAATTGCTGTTTCGGGTATCGGCTGCTCATCGAGAGCTCCCTCTTATGTGGATTTCTGCAGCATTCAAACAACACATGGTCGTGCTATTGCTTTTGCCACGGGTATGAAAATGAGCAAGCCGAATATGAATGTGGTGCTGTATTTGGGCGATGGCGATTGCTGCGCGATTGGTGGAAACCACCTGATCCATGCCGCTAAGCGAAATCTGGACATGACTGTAATTGTAATGAATAATCACATTTATGGCATGACGGGAGGTCAAGTTTCTCCGACAACGGAGTATATGGCTTATACAGCAACTTCGGTATATGGAAATATTGAGCCCGAATTAGATGTTTGTGGTGTGGCTGCGGCGGCAGGCGCTAGCTTTGTTGCGCGGACTACGGCGTATCATGTGCCTCAAATGATGTCATTGATGGAAGCGGCCATGAAAAACAAAGGCTTTAGCTTGATTGAAGTGGTTGATCCGTGTCCAACAAGCTATGGCCGACGCAATAAATTTAAAAATCCTGTGGCTATGTATGAGCAACTACGAGATAACGCTGTTTCTGTTGAGAGAGCTGCACAAATGACGCCGGAGGAATTAGATGGGAAAATCATTACTGGAGTTCTGAAGAATGAACCTCGCAATGATTTCTGCAGCGAGTATGATAAGCTAATCGCTAAGGCCGCTAATACGGGAAGAAAATCAGAGAATACACTGGAAATATCGGAAAGCGCTAAGGCGAAAGAGTTTGATAGGACAGAGCTGCGACTGACGGGCTCCGGTGGCCAAGGTTTGATTACTGCAGGTATTATTTTGGCTGAGGCGGCCATTCGATTTGGAATCATGGCAGTACACAATCAGTCCTATGGTCCTGAGGCTCGGGGAGGTGCATCTAGGTCTGAAGTTATCTTGAGTAAGGATGGCATATATTATCCGGAAGTGTGCAACCCCGATATTCTGTTAGCCATGACCCAGGAGTCATTTGATAAGTTTTCCGGTTCCGTAAAGAATAATGGAGTTATAATTGCTGATACCACATATGTGAAGAATATTGGAGATGTTCAGGCAAAGATTTTTGCCTGCCCTATCACCGAGCTTACGCAGAAGGAGCTTGGCTCTCGTCTGTATGCAAATGTGGCTGCACTGGGAATGCTGGCTTATCTTTTTAGTACTATTGATTTCCACTTCTTTGAGGAAGCGGTTTCCGATCGTGTTCCCACAGCATTTCGTGAGGCGAATATGAACGCGCTCCGCGCGGGATATCGCTGGGCTGAGGAATACGCGCATGAGCGTATGTAAGGGAAGCGAGGTGTCAACATGAAGGAAAAGGTATTTCCAGTAGTCAATACAAAGCGCTGTAAGGGTTGCGGACTCTGTGTAGCATTTTGCCCCAAGAAGGTATTTCAAGCTGATTTTCAAGGAAAATCCATTGTTGCCGATCCAGATGCTTGCATTGGTTGTATGAATTGCGACTATCGGTGTCCTGATTTCGCAATTGTATTAGTGAAAGAAAAGCAGAGGTGAAAAAATGGAGAAGTCTTTTGACCCAATTTTTAAAGCAAGGTCTATTGCGATTTATGGCGCATCAAATAGCCCGATCAAAGTTGGAGGTCGGCCCTTGCGATATTTGAAAGAACAGGACTACAAGGGCGAAATTTATCCTATAAATCCCAATTACGAAACAGTTCAAGGAATTCGTTGCTATCCGACGGTAGATGATATTCCCTATGGTGTGGATCTGGTAATTATTGCCGTACCAGCTTCCGTAACTTTGGAGGCTCTACGGCACTGCGTGCAGCAAGGGATTAAAGCCGCAGTTGTTTTGACTGCCGGCTTCGCGGAGGCGGGGCCTGAGGGAAAAGCAATGCAGGAGGAAATGCGTCAGCTTGCGAATGAAAGTGGCATGATCATTTTGGGGCCAAACTGTTTGGGAGTGATGAATATCACCGATCATATCCCTGCAACATTTGCCACTGTATTGGATGAAAAAGATATTATTCCGGGAGAAATTTCGCTAATTTCACAAAGCGGTGCGTTTGGCGCACATATCTTGGGCATGGCCCAGCGGCAAAAGGTAGGGTTTAATTACTGGGTTACAACAGGTAATGAAGTCGATCTGCAGCTAAATGATTGTATTGAGTATGTGGCCAAAGATGACCATACCAGCGTTATTGCCAGTTACGTGGAGGATGCACGTAATGGAGAAAAATTTATGCGAGCGCTGGATGCATGCTTGGAACGAGAAAAGCCTGTTGTTATGATGAAGGTGGGCAAGAGTGAGTCGGGAGCAAAGGCTGCCATGTCACATACAGGCGCATTGGCCGGTAGTTATCAGATGTATGAAGCAGTATTCAAGCAGAAGGGTGTTATTCAGCCAGAGAACCTCAATGAGCTGCTTGATTTTGCCTCCATTCTGACGCAGAAGAAGGAAGTATC
>OGDY01003521.1_pt1 | contig 12062 bp, 13 predicted proteins | sample 1570341 | NCBI WGS metagenome assembly OGDY01 (sample SAMEA2581972, study PRJEB24529) | metagenome | biome: Human gut stool | place: China | collected 2011 | reverse complement strand
GAAATATTGCTTGTGGAGATGGCATTTTGTGGTATAATTATTTTGTGAAATTATAGCCAGAACGGTCAGCGAGCTTGAAGGCTTATCAAAGGAGTTGGTGTGATGACAAAGTACGGAATTGATCCAAAGGTTATTTGCCAGATCAATGATCTGGCAAATAGGCATCACATCAAAACAGTAATCTTATTCGGTTCCCGCGCACGAGGGGACTTCCGCCGCACAAGCGATATTGATTTAGCTGTGCAGGGAGGCAATGTATGCCGTTTCAGACTGGATGTTGAGGAAGAAACGCATACATTGCTGACCTTTGATGTGATAGATTTATGTTCTGATTTGTCCCCAGAATTGCGGGAAGCCATCAGCAAGGAGGGAGTATTGCTCTATGAAAAAGTTTGATAACTACCGTAAAAATTTAGACGTTCTGCGGCGCTCTGATCAACAGGATCTCAACAATGAATTTATCATTAGCGGCATTATTGATAAGTTCTCCATTCAGTTTGAATTAGGCTGGAAGGTCTTAAAAGAGCTGCTGACTTACGAAGGCATTGATGCCGCTAAAACGGGTTCCCCTCGTGAAATTATCAAGCAGGCGTACCAGTATTACCCTTGCATAGAGGAAGATGTATGGCTGGATATGCTGTCCCAGCGCAATAATATGGCACATATTTACGATGGAAATGCCGCGAAAGCACTGGCTCAGGAGATTATTAGCCGCTTTATTCCGGCCTTTGAAAAGCTGGAAAAAAGCATCTGTGAGCGATACGCCGATATTCTTGATACGCTCTGAGAAACTATTTTACAAACACATGGAGGCCCACGATGGCACTTGAAAATAAACTTGGCATCACCAACTCCGCCGAGCTTGCCCGCGAGGAGGAGCGGATCAGCAAAAGGAAGGCCGTAGAACTGTTTGAAAGCGGCGCTCTGGACAAGCTGGCACCCGGTAGATTTGCGTCGCTGCAAGCCATTCATAAGACGCTGTTCGAGGATATTTATGACTTTGCAGGCGAACTGCGCACGGTGAATCTTGCAAAGGGCAATTTCCGTTTTGCCCCTTTAATGTATCTGGAGGTGGCACTTGGAAACATCGACAAGATGCCTCAGTCCACCTTTGACGAGATCATCGAAAAGTATGTGGAGATGAATATCGCCCACCCGTTCCGAGAGGGCAACGGCCGCAGCACCCGCCTGTGGCTTGACCAGATGCTGAAAGCCGGTATCGGACAGGTTGTGGATTGGAGCAAGGTCGATAAAGAGGACTACCTACTGGCCATGGAGCGCAGCCCCATCAAGGACGTGGAGATCAAGGTTCTGCTGAAAGCGGCTTTGACCGATGACGTGAACAGCCGTGAAGTTTTTATGAAGGGCATCGACCACAGCTACTACTATGAGGGGTATACGACCTTCAAGACGGAAGATCTGAGCAAGGAATGAGGTGCAGATTGATTTTGCGGACAAAAGCGCTTCCTAAAGTATCAGGTCCAAAGTTTCAAAGTATCAATTTGATACTTTGAACTGCTCGCTGGAGGAACTGGCTGTTTTGGAGCGGGTCGCACAGAACCCAAGCATCAAGCAGCAGGAACTTGTGAGCGCAACGGGTAAATCCATCGCAACCGTGAAGCGGATCATAACGTCCTTGCAGGATAAGACCTATATCCGCAGAGAGAACGGCAAGAGATACGGCAAGTGGGAAGTGCGGGTTGATTAGGAACCCTTTGGGATCAAGTCTCTTAAATGAAATAGAACCTGCCTTAGCGAATACTCTAGCAAATTGGACTATACTTTATTGACATAACAGGCAGATAATTATATCATATGAATAAGATAAGGGCTGCTCCTCGGCCCCAAGAAGTCAGCTCTGTAAAGTTACAGGGCTGATTTTTTGCTATTTGGGAGGTGTTAGGTTGGAATATTGCGCCCATATTTCAGACGATGGCCGCCGACAGACGGTGGCAGAGCATCTGACAGGAACCGCAGCGCTGTGCCGCGCGTTTGCAGGTGCGTTCGGTGCGGAGGCAGAGGGAGAGTTGATGGGTCTCGCCCATGATATTGGCAAATGCACCGATAGCTTCCAAAAACGCTTGCTGGAGGACGGCCCCATTGTGGACCACGCCACTGCCGGTGCGGTGGCCTGCGCGCAGCTTTTGCGCACTTGTGCCGCCGCCTGTGTAGCTGGACATCATAGCGGACTTCCTGATCTCGGAAACCCGCGAACAGACCGAGCAGGGGACGCGACCCTCTACGGGCGGCTCAAAAAAGGCTTGGAAGATCGGTATTTGGACCGCTGCGGCGAGAGCGGTGCGCCGCTGCCGCAGATCCCGCCGGAAACGCCAGAACGGGATCTGTGGAAACTGTCATTCCGGACACGAATGCTCTATTCCTGTCTGGTCGATGCAGATTTTTTAGACACGGAGCGGTTCATGAACGGCGAGCGGGGCCGGGGCGGTTACGATGACCTGTCGACGCTTCTCAAGCGGCTGGAGGATTATATCGCACCGTGGCAGAATCCGAAAACAGAGCTGAACCGACTTCGCTGTAAAATGTTAAACGCCTGCATGGATGCGGGCAGTAAGTCAAAAGGCATTTACACGCTGACGGTGCCCACCGGCGGCGGGAAAACAGTAGCCTCCCTCGCCTTTGCCCTGCGTCATGCAGTGGCCAACGGCATGAAGCGGGTAATCTATGTCATTCCCTACACCTCCATCATTGAACAGAACGCGGGGGTATTTCGGAATGTTCTGGGAGACGGCAATGTGCTGGAGCACCACTCCGGCGTAGAGTTCGACCTCTCCGATGGTGCGTCGCCCGAGGAGATACGCCGGGCGCTAGCATCAGAAAACTGGAATATGCCGTTGGTGGTGACAACGGCGGCGCGGTTTTTCGATTCCCTGTACGCAAACCGTTCCTCCAAATGCCGCAAGCTCCACAACCTTGCAAACAGTGTCATCATATTCGATGAAGCGCAAATGCTGCCCCTGTGCCACCTGCGGCCCTGCGTGGCGGCGATGGCATCGCTGGCGGAGCATGTCGGCTCCACGCTGGTGTTGTGTACCGCCACGCAGCCGTCCCTGGGCGATCTGCTGCGCACCTACGCGCCGGAGCATACCGTGACGGAGTTGTGCCCCCAGACGGAGGAGGTATATGATCGCTTTCGCCGTGTGACCTTCCGGCAGGCCGGGATTTTGGAGGATGAAGCGCTGGCAGAACGGTTGGGCGAATACAAACAGGTGCTCTGCGTGGTCAACAGCCGAAAGGCGGCGCAGCAGATTTTTGACCGCCTACCTCAAGAGGGCAGCTTCCATCTTTCAACGCTGATGATTCCTGCGCAGAGACAGACGATTTTGGAGGAAATTCGACGGAGATTAAAGGACGGCGAGCCGTGCCGTGTGGTGTCTACATCCCTTATCGAGGCGGGTGTGGATGTGGACTTTCCTACAGTCTACCGTGAACTGGCGGGACTGGATTCCATTCTGCAAGCGGCGGGGCGCTGCAACCGGGAGGGAAAGCGGCCGGCAGAGGAGAGTATTGTAACGATTTTCGAGCGAACGGAACTGCCGCCGCTTTTATTCCGCACGGCTGTGGGCGCAACGCGCTATGCACTGGAGGACGGGCGTGATCCCGCCGCACAGGAAACCATGCAGCGGTATTTCTGCGAACTGCGCGCACTGAGTGGGGAAACGCTTGACAAGTATGGCATCGTCAAAGCCTTTGAAGATGGCATCAGCGGCTGTGCGCTGCCGTTTCGCACCGTGGCGGAGAAGTTTCATTTCATTGACGAAAATACGCGCACAGTCTATGTGCCCATCGGCGATGGCGCGGCGCTCGTCGAGCAGTTAAAGGAAGGGGAATGCTCCAAAGGTCTCTACCGCAAGCTGGGGCGCTATGCCGTTTCCGTGTACGACCGGCATTTTGAGGCGCTGTATGCAGCCGGCGCGTTGCTGACGGCGCAGGATGTTCCCGCGTTGGACGGTAACAGCGCCATTCTTACAGATTTAACGCTGTACGATGAGAGGACAGGCCTGACGCTGGAACCGGAAACGGGTAAGGCATTGTTGATCTAAGAAAATAGCAGAAGGACGGAAGACCGTCCTTCTGCTTGTAAGCATAATTGCTTTTCAACATATTTCAATCCACGTCTTATCTGACGACTTATTTAATATAGCATATATATTCCTTCTTGTCAACTTTTAATTTCTTTTTAACATGAAGTTGACATTATAAACATATTGTATTATGATCAAATAAAGTTCAACTAAGAGAGGAGTGATCCAATGCCGATCCAAGTGGAGGTCTGGGGCGATTACGCCTGCTTTACGCGGCCCGAGATGAAAACGGAACGTGTCAGCTACGATGTGATGACGCCCTCGGCGGCGCGCGGACTGCTGGAGAGCATCTACTGGCATCCCGGACTCAGATGGGTGATCGACCGCATCCATGTGTGCAGTCCCATCTACTTTACCAACATCCGCCGCAACGAGGTAAAGGACACCATCAGCGCCAGCAAGGTGAAAACAGTGATGAACGGCGGAACGGGAGAGCTGTACCTATCTGCACCGGAAAGCATTCAGCAGCGCGCGGCCATGGTGCTGCGGGACGTGCACTATGTCATCGACGCGCATTTTGAGATGACACCTGCCGCCGCGCCGGGGGACAATGACGGTAAATTTCAGGACATCATCAAGCGGCGGCTGGAGAGGGGACAGTGCTACAGTATGCCCTACTTCGGCACGCGGGAATTTCCCGCGCACTTCCGCCGCTGCACCGAACTGCCGCCCTGTCCCGACGTGCTGAAGGGTACAAAGGATCTCGGATGGATGCTGTGGGACATGGATTTCAGCGATCCTAAAAACATTACCCCGAAATTCTTTCGCGCGCAGCTTGTCGACGGCGTGATGACCGTCCCGCCGCCTGAGAGCAGGGAGGTGAGAGGATGATCCTGCAAGCGCTGACGCGGTATTATGAGGACCTGCTCGCACAGGGGAAGATCGACGCCCCCGGCTGGGCTCCCGCGAAGATCAGCTACGCGCTGTATCTCGATGAAAACGGCGAACTGATACAGGTCGTGCCGACGATGGAGGAAGTGCCGAAGGGGAAGAAAACCGTTTTGCAGCCGCAGTCTAAGCCATTACCCGCGGCGGTAAAGCGCACGGTAGGCATTGCCGCAAACTTTTTGTGGGACAATTCCTCCTATCTTCTTGGCATCGACCAAAAGGGCAAGCCGGAACGCAGCCGCGAGTGCTTTGCCGCAGCTGCAAGACTTCACCACGAAATACTGGACGGCGTTGATTCTCCTGTTGCCCATGCGATTCTTACATTTTTTGACACATGGAAGCCGGAAAACGCAGCGGAGCACCCGGCGCTCGCCGGACAGCTCAACGAGATAACGGCAGGCGGAAATCTTCTCTTTCGAGTGGATGAAACGTATCCGCAGAAGGACGCCGCCATCTGTGAGGCGTGGCGGCGATACCGGGAGAGCAGCGCTGACGACGCGGTTCGGATGCAGTGCCTTGTAACAGGCGGGGAAGATGAGATCACCGCCGTGCATCCGTCGGTCAAGGGCGTACGGGACGCGCAGTCCAGCGGCGCGGCACTGGTATCGTTCAATGCTCCGGCGTTCTGTTCCTACGGACACGAGCAGAATTTCAACGCCCCGGTGGGAAAATATGCCGCCTTTGCCTATACCGCCGCACTGAACCACCTGCTCGCGGACAAAGAAAATGTACAGCTCATCGGTGATACTACGGTCGTCTGCTGGGCAGAGGGCGCGGAGGATGTATACCAGGACTTCGGCATGGCGGCGCTGTTCGGCGGAGAGAAGGCAGGATTATCGGACAACGACCTGCGCGCGGCGCTCAAGCGCCTTGCAGACGGTCTTCCCTGCGAGGACCTCGGCATTGACCCGAACCGGCCGTTCTACATTCTGGGCCTTGCGCCCAACGCGGCGCGGCTTTCCGTCCGTTTCTTCCTGCGCGACAGCTTCGGCGCGCTGATGAAGAATATCAACGACCACTACGAGCGCATGGAGATCGTGAGACCGTCCTACGAAAAATTCAGTTATCTGCCGCTGTGGGCAATGCTGCGTGAAACGGTAAATCTGAATTCCCGCGACAAAGTGCCTTCTCCCGCAATGGCGGGCGCGACGGCGCGAGCCGTCTTTTCCGGCGGACGCTATCCAGCCTCGCTCCTTGAAGCGACGATGCTCCGCATCCGCGCAGAGCGCAATATCACGTGGGGGCGGGCTGCGATCATCAAGGCTTATTATCTGAAAAATCCACTCGAGGACTGCCCAAAGGAGGTTTTGACCGTGAGTCTCAATGAATCGAGCACTGATACCGCTTACACGCTCGGTCGACTGTTTTCTGTCTACGAGGCCGTACAGCAGAGCGCAAATCCCGGTATCAATGCGACCATCAAGGATAAGTATTTTAACTCCGCAGCGGCGATGCCTGCAAGCATCTTCCCGGTGCTGAACAATCTGTATCAGAAGCACCTGCGCAAGCTGGAGGCAGGACAGCGCGTTTACTATGACAAGCAGATCATGGCGCTCAAGAGTATTCTGGGCGAAAGCTACCCCGCCCGCATGACGCTGGCACAGCAAGGGTCATTCGACCTCGGTTATTATCATCAGACGCAAAAGCGCTACACCAAAAAGGAGGAAGAGAACAATGTCTGAACCCATCAAGAACCGCTATGAATTTGTGGTGCTGTTCGATGTAGAAAACGGCAATCCCAACGGCGATCCCGACGCGGGCAATATGCCGCGCGTCGACCCGGAGACCGGCTACGGTCTTGTGACCGATGTGTGCCTCAAGCGCAAGATAAGAAACTATGTGGAGACCGCCAAGGAGGATGCAGCGGGCTATCGCATTTACATCAAGGACGGCGTGCCGCTGAACACGAGCGATAAGGAGGCCTGCGCCTATGTGGGGGTTGACCCGGACAAGCTGAAGGATGCAAAGAAAAAGGACGAGCATCTGGACGAAAAGCTCCGGGACTTCATGTGCGACAATTTCTACGATATTCGTACCTTCGGCGCGGTGATGACCACCTTTGTGAAGGGAGCTCTCAACTGCGGTCAGGTGCGGGGACCAGTGCAGCTTGGTTTTGCCCGCAGCGTCGATCCTATTCTGCCGCAGGAGGTGACCATCACCCGCGTGGCCATCACTACCGAGGCGGACGCAGAGAAGAAGGGCACGGAGATGGGCCGCAAGTACATCGTACCCTACGGCCTGTACCGGGCGGAGGGCTATGTCTCCGCCAACCTTGCCCGCAAGACTACCGGCTTTTCTCAGGAGGACCTTGACCTGCTGTGGACGGCCATTTTGAATATGTTCGAGAACGACCACTCCGCCGCCCGGGGTAAGATGGCCGTCCGGGAACTGATCGTTTTCAAGCATGACTGCGAGTTAGGCTGTGCCCCGGCCCATAAGCTCTTTGAACTGGTGAAAGCGGTGCGGAAGGACGGCGTGACTACGCCCAGAAGCTATGAAGATTATACCGTCACCGTAGACGAAGAGAAACTGCCGGAGGGCGTGACCTGCACGCGGATGGGGTGATCTATTCCGGGGATGATTTCCTTCAGCTCTCCGGCTTGCAGCATTTTAAGTTCTGCCGCCGCCAGTGGGCGCTCATTCACATCGAGAACCAGTGGGCGGAGAATTACCGCACGACGGACGGCGCGATCCTGCATGAAAACGCGCACAACGGCGCATTTTCCGAAAGCAGGGGAGATCTCCTCGTCACGCGCGATATGCGCATTTTCTCGCGCTCGCTCGGCGTTTCCGGCGCGTGCGACGTGCTGGAATTTCACCGCGGCGAAACCGGCATCCCGCTCAAGGGGCGTGAGGGGCTGTGGCAGCCATATCCCGTGGAATATAAGCGTGGAAAACCAAAAGAGGGAACGGAGGATGCGCTTCAACTCTGCGGACAGGCGATGTGCCTTGAAGAAATGCTCTGCTGCGAGATTCCGCGTGGCGCGCTGTATTACGGTGAGCCGCGGCGCCGCACCGAGGTAGACTTTACGCCGGAGCTGCGGCGGGAGGTAACGGCTCTTCTGTCGGAGATGCACGACCTTTACCGGCGCGGCCACACGCCGAAGGTAAAGCCGACAAAGGCCTGCAGCGCCTGCTCGCTCAAATCGCTGTGCCTGCCGAAGCTGATGCGCGGAAAATCCGTTTCCTCGTATCTGCGCGGCGCTATGGAGGGAGCGCCATGAGACAGCTATTGAATACACTTTTTGTCACCTCGGAGGACATCTACCTCTCATTGGACGGCGAAAATATTGTGGCGAACCGCGGAGGGGAAGCGGTCGCGCGCTATCCGCTGCACACGCTGCAAAGCATCGTCACCTTCTCCTACGCAGGGGCTTCGCCTGCATTGATGGGAAAATGCGCGCAGCGGGAGATCGGGCTTGCGTTCTGCTCGCCACGGGGAAAATTCCTTGCGCGCGTTTCCGGGCAGATGCAGGGAAATGTTCTTCTGCGGCGGATGCAGTACCGCGTGGCAGATGACCCATCGCAAAGCTGCCGAATCGCCCGGAATATGGTTTTCGGCAAGGTCTTCAATGCCCGCTGGAGCGTGGAGCGCACACGCCGCGACCATGTCCAGCGCATTGACGATGTGCGCTTTTCCTCTGTATCCGCGCAGCTTCAGGGGCTTTTGCCGCAAATTGCGGAGGAAACATCGCCGGACAGTCTGCGTGGACTGGAAGGCATCGGTGCAGCGGCATATTTCAGCGTGCTGGACGACATGATCTTACAGGGCAAGGAAACCTTTTTCTTTCACGAGCGCAGCCGCCGTCCGCCGCTCGATGCGTTCAATGCAATGCTGTCTTTTGCCTATAGCCTGCTTGCACACGACTGCGCATCGGCGCTCGAAAGCGTGGGGCTGGACGCGTATGTTGGCTGTCTCCACCGCGACCGCCCCGGGCGGGAGTCTCTGGCGCTCGATCTGATGGAGGAGTTGCGTCCCTGCTTTGCAGACCGCTTTGTGCTCACGCTCATCAACAACCGTATCATGAAGCCCGCCGATTTTGAGTTTCGGGAAAGCGGCGCGGTGCTGCTGACGGACGCAGGGCGCAGAACGTTTCTGCAAAAGTGGCAGGAGCGGAAAAAGGAGACCATCACCCACCCGTTTCTGGATGAAAAGATGCCGTGGGGACTCGTCCCTTATGTGCAAAGCCTGCTGCTGGCGCGTTACCTGCGCGGTGATCTCGAAGATTACCCGCCGTTTTTGTGGAAGTGAGGCTTTTATGCTGGTACTGATCACTTACGATGTCAGCACGGAAGACGCCGCCGGGCGCAAGCGTTTGCGGCAGATTGCAAAGCGGTGCGTCGACTACGGTCAGCGCGTGCAGAATTCCGTGTTTGAATGTCTGCTGGATACAGCGCAATATCGAAAGCTACAGCACGAGCTTTGCGGGATCATGGATCCGGAAAAAGACAGTCTGCGTTTCTATTGTCTCGGGAAAAAGTATGAGAATAGAATTGAGCATTTTGGCTGCAAGCAGACCTACCTTCCGGAAGAACCGATGATCTTATAGTGCGAAGCAAAAGCTCGCAGAAATTTCCGCAGCGGTTCGCACCGCAAATAGAGAAGTTTTTGCCGATCTGCAAGCGGCAAAACGCTTTGAAAGGCAGCGTTTTGCGCAAAGATATCTGGAATCCATGCCTTTTTTGCAAAAATGTGCAAAGAAATTTGTTCACTTTTGCTGTCGCGCCCCTCGCGGGGCGCGTGGATTGAAATGCCGCTGGATTCCTGGTCGCTCCTAACGACTGAGGTCGCGCCCCTCGCGGGGCGCGTGGATTGAAATACGAGGCATAGACTTAAAGTCGCGGTTAGAGTGAAGGTCGCGCCCCTCGCGGGGCGCGTGGATTGAAATTTGCAATAATTATCGATATATACAAAAAGCCAGCAAGTCGCGCCCCTCGCGGGGCGCGTGGATTGAAATTTAATCCATGTAACAGTAGTAATGAAGACAAGGACGTCGCGCCCCTCGCGGGGCGCGTGGATTGAAATGTGATCTCTGCGACCGCATTTACCTCTGCAACCGTCGCGCCCCTCGCGGGGCGCGTGGATTGAAATAGGGCTGGAATGACACTGAAACTGTTGACACTGATGTCGCGCCCCTCGCGGGGCGCGTGGATTGAAATCGTCTATGACCCCTCTCCGCTTTTTTGGTTTTACGTCGCGCCCCTCGCGGGGCGCGTGGATTGAAATTGACATTGTGCCCCGGTGAGGTAAATGACTACAAGTCGCGCCCCTCGCGGGGCGCGTGGATTGAAATACCGACGTGCTGCAGAACGGTTTTAGCGTCAAGGGGTCGCGCCCCTCGCGGGGCGCGTGGATTGAAATATAAAATATTTTTGGAAACCCACTCACGGACGGAGGTCGCGCCCCTCGCGGGGCGCGTGGATTGAAATAGCAGTATGATTATCTCAAGGCATCTGCTCAGGCGTCGCGCCCCTCGCGGGGCGCGTGGATTGAAATTTCTGGGATTGAGTGCCAAAATAAAATGCGATGATGTCGCGCCCCTCGCGGGGCGCGTGGATTGAAATGATAGTCGATGGGTTCAATGTGGTGGAAAACATCGTCGCGCCCCTCGCGGGGCGCGTGGATTGAAATGCAGACCTCATCAAACAGGCTTCTGAGGGCTTTGGTCGCGCCCCTCGCGGGGCGCGTGGATTGAAATGACCTTTGCGGGGCAGAAAGCCACACAGGCCGCTCAGTCGCGCCCCTCGCGGGGCGCGTGGATTGAAATGCCGAGCCCAATGGCGAGCCCATGACGGATGACCGTCGCGCCCCTCGCGGGGCGCGTGGATTGAAATCGAAGTCGTTTTTGCAAACGTCTCTGCGCGTAAGTCGCGCCCCTCGCGGGGCGCGTGGATTGAAATGAGCCGGTTCTTCTGGGGCGGCGTCCTGCGTGTGAGTCGCGCCCCTCGCGGGGCGCGTGGATTGAAATAATAGCCATAGAACCAACGGCAGACTCAGGAAAGTCGCGCCCCTCGCGGGGCGCGTGGATTGAAATGACAAAGCCATGAAATCAATGAAGACCTTCCAGGTCGCGCCCCTCGCGGGGCGCGTGGATTGAAATAGACCATCGTAGAGCTCAGCACGGGTAAGAGCGCGTCGCGCCCCTCGCGGGGCGCGTGGATTGAAATATGCCCGTGTAGGGCTTGCAGAGGCGCTTGCGCGTCGCGCCCCTCGCGGGGCGCGTGGATTGAAATAACGCCAACGGGAGCGGCAGCGGCGTGCCGAGCACGTCGCGCCCCTCGCGGGGCGCGTGGATTGAAATAACCTATTCGACAGCAATATCCAAGGCATTATCAAGTCGCGCCCCTCGCGGGGCGCGTGGATTGAAATCGCGTCGCTTTTGCAATCTATGGGCGGAGACACGTCGCGCCCCTCGCGGGGCGCGTGGATTGAAATATAAAGTCATGGTTACTATCGGTAGTCTGAGACATAGTCGCGCCCCTCGCGGGGCGCGTGGATTGAAATACTCGATACGACCAGCATATCGTTATAAGCGTCCTGCGTCGCGCCCCTCGCGGGGCGCGTGGATTGAAATTCATCTATAAAGAAAGGTTGTTATGCTATGCTTTAGTCGCGCCCCTCGCGGGGCGCGTGGATTGAAATATTGGTAATGGCATCCTGTAAATCTTCAGGAGAATCGTCGCGCCCCTCGCGGGGCGCGTGGATTGAAATAGACTACGCCCACTTCTATCATTGCCACGCTGCTTTCGTCGCGCCCCGCAAGGGGCATAATGCGAACGCCTATTAGATGAATCGCGAATATATGAAAGCGAAAACAAGGCTGTTGGTAAATGAACCAATGCCTTGTTTTCGCTTTCATATACTTAAGAGCAACCCAACTCTTTTCTGCACCTGCTCTTCCATCATCCGCAGGCGTTTTTCAGGCAGATTGTAACGTGGGTGTTTCTTAAATTTGAAGTTCAGCAGATGCCGCAGCTTCTCGAGCAGCTCCGGCGTCAGCGCGGCCTTGGCTGTACCGAGAAAATCATCGTACACGCTGGGGTACAGCGTTTCGATATATGCCTCCAGCG
>OGDY01003510.1_pt1 | contig 12084 bp, 8 predicted proteins | sample 1570341 | NCBI WGS metagenome assembly OGDY01 (sample SAMEA2581972, study PRJEB24529) | metagenome | biome: Human gut stool | place: China | collected 2011 | reverse complement strand
GGAGTTATTTTCTTATTGGTTTGTTTGCCATAGGTTCGATAGGTTTTCTCTACTCCAGCGACTATTTTTTCAATAAAGTATTGGAACCTCACCAGCAGATTCGCATTAAGGTTCTGTTGGGCATGGAAGAGGACTTGGCAGGAGCGGGATATAACGTAAATCAATCGAAGATTGCTATCGGTTCGGGCGGATTGACCGGGAAAGGCTTTTTGAACGGTACACAGACCAAACTTAAATATGTTCCCGAACAGGACACGGATTTCATATTCTGTACCGTAGGCGAAGAAGAAGGCTTTATCGGTTCGACGGCTGTATTACTCTTGTTCCTGACTTTGATACTTCGTCTGATAGCGTTGGCAGAGCGGCAGCAGTCCGCATTTGGCAGAGTATACGGGTATTCGGTGCTGAGTATTTTCCTGTTTCATCTTTTCATAAACATCGGGATGGTACTCGGATTGACGCCTGTTATCGGTATTCCGTTGCCTTTCTTCAGCTATGGGGGGTCTTCGTTATGGGGCTTTACGATACTGTTGTTTATATTCCTGCGTATTGATGCGGGGAGAAATAGAAGGTTGGTATAATATTATCGTTGTAATTTGATTCCCACATCATTGATGCCGGGCAGGAGGCTGTCGGGTAATGTATAAGCTACTTTGAAAAGGTATTCACCGGGTTTCCCTATCTTGATGTTTCCTGCGGGAAATGCAGACTGGTATAAACCGCCCCAGCCATCTCCTTTCCATATGCCTTCTTTATCGGCTAAGACGGCTGTCAGTGTATCTGTCTGTAGCTTTTTCAATTCCGGACTGTCATAGCAGACGGATAAGTTGATGTTTTGGTAAGGGTAAGTGCTGCGGTTTCTAATTTCTACTATCAGTTTGTAGTAAGTTTGCGAATCGGGCACAGCGACATTGAAAAGGAGTGTGTCCTGTCGTTTCCAACCCTCTTGCGGAATGGATTGGAATGCATGATATACAGTCTGTTTATCGCAAGCGCCTAATGCGCTTACGATAAACAGCAGTATGATGTATCTCAGAGTCTTTATCTTATTCTTGAGCAGGCTTGTCATTTTGAGCAGGTTTATCTCCCTGAGGTTTGGGCTTGTTGTTGTGAGGGCGTTTACGGTTGTTACTATTCCGTTGTGAACGTCTTTCATTTCCTTGCGGCCGTTTTTCGTCTCCCTGTTGTCTGGGTTGCTCTTGTTGTTGCGGAGCGGCAGACTGTTCTCCGCCTTGCGGTCGGTTATTGGGAGTCTTTTTCTTCTTTTTATTCCGGTTGCCGCCGTTATTTCCATTACCGTTTCCATTGTTGCCGTCTCCGCCGTTCTTGTTCTTGCGGTTACGGTCGAAGCGGGTCAGGCTTTCCTGCTCCAGCAGGTCTACCGGTTTCTTGGGTTCGGTGCGATGTGTCTCTTCCAACAGGCTCTCCGGTTTGATGCCCCTTTTATTCAGGCCGATAACTTCAAAGGCGCGTCTTCCGCTGATAGTAACCAGATTGGCAGGGATACTCTTGTCGGTGGAGTAAGTTATCTGATTGCTGAGAATGTCGGCTTTGAAGAAATAGAATACGCCGTCTTTGGTTTCCAATTCGATTTCTTTGGAAGGCAGGCGTTTTTGTGCTTCTACGTAACAGTCCACTTCGTAGTTGAGGCAGCATTTCAGTTTGGCGCATTGTCCTGCCAGTTTCTGCGGGTTGAGTGAGATGTCCTGATAGCGAGCCGCACTGGTAGAAACAGAAACAAAGTTGGTCATCCATGTGGCACAACACAGTTCGCGACCGCAGGGACCGATTCCCCCGATGCGTCCGGCCTCCTGCCGTGCACCGATCTGCTTCATCTCGATACGCACGCGGAAAGTCTCTGCCAATACTTTAATTAGCTGACGGAAGTCAACGCGTTCATCGGCAATATAGTAGAAGATGGCTTTGTTGCCGTCCCCCTGATATTCCACATCACCAATCTTCATGTTCAGATTCAGGTTCAGCGCAATTTGGCGTGAACGAATCATCGTATCATGTTCTTTGGCTTTTGCTTCTTCATACTTTTCCATATCTACCGGTTTTACTTTGCGGTAGATTCGTTTAATTTCGACATCCGGTTTCAGGTTTGCTTTGCGCATTTGCAGTGGAACGAGTCGTCCGGTCAGTGTCACTACTCCGATATCATGTCCGGGACTTGCTTCCACGGCAACAATATCGCCTTTGTCCAGCTTCAATTTGTTGCTGTTCTTGAAATATCCTTTGCGCGTATTCTTGAACTGAACTTCAACCATCTCCTGTTCCTCGGCATTTCCGGGAATATCAGCCAGCCAGTCGTAAGTATTCAGCTGTTTATCCTGTCGTCCGCAGCCTTTGCAATACAAACAGCCGCTTCCGTTCTTTAATTTAAACTCATTATTCATAGTGTTGTTATATATATGTTATTTCTGCACCAGCAGCACAATCATTTTAAGCGAGAAATCAAAAAATACCATCTTGGCATTTACGTTCTGTTCTATATGTTGCTGTGCTTCACTTAGTTCATTCATTATTCCCATTACGTTTCGTTCGTTGACAAACGGAGCGAAACGAGTAGAAAAGTTTTGTTCTTCATTGCTCATATATACCAGATCTCGTCGGTGAAAATTGAATATGAAATTTTCACGTATCATACGCTGGCAATAAGTAAGGAAGTTTTTTTGTCGTTCGCGTCCCATGCTTGCCACTCCTTCGCTCCATCGTTTCATATCGCGTATCTTGCGCTGGTAGGACAGACGCATCAAACTGACAAATAGTTCGAAAAACAGTTTGTTCTCTTCACTCAGATGAATGGTTTCCAGTGCTTTCAAAAAATTACCTTCAGAGCGGTGGGCAATATCATTGGCATCTTGCGCTTGCAATCCGTATTTGCTTTGCAGCACTTGGGCTATTTCTGCTTCATCAATTCCATGAATGTTGAATCGTTGGGTACGGCTTTGAATTGTTTGCAAGAGTGCATCCGGTTCTTCCGAAACAAGAAGGAAAACGGTTTGTACCGGCGGTTCTTCTAATAGTTTAAGTAGCTTATTACTGCATTCTACGTTCATTTTTTCGGGCAGCCAGATAATCATTACTTTATAACCTCCCTGACTGGATTTCAAACTGAGTTTGCGCATAATTTCATCGCTTTCTTTGACAAATATCTGCGCTTGCTGATTCTCTGCTCCCATCTCTTTTAACCAATGGTTAAGGTTGAAATAAGGATTATTCATTACAAATTGCCGCCACTCCGATATGAAATCATCGCATACTGTATCCTTTCCGGCTTTTTTCTTGATGACAGGGAAAACGAAATGAAAATCGGGATGTGCCAGTTTGTTGAACTTGGTGCAACTGGGGCATACGCCGCAAGCATCATGCTCTCCACGGTTTTCACAACAAATGTAACGGGCATATGCTATCGCCAAAGGTAACTTTCCAGTACCTTCGGGACCGCAAATCAGTTGGGCATGGGGGATTCTTCCCTCTTTCACTTCGGCAATAAGCCGTTGCTTTGCTTCTTCTTGTCCTATTACATCTTTAAAAAACATCAGCCTATATTTAATATATTACTTTTGCTACTTCTTTTACGCTTTCTACGGCACTCACCGTATAGAAGTGGATACTTGGCACGCCGTATGCTATCAATTCGCGGCATTGGTGGATGCACCATTCCACTCCGAGGGCGCGTGCTTCTTCATCGGTTTTGCATTTCATGGCTTCTGAGGCCAATTCTTGTGGAAGATCAATCTTGAATGTTTTCGGTATCATGCTCAATTGAGATAATTTGCCGAAAGGTTTGATCCCCGGTATGATAGGTACATTGATACCTTCTTTATGTACCCTTTCCACAAACTCAAAGTACTTACGGTTGTCATAGAACATTTGTGTCACGGCATATTCCGCACCGGCTTCCACTTTTTTCTTTAGCCAATAAATATCTTGTTCCATATTGGGTGATTCTTCGTGTTTCTCAGGGTAGCAGGCCACTCCATAGCTGAACGGTGTTCCTGTCACCTTGATGGGAGAACCATCGACGAATAGTCCCTTATTGAAATCATTAATTTGTCCTTCCAGTTCCAATGCATGGCTGTATCCGTTTCCTTCGGGGACAAATGCGGATTCATGTTTGGCTTTGTCACCGCGTAATACCAACAAGTCGGTAATGCCCAAGAACTGTAAGTCCAGCAATACATATTCCGTATCCTCGCGGGTAAATCCGCTACATAGGATATGTGGCACAGTTGTTATATTGTATTTGTTTTGCAGTGCGGCAGCTACGGCAACCGTTCCGGGACGGCGGCGCATACGTGCGCGTTGGTAAAGACCATTTCCAAGGTCTTTGTATACATATTCGCTGCGATGGGTGGTGATATTGATGTACTTAGGGTCAAATTCACGCAATGTATCCACCGTCTTATAAAGCTTCTCAATGCCCGTTCCTTTCAGAGGGGGCAATATCTCAAAAGAAAACGCCGTTTTATCGGTGCTTTTTATTAAGTCAACTACTCTCATTCTTATATCTCGTCTCTTGTGCCTTCTACGGCAAAATTACATATTGGGGCAAAAATAAGAAAAATATTGTAGTTTAAGGAGGTGAAAAGAGGATTTATTTTTTCTCTGCCTTATAATAAGGTGAAAACCATAAGGCAGGAAAAAACTTTCATTGATGTAAAACCGTGTTTTTTGCCAAAGTAAAAAACTGTTTATTTAAAGGAAGGGTGTAAACATATTGGCGAACCAGCCAACAAAGCGTTTCCATGCGGAACGCTTTTTGTATTCTTCCTTGGTGAGCAATGTGCTGTCTTTCTTGTCATCTTCAAACATGCTGCTCAATTCGTGGGTTGTTTCTTTGTCAAAGATAAAGGCATTTACTTCGTAATCGTAACGCAAACTCCGGCTATTTAAATTTGTGCTGCCCACGGTACAAAACAAACTATCTACCATCATGATTTTAGAATGGTGGAACCCTCCGTTATAGATATAGATTTCAGCTCCTTTTTTTCTGAGTTTGTTTGAAGTGTAAAAAGCTGCATCAGGGGTAAAGGGGATGTCTGATTTGCCGGGAATCATTATTTCCACCTCTACTCCACGTTTCAATGCTCGTCTGATAGCTTTCTTTATACTGTGGGTAGGTGTGAAATAGGGATTTACAATCTGCACTTTATGTTGTGCGGCGTCTAATGACTTAACATACATACGGCGCATTATTTTGGGGCTTTTCCGCGGTACTCGGTCGACTATTGCTACCGTCTTGCCACCGGTATCAATGGAATCATTGAGCAAAGGGTAGTACATTGCTCCTCCGATATGCTGTTTGGTGCTTTTATTCCACATTGTAAGGAAGATATCCTGAAGATTGTTTACGGCATCACCTTCGATGCGGACATGCATATCTCTCCAATCACCTATTTCAGGCAGACCTTTAATGTAATAATTGGCTATATTCATTCCTCCGGTATAGCCCACTTTGCCGTCTATTACCACTATTTTGCGATGGTCACGATGCAGGGCATGGTTAATATACGGAAATTTAAAAGGATCAAACTTCACTATTTCAATTCCTTTTTTGCGTATGGCTTTCAGATGCTCTTTTTTCAGAGGCTTGTTGTTTGAGAGGTTGCCAAATGCATCGAACATGGCTCGTACCTCCACTCCTTCTTTTACCTTTTCGCCTAATAAATCGAACAGGGCATTAGCAATTGAGTCATTACGGAAGTTAAAGTATTCCAAATGAATGTGATGCTTGGCTTTTCTTATTTCTTCAAAGAGGTCGATAAATTTGGTATGTCCGCTTTTTAACAGTTTCAGGCGATTGTTTTGGGTGATGGGGATGCCTGATTCTTGCAGGTAGCTGATTACGATAGAATCGCTGTTTGCTTCTTGTGCAAGGGTAGTTCTGCAAATGGAAAGGAACAGTATAAAAAGAATGGTTAGATGAGTATGTCTAGTTATATCGATTTTCATTGCTTTTAAAATTAGGGTCGCAAAGGTATTTATTATTCTAAAGATGACCAAGTTATCGGTATTATTTATATTTAAAAGCGTAAAATAGAACAGGTAAATCGGAAAAACTTTCTTTCTGTTCTGTATTAATTTATAGAAGAAATTGATAAATAGAACAGTTAATTTGGTATATAGACCTTTGTTACTTCATTTAAGTAGAGTACATTTGCAGGAAAACACTAAAACTTAAATCTATGAAATTATTTTGTTGTATTATTTTAGGTGCGTTTATGGTAATGTCGGCTTCTTGCAGTCATAATAGCAAAGAGACTAGAAGAATGCAGACAGTAAAAATAGACACAGTTTTTTCTGTCGAAGGGCAAACTCCTTTGCAGTTTCCGGGGAAGGTAAAAGCTGCTCAGGACGTTAATTTGTCTTTCAGAGTAAGCGGAACGATAGGCAAAATTTGTGTGGAAGACGGAGCCCGGGTAAGGAAAGGTCAGTTGTTGGCACAACTTGATCCTACCGATTATCGGATTCAGCTGGAAGCTACCGAGGCCGAATATCAGCAGGTTAAGGCTGAGGCAGAACGTGTGATGGCTCTTTATAAGGATAATGGAACGACTCCCAATGCCAATGACAAGGCTGTGTATGGGCTGAAGCAGATAACTGCCAAGTATCAACACCACAAGGATCAGTTGGAATATACTAATCTCTATGCTCCGTTTGACGGATTCGTACAAAAGCATTTGTTTGATGAACATGAAACGGTGGGGGCGGGGATGCCGGTTATTTCGATGATCAGCCAAGGAGCACCGGAAGTGGAAATAAATCTGCCGGCAGCAGAATATATTCGTCGTACACAGTTTACCCGTTATCATGCTACATTTGATATTTATCCGGGCAAGTTTTATCCGTTGGAATGTATCAGTATCACCCCCAAGGCAAATGCCAATCAGTTATATTCTATGAGATTGAGAATAGTGCAGGATGGTAAGCCTTCTCCGTCCCCGGGAATGAATACTATGGTTACTGTTTTTTGCAGTGCAGGTGATATGCATTCTCTGTCAGTGTCAAGCGGGGCTGTTTTGCAAAAGAATGGAAAGGCAGCAGTCTTTGTTTATGACCCGTCGAAAGGAACGGTGAGAAGTTGTGAAGTGACTGTACTCAGACTGCTGACCAATGGACGCAGTGTGATAACTTCGGATGCATTGCAGCCGGGAGAACTTGTCGTGTCATCGGGAGTGCATCATATAGAGGATGGCGAGGTGGTGAAACCGTTGCCGCCTATTACATCAACTAATGTAGGAGGGCTGTTATAATGGATATTAGTAAGTGGGCATTTCAAAACCGTAATCTGGTTTATTTCTTGGTGGCTGTCCTTCTTTTGGGAGGTGTTTATTCCTGCTATGAGATGAGTAAGCTGGAAGACCCGGAGGTTAAAGTGAAATTGGCGATGGTGGTTACCACTTATCCGGGAGCATCGGCGCATCAGGTGGAGTTGGAAGTAACGGATGTGTTGGAGAAAAATATCCATACCATGGGTAATATAGATAATGTGGAGAGTTATTCTTATAATGACTTATCTATTATTCAGATAGAATTGTTGAGTACGGTGAAGGATGAGGATGTGGAGCAATGTTGGGATATGTTGCGTCGCAAAGTGGGAGATGCCTGTGCTTCGCTTCCTCCGGGGGCAAGCGCACCAATGGTGAAAGATGACTTTGGCAATGTATATGGCATGTTTTATGCTTTGACCGGAGATGGGTTGACGGATAGGGAGTTGTCTGATTATGCCGAACTTATCAAGAGAGAAGTTAGTGACCTTGAGGGGGTGGACAGGGTAGAACTCTACGGCACAAGACCGGAATGTATCAATATCTCTTTGTTGCAAGACCGGATGGCAAATTTGGGAGTGAAGCCTGCCGAAGTGCTTGCCACATTGAACGGGCAGAACAAAACGACTTATACGGGGTATTATGAGAATGGAGATAATCGTATTCGTGTAACGGTCAACGATAAGTTTAAGACGGTAGATGATATCGGAAAAATGCTTATTCAGGGACACGATGATGATCAGTTACGTTTGCGTGATATAGCGCGAATAGAAAAGAGTTATGAGAATCCCACACGTAATGAATTGTTTTATGATGGTGAGCAGGCTTTGGGACTGTTGGTAGCTGCTTCCAGCGGTACGGATATCATCAAGGTAGGCAGTGCGGTGGCAAAGAAGCTTGACGATTTGAAAGGAAGCCGCTTACCGGCAGGAGTGGAGTGTCATAAAGTGTTTTATCAGCCGGAGCGTGTGGGTGATTCGTTGGGTACATTTGTTATCAACTTAATAGAGTCTGTGATTATAGTTGTACTCATTCTGATGTTGGCAATGGGCTTCAAGAGTGGGGTTATCATTGGAATCAGCCTGGTGGTAACGGTATTTGGTTCATTTCTGTTCTTGCTGTTTGCCGGCGGCACGATGCAGCGTGTGTCCTTGGCGGCATTTGTGCTGGCAATGGGGATGCTGGTAGATAATGCCATTGTAATTATCGATGGTATCTTGGTCGATCTGAAGGCAGGTAAACCTCGTATGGAGGCGATGACAGCCATCGGAAGACAAACGGCGATGCCGTTATTGGGGGCCACTCTGATTGCCATCATTGCTTTCCTGCCTATTTATATGTCACCGGATACAGCAGGAGTCTATACGCGCGATCTCTTTATCGTATTGGCGGTATCGCTATTGTTGAGTTGGGTATTGGCGTTAATTCATGTTCCTCTGATGGCAAACAGGAGACTGAAGAGTGAAATGACAACGGGAGAAACGAATGCCCGTGTGTATAAAGGGCGTGTTTATGCTTATCTGAGAGCTGCTCTTTACTTTGGCTTGTCTCATCGCTGGAGCTTTGTATTTGCCATGGTTGGTTTATTGGGGCTCTCTCTTTGGGGATATGGTTATATGAAACAAGGATTCTTCCCCGATATGGTCTACAATCAGCTTTATATGGAGTATAAATTGCCTGAAGGGACTAATTCGACGCGAGTTGTCCATGATTTGCGGGAAATAGAGACGTATTTGAAGAGCAGGAAGGAAATAACCCATGTTACGACTTCTGTTGGCGGAACTCCCGGACGTTATAATTTGGTGCGGAGTATTGCTAATCCTTCTCTTTCTTATGGGGAACTGATTATAGACTTTACTTCACCGGAAGAATTGGTGGATAATATGGACGAGATTCAGTCTTATCTGTCGCAGGCATATCCTGATGCGTATGTCAATTTAAAGCGTTATAACCTGATGTTCAAGAAGTATCCTATTGAGGCACAGTTTATGGGACCCGACCCGGCGGTGTTGCACCGTTTGGCAGACAGTGCACGTCATATTATGGAAAATACTCCTGAGGTACGCCTTGTGACGACAGATTGGGAGCCGCAGGTTCCGGTGCTGACAATAGAATATGACCAGCCGGCCGCACGTGCTTTGGGGTTGAGCCGCAACGATGTCAGTCTCTCTTTACTGACAGCTACCGGAGGAATTCCCATCGGTTCATTTTATGAGGGAATTCATGCCAATACAATCTATTTGAAATGTTTGAATGAAGAAGGAAATCCGATAGAAGATTTAGGTAATACACAGGTGTTTTCTTCTATACCGTCACTCAATGGTCTGCTGAATGAAGAAATGATGGTAAAGTTGAAATCGGGTTCACTGTCAAAAGAAGAACTAGTGGAAGGTATTATGGGCAGCACTCCATTGAAACAAATTAGTAAAGGAGTGGACGTAAGGTGGGAAGACCCGGTGGTTCCGCGTTATAACGGACAGAGAAGCCAGCGTGTGCAGTGCTCACCGGCTCCGGGACTTGAAACGGAACAAGCACGTTTGGCTGTTGCTTCGCAGATAGAAAATATTCCTTTGCCCGAAGGTTATACATTGTGTTGGCAAGGAGAAAAAATAGCCAGTACGGATTCTATGAAATATTTATTCAAGAATTTTCCATTGGCTATTATCCTGATGATTGCTATCCTGATTATGTTGTTTAAAGATTATCGCAAACCGATTATTATTTTCTGTTGTATTCCTCTTGTCTTTGTGGGAGTGGTGGCAGTCATGCTGCTCACTGGAAAGACTTTCAATTTTGTTGCGATAGTGGGGACGCTGGGATTGATAGGTATGTTGATTAAAAATGGTATTGTGTTGATGGATGAAATAACGTTGCAGATAAACCGGGGAGTTGAACCGACAGCAGCATTAATCGATAGTTCGCAAAGTCGTTTACGTCCTGTGATGATGGCTTCTCTGACTACCATCTTAGGTATGATTCCTTTGCTGACAGATGCCATGTTTGGTTCATTGGCAGCCGCCATCATGGGAGGATTACTGTTTGGTACACTCATAACATTACTGTTTATACCTGTTCTTTATGCATTATTTTTTCATATAAAACAGACTGACAAATGAAAAAGATATCTATTTTGATTGGTACTTTATTTTGCTCATCAGCTTTATTTTCTCAAGAGGTGTTGAGCTTGAAGCAATGTCGTGAGATGGCTCTTCAATATAATAAAGAAATGGCAGCTTCTGTCCGGCAGACAGAAAGCGCGCGATATATGGCTAAAAGTTATAAAGGAAATTTCTTTCCGAATTTTACAGCGAGTGGGACCGGTATTTATAGCAGTGCCAGTGGACATTATGGTGTAGAAGGAGGAAATCTGCCGGTGTTTATGCCTAATTCATCCGGTCAATTTCTGCCCAATGGCGGTTTCTCTTATTTCCCGGGAATTGATTTAAAGTATAAAATCGGGCTTATTTATATGGGAGGAGTGGAAGTTGAACAACCTCTCTATATGGGTGGAAAAATTACGGCGGCTTATAAAATGTCTGTATTGGGCAAGGAGATGGCGCAAATGAATGAAACCCTGACGGCTACCACAGTTATTTTGAATACCGATAAGGCATATGCCCAAGTAGTTAAAGCTAGGGAAATGAAGAATGTGGCCGATAGGTATCATACTGTGCTGGTTGAGTTGCATAAGAATGTGGAAAGTGCATATCGTCATGGGTTAAAGCCTCAGAATGACGTGCTGAAAGTGCAGGTAAAATTGAATGAAAGTGAACTCAATATGCGCAAAGCAGAGAACGCATTGCGCTTGGCAACAATGAATTTGTGTCATTTTATTGGTAAACCTTTAATTGCAGATATACAGGTGTCGGGAGACTATCCTGAAGTGAAAGAGAATATAATGATGCAGGTATCGGATATTACGGCTCGTCCTGAATATGGCATTTTAAATAAACAAGTAGCTATGGCAAAACAGCAAGTGAAATTGAATCGTAGCGAACTGTTGCCTAAGGTTGGTGTTAAAGGCTCATATAATTATATTCATGGTTTGGAAGTAAATGATGAAACATTTTTGTATAAAGGAGGATTTTCAGTCTTATTGAATGTCAGCGTTCCTCTTTTTCACTTTGGAGAGCGTATCAACAAAGTGCATGCCGCCAAAGCTAAGTTGGAACAGACTCGTTTGGAGCAGGCTGATATGAATGAGAAAATGCTGTTGGAATTGACTTTGGCTGCTAACAATTTGGATGAGGCTCGCTTAGAAAGTGAACTTTCCGACCGTTCTTTGCAACAGGCAGAAGAGAATATGAGGGTGAGTAAGAAGCAGTATGAGGTGGGTTTAGAAACTTTATCGGATTATCTTGAAGCTCAAACTTTATGGCAACAGGCTTATTGTGTACAAGTGGATGCTCATTTCCGTCTGTATTTGAATTATGTGGAATATTTAAAGGCTACCGGAACTTTGTCACAAAGCAGTTCATATTGAAATGTCTTTCAAAAAGATGTAAATTCGTGGGAACAATGGGAGTTTCATGAGAACAATCATTAGTAGCTCTATGCTGCTTGAATACTTCTATCTTCAATCAATAGCAAATAATGTCTGTTCTTACAGACGCCCTAATTCCCCCAAGTTTTCAGACTGAGCCTTGAAACGGCTATTTTCTGCTACCTGCCAGAAAAAAGAAATCCCTGATAATATCTGATTATCAGGGATTTGCTTGATTTTTCTTTTATTTTCAGTGATCCGCCTGGGGCTTTCACCGTAGCGGTCTATATCTTTGATTTATAAGCTCTTGTAAACCTTGAAAAA
>OGDY01003507.1_pt1 | contig 12090 bp, 7 predicted proteins | sample 1570341 | NCBI WGS metagenome assembly OGDY01 (sample SAMEA2581972, study PRJEB24529) | metagenome | biome: Human gut stool | place: China | collected 2011 | reverse complement strand
GCGGTAGGCAGGCTGGCGCCTGTCAACGCGACGCGCAATGTCGGGCGGTATTTATACCCGCAAAAACCGTATGTGCTCTTGTTAAGCGAAGGTAAGTACTCCATATACAAAGCGCAGAAGAACCTCCTTGGAGATAAGTATGCTGCATCCAGCATATATAGCCGCTGTGTGGAAGCAGAGGCATATGCCAAGGGTGGAAACCCAGTGTATAAATACTTCATCAAGGCCTAAACGCAGCAATACCCCCTCCATCACCGGAGGGGGCATTTTTCGATATTTTCCTGTGCTTTTTCTGTGCCCTTGAAACGCAAAAAAACGCAAAAAATAAGCAATAAGCGCAAAGTGCAAAAAGCCTAAAAACCCGCATAAACAAAGGAAAAACCCGCATTTCTGCGGGTTTTTCTTTGGCGGAGATGGAGAGATTCGAACTCTCGAACCGCTTTTGACGGTTACACGATTTCCAGTCGTGCGCCCTCGACCAACTAGGCGACATCTCCATGTCGTTATCAGGATGGGTCAAGCAAAAGTCCTGACGAGAATTTATTATACCGTATTACCGGCATAAAAGCAACCCCCTTTTTGCAAAAAAGTTGCCCTAAAAGACATTTTTTCGCATTACGGGCAAAGAAAGGATTGCGCCCGGCCCTTTGGCGTACTATAATATTATAAATCACTTTCGGAAAAAAGGAAGGATAAGACCCATGAAACGAGTAGAGATCAAAGCACTGTTTGCGGAGCCGGAGCGCTACACCGCGGAGCCGGTCACTATCTGCGGCTGGGTGCGCACCCTGCGCTCCAGCAAGGCCCTTGGCTTCATCGAGCTGAACGACGGCAGCTACTTCAGCAATCTGCAGGTGGTGTTTGAGGAAAATAAACTGGCCAATTATGATGAGATCTCCCGCCAGAATGTCGGCGCGGCGCTTATTGTCACCGGCCGTCTGCTGCTGACCCCCGAGGCCAAGCAGCCCTTTGAAATCCATGCGGAGAAGATCACCGTGGAGGGCGCCTCCACCCCGGATTATCCCCTGCAGAAAAAGCGCCACAGCATGGAGTTCCTGCGCACCATCCAGCACCTGCGTCCCCGCACCAATACCTTTAGCGCGGCGTTTAGAGTGCGTTCTGTTGCGGCCCAGGGCATCCATAGGTTCTTTACCGAGCGCGGCTTTGTGTACGCGCACACCCCGCTCATCACCGGCAGCGACTGCGAGGGTGCCGGCGAGATGTTCCGCGTTACCACCATCGATCCCGCCGATCCCCCTCTGACCGAGGACGGCAAGATCGATTACAGCCAAGATTTCTTCGGCAAAGCCACCAATCTCACCGTCAGCGGTCAGCTGGAGGGCGAGTGTATGGCTATGGCCTTTGGCAAGATCTACACCTTCGGCCCCACCTTCCGCGCGGAAAAATCCTACACCGGACGCCATGCCGCCGAGTTCTGGATGATCGAACCGGAGATCGCCTTTGCCGACCTGGAGGACAATATGGTGCTGGCGGAGGACATGATAAAATATGTGCTGCGCTATGTGATGGAGCAGTGCCCCCGCGAGCTGGAATTCTTCAATAACTTTGTGGATAAGGGCCTGCTGGAACGCCTGAACCATGTGGTGAACAGCGACTTTGCCGTCTGCACCTATACCGAGGCCATCGAGCGGCTGCAAAAGGCCGATGTGGAGTTTGAGTACCCCGTAAGCTGGGGTGTGGACCTGCAGACTGAGCATGAGCGCTACCTCACCGAAAAGATTTTCGGCAAGCCGGTCTTTGTTACCAATTATCCCAAGGAGATCAAGGCCTTCTATATGCGCCTGAACGATGATGGCAAGACGGTGGCGGCCGTGGACCTGCTGGTGCCCGGCATCGGCGAGATCATTGGCGGCAGCCAGCGTGAGGAGCGTCTAGACATCCTGCTGGACCGCATCCACGAGCTGGGGCTGAATGAGGAGGACTACTGGTGGTACCTCGACCTGCGGCGCTTCGGCGGCGCGCGCCACGCCGGTTTCGGCCTGGGCTTTGAGCGGCTCATCATGTATGTTACCGGCATCCCGAATATCCGTGATGTACTGCCCTTCCCCCGTACCACCGGCTTTGCGGAATTCTAAACCGAATATATATGCTGAAGTCCTCCGCGTGGGATCCCATGCGGAGGACTTCAGTTTGTTTATTTACGGAGGGCGATTTAATCCGCAGAGAAGGTTTGCCGGAAGAACCGCCGGACTATTTCAGTGGTGTCATCAGTGTGGTCCTCGGCGGTAATCAGATAGTATTCAGAGCCATACAGGGGATCCTTCAGTGGGACAGCCCGAATCTGGGAAGAGGGAAGCATCCAGTTCGGCTGGAAGGTGGGGTAGACCCAATTGAAGTTTTCTACGCATACATTGCGCAGCTCGGAGATGTTCTTGGAGATGATCTCCAGCTTGGGCACAAATCCGGCTTGCTGGCAGTGACGGAGAAAACCGTCTGTTTGAATATCTCCGGTACGGATCCCTTCCCGGATGGGATCATAGTACAGGATAAAGCTCTGCTCCCGCAGGTCGCCCACATCTACATCCGCTTGTCCAGCCAAGGGGTGGTCCGCCCGCATGACAATACATAGCGGCTGATTGTGCAGCAGGGTACAGCGGGTACCCGGTATGGTGCAGAAGGCAGGCGTTTTATTACGGTCCTCCTGCCAAAAGACACGAGTGACCAGCAGCGCGTCAAATTCCCGACTGCGCAGGCAGGCTTCGACCTCCGAGGATTGGTAAAATAGAAACTGAATATTGTGCCCGGGGGCATACAGATAGAATTTTTCCATCAGCAGGCACTCGGTTTTTATGCTGATGCGCCCCAGAGGAAGACCGATGGTATAGGGCTTCTCATCCTGGCCCTTCAGCCGGCTGATGTGAAACTCCAGCGATTCATATTGTCCCACCACCTGTGCGATATAGGGAAGAACGCTGGTGCCCGGCCCTGTCAGCTTCAGGCGCTCGCCCCGGACGGGACGGTCAAATAAGGTGATGCCCAGGGCCTCCTCCACACACTTCACCTGCCGGGAGACCGAGGAGGGCGCACAGGGGATCTCCTCAGCGACCTTGCTGAAATTCAGGTGGGTGGCCACCAGCAGTACAGTCTTCAGGTATTGGATCTCCATAGTGCGCCCTCCTTTTGGTTATGGCAGCGGGTAGGCAATGCAGCGGGGCTTCCTCAGTGTCTCAGTGACGGTAGGAAAGGGAATCCGCCCGAACAACGGATGTGGCATCCGTCTTTTTGGGGTCCTTCTTTTCTCCGGGCTGGGGGCGGCGGTTCCGGCGCAGGGCTTCATCCATGTGGATCTTGACGCCGCGGCTGGCCAAAGTGTGCTGCAGGGCGGGCACATCCAGCGCCTGCAGGCTGATATTCTCCTTGGCAGCCATGGAAACAGCCAAGCCGGCAGCTTCACCGGTGAGAACACAGGCGGGAATAAACCGTGCGACTTCCCAGCCGCGGCCGGTGGCGGAAACGATCCTTCCGGCCGCGGCAATGTTGGTGATCTCGGTATCGATGAGGCCGCCGTATGGGAACTCGTATACTTCGGCAGGGATTTCCAGCGAGTGGATCATGCAGCCGATTGAGCTTTCCACATACCGGTCAGGCACTACCTCCAGCTGCTCCTTGCCAACCAGCCGGCGGGTCATACGGAACTGCGGCATAAGCGGCAGGGTCATCTGCGCGTAGGAGGGGCTCTGGTGCTGCTTTAAGTAGTCCAGCGCCAGCTTGCGGCTGGTACGGATATATCCGTTGACGCCCTCACTGGTGGTGCCATAGTACATGGGGATCTCCGCCTCGCTGTTATCGGCATCGGGGCGAAGCCCCAGCCAGCGCAGCGGCAGTGCCTGCAGGGCCTGCCCGGTCTCCAGGCCTTTTTTCATGGTATCCAGGTCTATTTCATGTGCCCAGTGGGAAACAATGCTCCGCTGTGTTTCGGTGGGAGCGCCGGCCCGGAACATCAGGTCCAGGTCGCCGCTGGCATCCACAAAGGCCTTGGCCAGGTAGGCGGTGCGTCCGGATTTGTTTTCGACAATGACGCCCTTGCAGGTTTTACCTTCCATGCTGGGCGCGCAGAAGTTGGTATCAAAAACGACCTGAATACCTTCCTGTTCCATCAGCTCATCCAGTGCGCACACGGCAGCCGGGATATTAAAATTGGTGCGGTAGCGGCCGGTGGGGGTGTCCACGGTATCGGGCCCGTTCCGCCAGCAATCTGGCAGGTTATCGTAGCCGTAGCGGATGCAGACATGCAGCAGCTCCTCCGCCAGGCCGCCATATACCTTGTGCCCCAAACCGTCATCCAGAGGCAGATAGATGCAGACATGGCCCAGGGTAGCCAGACCGCCCAGGATGATGCTTTTCTCCAGCAGAATGACCCGGGAGCCATTGCGTGCGGCCGAAACCGCGGCGGCTACACCGGCTACGCCGCCGCCTACTACGATTACATCCGCTTCCCCCGCAACGGGGATGGAATGGGATTGCTCAGTGATTTGCTTTGGTTTTTCCATTGATGGTATGCCTCGTTTCTTAGTGTATTATAGCAGATGCGCGGGAAGAAGGGAACAGGCCATATCGTCCCGGAAAAGCCGGTTAGGGCAGAATGTAGCTGCAGCCAAGGGCAATCACATAAACCACAATGATATAAACAGGAATCACCTTGATGGCATCGTGCCAAATAAAGCGGTTGTCTATCTCCTCACGGTCCAGCAGCAGCGCGGCGTAGATGGTACCTGCATAGGTCAAGAAGGCCATGTTGGCGCACAGGCTCAGCGTCGCGGCGGTAACAGATGCGCTGATCCCGGTGTCCAGCTGCATCTGGCATACAAAAGGCATGATGGCCGCGTTGCCCAACAGGGTAAGGGGGGTGCCGTTGCAGATGTTGGTGATGATGGTGATAACAATAGTAAGGAGAAGCAGCAGCAGCGGCAGCGGCATATTGCCGAATACGGGTTTAAGCAGGGAGATGATCCAGTCGCGAATGCCCAAATCAGCGGAAGCCATGGCATTGCCCAGGAAGGTGAAGCAGCCAACGATGCACACCACATTCCACAGGGTGCCTTCACTCAGCAGCTTCATGGGGTTGGCCAGCGGCTTGCCGTCTACTTTGATAAGCCCCAGAATGCCCAGCGCCAGCAGGAAAATGAGGGTAGTGCCGATAGGAGCCAGAACAGCGCTTCCGGGGAAGTCCTTCGGCAGCAGCGGGATCACGATGATATACAGGAAGGACAGGCAGAAGATGGTGAGAATGAGCTTCTGGCGCTTATTAAATTTCTTGGGAATGTTGCGCAGCGCCTCTACATTTTCAATATCCAGCTCCTTCAGCGGGGCAACATTGCACTTAAATACACCGGGGATCATAAAGGCCAGGATGCACAGCCATACCAGATTGACCAGGATGCACACGAACATATAGGTGAACATATTGATGCTCAGTCCAAAGCCCTGCATGCTGGTATTGATAAGGGTGTAAATGGTAAGGGCAATGCCCTTGAAGGGGAAGCAGAAATTACCCATGCAGCCCAGGTAGATGCCCAGCAGCATGAATTTGCAGAATCTGTCCTGCTTATCATAGCCGCACACATCCCGGATGGACTCATAAATGCCGAAGTACAGCAGCGCGGTGGGGATAAACCCGATGAACATGGAAACGATAAAGCTGGAGAAGAACAGCGAGAACAGCAGCGCGACCGGGCGTCCTCGAAGCGCCTTGATGCTAAGCAGCTTGCGCACCAGCACATCGATCACGCCGGCTTCCTTGAGCGCCACGCACAGCGCAGATACAAAGATCAGCTGGGGGACGGTAGAACCGCCCATCCAACTGGAAACAGCGGCGGAGGATGTCAAAAAGCCGCTATATACCATGGCGATAATACCCAGGATAGCAGCTAGGGTGGACTGGGAAGTGAATACTGTAAGCAGAATAACGCCGATAAATACGCCCAGGGCATTGGAGCCGACCTGTGTAACCACGGAGAACGGGCCCAGAATCCGGCCGAAAAAGAACATAAAGAGGAACGCGATCAAAATGATCGGCCATTCACGCTTTTGGACAGCTGACTTTGTCATAGTAGTTCACATGCAAGGCTAAGCACGGAGCTTTGCATGCGATCCTCCCTTCTGTAATTTTTATTCTCAGGTGAACGGTGATCTGCCGCCTTCGGTCGCGATCCGAAAACGGATTCCATAATAAATTGTGCACAATCTACACTTTTTATTTTAGAAAGCCTTGTGTATAAAGTCAATTGCACAATCCGCACGCACTGTTGCAACTTTGGCATGGAATTCGCTTCCGTCCCTATATGGAAGGTCCTCCCGCCGCCCCGCTGACCTGATTGGCGGCATGGCTCTCCCCTGTGGGAGTGTCTCATCCCCCGCAAAAAATGTATTTTCTCATACTTTGGGATGATTTACACCACCCGCTTTGGCTGGTAAAATAAGATCAGAACACAAAATACCGCCGATCCATCATACCACAAGGGGACTGGTCCCCTTCGGCATCCCGTGGCCCCCACGGGATGAATCCGTTGCAAAGGGAGGGAGCGCATGGCCAAAAATGTAGTCATCCGGCCGTCTGTCCGGGAACAGTACCAAAAATTCATGGCACGGGGCAGGGTGCTGTTTTTCACCGCGCCCTGCGGCTTTGGCAAAAGCATCCTGGCCGAAACGCTGCTTGCCGGGCAGCAGGTGCTTTCTCTCACCGCCGGGGAGCCGGACTTCGCCCTGCCGGCGGATGATAAGGACTGGCAGGTCCTCTTGATCGATGACCTGCGGCAGATGACCGAGGAGCCGGATCAGCAGGCGCTGTACCAGCTCATCCGGGAGTACAGCGACCGCCGGTTCGTCCTGCTTTCCCGCGGGGCGGTGCCGGGCTGGCTCATGGCCTTCCAGTATGCCGGGCTTATGGCGGTGCTGGATGCCGACGCCCTGCTCTTTGACCGGGAGGATATCCGCAGTCTGTTCCGGCAGCAGGGCACCCCCGTCAGCGAATCGGAGCTTTCCGAGATCCTGCGGGAAACCAGCGGCTACCCGCTGGGCGTGGCGGTCATCGCCCACTGCATGGTCGGCGGCCGCCCCTATGGCCCGGAGCTCATCGCCCAGGGCTACCACGAGGTCTTTTTCTACTTCGAGGCGGCGGTCTACCGCCGGTTCGATCTGCCCATTCGCCGTTTTTTGCTGGAGCTTGCCCCATTTGAGAGCTTCGATGCCGAGCTGGCCCGCATGGTCAGCGGCGATCCCCACGCCGGGGAACGCCTGGCCTGGCTCCAGCACAATACCACCATGCTGCGCCCCGATGATGTGCAGCGGTTCCGGTTCTGGCCGCAGTTCCGCACCTTTTTGCTGTGGGAGATGGACCGGGAATACAGCGAGGAAAAGCGCCGCACCGTTCTGGGCCGCGGCGGCCTCTACTACGAGCTGAAAGAGGATTACAGCCATGCGCTGGAGTGCTACACCATGGCAGGGGATCATTCCAAGGTCTCCGAGCTTCTGGTGCGCAATGCCGAGCTTCATCCCGGCATGGGCCATTACAGCGAGATGGAGAAATACTACCGCAGCCTGCCGGAGCAGGAGATCGCCGCCTCCCCGGCGCTGATGCAGGGCATGAGTATGCTGTGCGCCCTGGCGGCCGATTATGAGGGCAGCGAGCGCTGGTACCAGGCGCTTTCTCAGTTTGCCCGCTGCCGTGCCAAAAGCGACGCGGCCGGGCGGCAGGCCCGGGGCCGGCTGGCCTGGTTGGATATCTCCCTGCCGCAGCGCGGCGTCACCGATCTCACCGCCATCATTCCCTCGGCCTACCGGCTGCTGGTCAATAAGAAAGTGACCCTGCCGGCCTTTTCGGTCACCAGCGCCCTGCCCAGCATTATGAACGGCGGCAAGGACTTCAGCGAATGGAGCCGCCGGGATGACCTGCTTTATCAGACCATCCGTGTCCCGGTGGAGGCCATTCTGGGCCGGGATGGCGTGGGTCTGCCGGATTGCGCCATTGCCGAAAGCAAGTTTGAAAAAGGCGAAGATATCGCCGCGCGCATGCTCTCCCTTATGTCCCGTCTGGGAGAGATCCAGCGGGATGGCACCCCGGATATTGAATTCGCCGCGGTGGGGCTGCTGGCCCGCAGCCAGCTGGCCGCCGGCCATGCCGGCGATGCCCGCAGGACGCTGGAAAGCCTGCGGCAGCGCTTCGCGGAAGGCGGCCAAAGCCGATTTTTGCCCAATATCGATGCCATGCTGTGCCGCGTTGACCTGCGGACTGGCGATACAGATGCCGTAGATAGCTGGTACCGGGAAAAGGCCCCGCGCGATCCGCTCAGTATCAATATCATGAAGCGCTACCAGTACTTTACTCAGGCCATGGCGGAGCTTGCTCAGGGCCGGCCGCAGGCCGCCCTGCTTACCTTGGCTCCGCTGGAACCCTACTGCATCGCCTGCCAGCGGAAGATGGATCACACCACCCTGCTGCTTTTGCGGGCCGTGGCCCAGTACCGGCTAAAGGACGAAGCCTGGCAGCAAAGCCTTACCGATGCCCTGCGCATTGCCGCCGGGTTGGGGTTCATTCGCCCGGTAAGCTGCTGCGGCGCCGCCCTGCTGCCCCTGTTGCAGGCCCTGCCCGTCCCGGAGGAAGAAAGCTGGTACCGGCAGGTGGTGGCCTTTGCCCGGGTGCAGGCCGCCCGGTATCCCTACTTTTTGGAGCCGCCGCTGCCCCCCGGCGAGGAAATGACCGCCACCGAGCTGCAGGTGCTGCGCCTGCTGTGCGCCGATAAAAGCAATGCCGAGATCGGCCGGATACTGGATATCAAGCTGCCCACGGTAAAAACCCATGTCAGCCATATCCTCACCAAGTTGAATGTCAGCCGCCGCAGCGAGGCCAAAACCGCCGCCCGCCGCCTGTGGCTGGTAGAATAAAAACTGTAATTCTGGAGGAGCGTATGAAAAAACGAGTATGTAGTATTTTGCTGGCCGTCGTGCTGTGTGTCACCATGCTGTCTGTTGTAGCACTGGCGACGGAATGTGCCGATGGCAACCACACCTATACCGGTAATCACTATGTGCCTAATGACAATGGCCTTAATCACAGTCTTAAATGTGATAACTGCGGTCATGTTGAGAAAAGTTCATACCGACATTCTGACACCGATAAGAATGGAAAATGCGACACCTGCGATACGGACTTGGCCGTTTCCTTTAACAACATTTATGATAGCTGCGCCACTACATGGGAGGCGGCGTTTAAGGAAATTGGATCGACCAGTGGAACCCTTTATCCAATCAAAAATGTAACTGATGGAATCACCTATAACGGCAACGGCAATGTTACCATTAATTTGGCCGGATTTACCATAAATGAATTGAAAGTAACAAAGGGCAGGCTTACCATAGTGGGGAATGGCACCGTTACTAAGCTGGAAGTTACCACCGGCGCCAAAGTAGAACTCTCCGGCGGCACCTACGGCACCATCACCCCGCCAGCAGGAAAGAGTGTAAATGACCTGTTGGCTCCGGGTTACTATGCCGTTCAGACTGCAAACGGAATATCCGTTCAGCAGGCCCCCATCACCAATGTAACGGTATCCGTATCCAATAACGATAATACTGTTTATGGCTACTCCGAGGCCGATGCTCCCGTCCTTACTGCCACAGTAACCCCAAGTGACCTTCAGGGCGTTACCTACCAGTGGTACAAGGTAAACGGCAGCGAGAAAACCGCGATTGATAATGCTACTGCCCAAACCTATACAGTGGAAACCGGCCTGAATGCGGGGAACTACGATTACTGCTGCACAGCCACCGTTGGCACCTACTTCCTCACCAGCGAGGAAGTCAAAGTGACCATTGCCAAGGCGGATGGCCCCCAGCTGGGCACCATCAATGTGAACCAGGTCTACAATGACACCGCCAGCAAGACCATTGAGATTTACGATCAGGTAATAGGTAAGCTCAATGAAGCTTTCCCGAATGGCGGTACGATGGAGTTCCAAGGTGATGGTTATGAGTCCGCGGATGGGCTAACATTAAATGGTTGGCAAATAGATGTTAACAGTGGCTCTATAACTTATACAATGGGCGAAAATACAGCTCCCGAAAAGAAAATCACTATAAAGTACAAGGCTTTTGCACACGGAGGTAACTATAAGAATAACTACGAGTATGCCGAGGGCACAGTTGTCATCACCCTCACCAAAATTACCCCCACCGGCACTCCCAATTACACCCCCATCACCTCCAGCGGCAAGACCCTGGCCGATGCCCACCTCAATGCCGATAATAAAGCATTCTCTGTGCCCGGCACTGTAAAATGGGTAGGGGAAACGGATGAGCTTGACCCCAGCACTGTTCCCGTAGAAAAAGACAAGGCCTACACCTGGATCTTCCGTCCGGATGACGGTGAGCACTTTGAAGTAATCCGCGGCTCCATCATCCTGTGGACCGAAAGCGGCAGCGGTGTGGTGATCATCACTCCCTCCCAGTCCGGTGAAAGCACCCCCGCCAGCAACCCCAATACCGGCGCGGCCCATGTGGGCCAGCCGCTGCCCGGCTTGGCTCTGCTGGCGCTTGCGGCTCTGTGCCTGTATGCAGGCACCCGCCGCTTCTAAACAGCCATCCTCACTTACCTCTCCGGGGGCAGCAGTAGGTTCAAAACCTGCCGCTGCCCCCATTCTATCCCATGTGTGAGTTGAACCACAGCCGAAGATGTGATATAATTTTCCCCAGCGCGGCATGGCCGCCAAAAACCGTGACCGGAGGGCCTTATGAATACCTTCTTGAAGCTGGCTTTTTTGTTCTATATCGGTTCTTCGCTGGGCTGGGTGCTGGAGCTTTTCTTCCGGCGCTTTATTTCCGGCAATAATCCCGAGCGCAAGTGGATCAACCCCGGCTTTATGGTGGGGCCCTATGTGCCGCTGTACGGCACCGGGCTTTGCATCCTGTACCTGGTTTCCCGCCTTTCGGAAAGCCGTCAGATCGCCAACCCTGTGTGGAACCACATTGCCATGCTGGTGCTGATGGCTGCCGCCATGACCGCCATCGAGTACATTGCCGGCATCCTGCTGCTGAAGGTGATGAATGCCCGTCTGTGGGATTACAGCCGCCGCTGGGGCAATGTGAATGGTCTTATTTGCCCCCTGTTTTCCGCCATTTGGGCAGTGATGGGCGCGGCCTATTATTTCTTTGTGGATCCTTACATTTTGCGGGCACTGGATTGGCTTTCCCGCAATTTGGCGTTTTCCTTTGTCATCGGCGTGTTTTTCGGCGTTTTCGCCATCGATTTCGTCTATTCCACCCACCTCATGGTCAAGATAAGGACCTTCGCCCGCGAAAAGAATGTCGTGGTGCGTTACGAGGAGCTGAAAGCCTATATGAAAGAAGGCCGCGAAAAGGGCCGCCAGCACTTCTTCCTGGCATTGCATACCGAGATCCCGCTGCGGGAAAAGCTGCAGCAGTACTACGATTACCGCCGGGCCCGCCGGGAGGAGCTGGACCGCATCCTGCACGGAGAGGACGGCACCAGCAGCACCGCCAAAGCAGAATAAGCCTTTTTACCGGAGGGAAGTCGCGAGCTTCTCTCCGTTCTTTTTTGCGCAGATCAATATTCAATTTTCAAGGTACTGTTGGGAGGCAGGTTCCCTCTTAAAGCAGACCCCCAAATTGCCCGATGAAGTCTGCTGAGATGAGTGAGCTTTTCGAAAAGCAAAACCGGCGCCCCTGTTTGACCGGTGGGGCCGAAAGGCTCTCAATTTATTATTCGGGGAGAGAACCGACGCGAAAAGATTTTTGCCGGTGAAAAAAGGCCTTTCACTAATCCCTGCAAATCGCCCCTTTTTTGCATGAGAAAGGTTAATATTTCACTTTTTTTAATGGAAAGTTTACAGGATTGGGGATTGCTGGGTGAGATTTATATAGGATATGGATTTATTAGGGGAAAAATCGCTGGAAATATAAGTTTATTTTGGAGGTAGTTTGTGGTCGCCTAAAGGCGTCGCGGAGTCACCGGAGGGTGACAGCTTGTACGCCTACCCGGCGAGGGGTTACTTTTCTGTGATGAAAAGTAGTAAAAGAATTTTTAGGTCAAGATTGTAGTCGCCTAACGGCGGGGCG
>OGDY01003506.1_pt1 | contig 12091 bp, 10 predicted proteins | sample 1570341 | NCBI WGS metagenome assembly OGDY01 (sample SAMEA2581972, study PRJEB24529) | metagenome | biome: Human gut stool | place: China | collected 2011 | reverse complement strand
AATGGATATGTTGAATAGTTTAAAAATTTCTTATAAGACTCTGATATCAATTTTTAGTTTCAATTTGAATGAAAAAGCTAAAAAGATTATGAGTATTGGAATAAAAATTTCCTTTGTTTTGACATTGTTTGGAACGTTGCTTATGTCATTATACATAACTACGAATCCGTCTTACATATTATTTGATTTAGGAACTAATTTATTCAAGTCTGGAACTTGTTTTATTTCTATGTTTATAGTGTGCGGATATTCTTTTAGTAAAATTTGTAAAGATTTAAAAAAATAGTCTTCTTCGCCCACTTATGAGTAAAATGAAACTCCAAATATTAAAAATTTGGAGTTTTATTTTTTATTTATTTAATTCTTCTATAAACATTTTGTTCAACATTTGTGGATTTGCCTTTCCCTTTGTTTGTTTCATTGCTTGTCCTACTAAGAATCCTAATGCTCTGTCTTTTCCAGCTTTGTAGTCTGCTATTGACTGAGGATTTGCCTCTAATATTTGCATTACTACTTCTTTTATTGCTCCTTCATCAGATATCTGAATCCAGCCTTTCTCCTTAATTATTTCTTCTGGCATCTTCATAGTTTCTTTATTATAAGTAAATAATTCCTCTAGAACTTTTTTACCTATTGCAGAACTTATTGTTCCTTTGTCTATTAATTCTACAAGTTGTGCTAATTCTTTCCCTGTAAATGGTATGTTCTCTGGTTCTAATTCTTCTTCGTTTAATATACGAGAAATATCTGATAATATCCAGTTTGCAACTGCTTTTGCATTTCCACATATTTTTTCTGCTTCTTCAAATAAGTTTGATAAATATTTTGATGCTGTTAATAATCTTGCATCTTTCTCAGAAAGTTTGTATTCAGACATATATCTTGTCTTTCTGCTTTCTGGAAGTTCTGGCAATGTTTTTCTAATATCTTCTACATATTGATCTGATAATCTTATTGCTACTAAGTCGGGCTCTGGGAAATATCTGTAATCTTGAGCCTCTTCCTTATCTCTCATAGAAAAAGTTTTTCCAGATACATCATCCCATCTTAATGTTTCCTGATATATTTTGTTGCCTTTTTCTAATTCATCTATTTGTCTTTCTATCTCGTATTCAATTCCTCTTGTGATAGATTTAAATGAGTTCATATTTTTCATCTCTGTACGTGTTCCAAATGGTGTTCCTTTTTTGTGAACTGATACATTGACATCTGCTCTAAATGAACCTTCTTGCATCTTACAATCTGATACTTCTATATATTCAAGTGTTGATTTTAGTTTCTTCAAATATCTGTCCGCTTCTTTTGCCGATCTCAAATCCGGCTCTGATACGATTTCTATAAGTGGTACTCCAGCTCTATTTAAATCAACTAAACTGCCTCCACTAAACTCATTATGATTTAGCTTACCAGCATCTTCTTCTATATGAATTCTTAATATTCTTACTTGTTTTTTGTTTCCTGCATCGTCTTCTATTTCTATATATCCATGATTGCAAAGTGGTTTGTCAAACTGTGATATCTGATAAGATTTTGGTAAATCTGGATAGAAGTAATTTTTTCTATCATTTTTGCTGTCTTTTGCTATTGAACAATTTGTTGCAAGTCCTGCTCTTACAGCATATTCTACAACCTTTTCATTTAATACAGGTAAAGTTCCTGGCATTGCCATACAAACTGGACAAGTGTGTGTATTTGGTTCTGCACCAAATTCTGTTGAACAGCTACAAAATATTTTTGTTTTTGTAGAAAGCTCTGCGTGAACTTCTAATCCTATGACTGCTTCATATTCTTCTCTTGCCATTATTTCTCCTTCTTTCTTTTATTTTTTGAATTCTGGTTTATAATTCTCTCTGAATTTTATTTTTTGTTCAAATGTATATGCTGCATTTAATATTGTACTCTCTTGGAATTTGTTTCCTATTAACTGCATTCCTATTGGCATTCCAGCTTTATCAACTCCACATGGAACAGAAATTGCTGTTACACCTGCTATATTTATTGATACTGTACATATATCTGCTAGATACATTTCTAAAGGATTATCACATTTTGCTCCTATATCAAATGCTGTATTTGGTACTACTGGTGTTAATAATACATCATATTTAGCAAAGTTCTTATCAAATTCATTTTTTACAAATGTACGAACTTTTTGAGCTTTCTTGTAATATGCATCATAATATCCTGATGATAACACATATGTTCCAAGTATTATTCTTCTCTTAACTTCTGGTCCAAATCCTTCACTTCTAGAATTTATAAATAATTCTTTTAAGTCTTTGTAATCCTTAGCTCTATATCCATAACGAATTCCATCAAATCTTCCTAAGTTCGAGCTAGCTTCTGCACAGGCAATTATATAATAAGTTGCTAACGCATATTCAGATACATCTAATGAACATTCTTCTACGATTGCTCCCATTTGCTTATATGTTTCTATTGCTTCTTCTAGTTTTGCTTTGACTTCTTCATTTATTCCTTCTCCAAAGAATTCCTTTGGCACTCCTATTTTTAGTCCTTTTACATCATTCTTTAAAGCTTTTAGATAATCAACTTTTTCTCTGTCAGCTGATGTTGAATCTTTTTCATCATTTCCTGCAATTATATTAAGAAGTGCTGCACAGTCTTTAACATCCTTAGTTATTGGTCCTATCTGGTCAAGAGATGATGCAAATGCTACTAGTCCATATCTTGATACTAAACCATATGTTGGTTTTAGTCCAACTACTCCACAGAAAGATGCTGGCTCTCTTATTGAACCACCTGTATCAGATCCTAACGCCCAAGGGACCATATTCGCTGCAACAGCTGCTGCTGAACCTCCAGATGATCCTCCTGGAACTTTATTTAAATTCCATGGATTATGAGTAATCTTTATTGCCGAGTTTTCTGTTGAGCTACCCATTGCAAACTCATCTAGATTTAATTTTCCTAAGCTAATGATCTGTTCATTTTTTAATTTTTCTACAACTGTTGCATCATATGGAGCTACAAAGTTCTCTAATATTTTAGAAGCACAAGTTGTTTTTACTCCTGTTTGGCAAAGGTTATCTTTTAAACCCATTGGAATTCCTGCAAATTTGCTTTTTCTTGAATTTGCATCTATTTCTTTTGCTTCTTGCAAAGCTGATTCACAAGTATTTGTTATAAAAGCTTGTACATCATTTTCTTTTTCTTTTATTCTATCTGAGTAAGCTTTTACTATTTCTTCTGATGTCAATTCTTTTTTATCTAATTTTTCTATCAATTCACAAACTGTAAGATCTGTAATGTCTCCCATTTTCGTCCTCCTTGTATAAATTTATTTTTCTTGCCACTCTAGCATATTTTTTATCTCTTCTTTTACCACTTTTTCATCTCTACAATTATCAAGCTTGACAACATTGATTTGTGGATATTTTTCAGCTATTTCGTCCGCCATTTTCAAATATGCATTTTGTTGGTTTATACTACTCTGTTTATTAAATTTTGCATAAGCATTTTTTGCTTTTCCGGACACACCGTGGTATAATGGCCGCATTGATGCAACCCTGTGCAGGAGGGATTTGTGTGAAAGGAATGATCTCCATGATACTGATAGGGGCGCTTGCCCTGACATTATCCGGCTGCCATGCCCCGGTGGACGCCGCCGCGACCGCGCAGACGCGGGAAACCACCGTCCCAACGGCGGCGGAAACCCAGCCGGGAACTTCGCCCGCGGGCATCGAGCGTCCCGAACCGGAGGACGCCGACTTTGTCCGGGTTCGGGACTACCTCCCCGACGTGCTGCAGGAGCTGCCCTACGCCAGTACGGAAAATTTTACCGGCCATCGAATCTATGAATTCACCGAGGTTTTCCTCCGCTACGGCACGGTGAAAAAGCTTCAGGCCGTATGCGCGGAGCTGGCCGGGCAGGGGCTGACGCTGAAAATCTGGGACGGCTTCCGTCCGGTGAGCGCCCAGTTCAGGCTCTGGGAGGTCTGCCCCGACGACACCTACGTGGCGAACCCCAACCGGGGCTTCAGCGCCCACAGCCGGGGAAACACCGTGGACGTAACCCTGGTGGACAGCCTGGGGAACGAGCTGGAAATGCCCACGGGCTTTGACGATTTTTCCGGCAAGGCTGACCGGGACTATTCCGACGTGGAGGAAGTCCCCACGGAGCACGCCCTGCTGTTGCAGAACACCATGGAAAAGTACGGATTTGAGGGGTATTTCGGAGAATGGTGGCACTTTCAGGACGAAGTATCCTACCCGGTGGAGGACGTTTTCGAGCCGGTGAACGCCGAGCGGTACTATGCCCAGTGTAACGAATTCATCAACCTTCGCACCCACCCGGACACCGCCGCCGAGGTCATCGTCCAGATTCCAAAGGACGAGGAATTCACCGTTCTGGCGCTCTGCGGAACCTTTGCGCTGGCGGAATATGCCGGAACCTGGGGCTACGTCCACAGGGACTTCATTCAGCCGGTGGCGGTCGGCTGACCATATATCTTCGTTCCCCTGCCATTGGGCAGGGGAATTTTAGTTTATTTTTGAACCTCTTCTTGACATCCGCCTGAGCGCATGTTATAGTAACTTCGTTCAAAAATGAACCAAAGGAGGCGTGCATATGCAGTTTGCTTTTTTTGAAACGGCGCTTCGGGCGCAGAAAAGCTACAGCCGCCTGATGGAGCCGGTCTGCAAAAAATGGAACCTGACCCACAACGAGCTGGATGTGCTGCTGTTTCTGGCCAATAACCCGGAGCGAAACCGGGCGGCGGATATCGTCCGGGGACGGGGCATGTCCAAGGGGCATGTCTCCCTCTCCCTGCGGAGTCTGGAAGATCGTGGACTGGTTGCCTGTCGGGCGGACGGGACAGACCGCAGAGCCGTCCATCTGGCGCTGACCGACGGGGCGGGAGAAATCGCAGAGGACGGCCGGGCAGTCCAGCGGGAATTCATCCGCCGCCTCCGGGATGGGATCACTCCGGAGGAAAGCGCAGTCATCCTGTCCGTCACCCGGAAAATGGGTGACAATATCCGCGCCATGGAGCGGGAGCGAGGGTCTATCTGAGAACCGGAAATATGACCAACAGCGAGGGATTTTTCGCCTGATGAAGCCATTTTTCCGCGGGAATACTTTGTGTATTACAAGGGAAAATGGTGCACAGCAGGCGGAAAAGACCCGCTGTTTGGGCGTGTTTACGGTTCTCAGATAGACCCTAAGATAAAAGCGAGGGGATTTTTATGTCAAAAGAAACAAATCAGGACATGGGAACCGGCAGCGTCAAAAAACTGATGGTGCAGATGGCGGTTCCCGCGGTGGTCGGGCAGGTCATTAACCTGCTGTATAACGTGGTCGACCGAATTTACATCGGCCACATTCCGGAGATCGGCGGCGCGGCGCTCACCGGCGTGGGGCTGTTCACCCCCATTCTGATGCTCATCACCGCCTTTGCCATGCTGGCGGGAGCGGGCGGCGCACCCCGGGCGGCCATCGCCATGGGCAAGGGCGACACGGACACCGCCGAAAAGATCGTTGCCAACTGCTTTACCGTTCTGCTGCTTCTGTCGGTGGTACTGACCGGGGTGTTTTACGTAACACTGCCAACGCTTGTCCGGCTGTTCGGTGGCAGCGACGTGACGCTGCCCTACGCCGTTCAATACGGAAGAATCTATGTCCTTGGCAGCGTGTTCGTGCTGGTCGTGATGGGCATGAACCCCTTCATCACCACCCAGGGCTTCGCCGGAACCAGTATGCTGACCACCGTCATCGGCGCGGTGATCAACATTGTCCTCGACCCCATTTTCATTTTCGTCTTTGACATGGGCGTGGCCGGGGCGGCCATTGCCACCGTTCTGAGTCAGGCGGTGAGCGCGGTGTGGATTCTGCGGTTCCTCACGGGGCGCAAGACCATTCTGCGGCTGAAAGCCCGGAATATGCTCTTGCAGGGGAAGATCATCCTGCCCTGTCTGGCGCTGGGGATTTCCAGCTTCGTCATGGTCTCCACGGAGAGCATTCTCTCCGTCAGCTTCACCTCCTCCCTGTCCCGGTACGGCGGCGACGTGGCCGTGGGCGCCATGACGGTGCTGACCTCCGTCAACCAGCTGATCACCATGCCCCTGCAAGGCATCTGCCAGGGCGGCCAGCCGCTGATCAGCTACAACTACGGCGCGAAAAAGTTAGAGCGGGTGAAGGAAGCCTTTTTCTGCCAGTTCCTTGTGTGCGTGGGGTACACCACCGTGTTCTGGCTGCTGGTACTTTTCCTTCCCCGGGTGTTCGCGGGCATCTTTACCAGCGACGGGGCGCTTGTGGATTACACGGCCTGGGCGATTCGGATTTTCCTTGCGGGGACGTTTTCCGTTGGCTTTCAGGTCAGCTGTCAACTGGCGTTCATGGCGCTGGGGCAGGCGAAGATCAGTCTCATCATGGCCTGTCTGCGGAAGCTGATTCTGCTGATTCCTCTGATTTTCATTCTGCCGAACTTCTTCGCGGACAAGGCGTTCGCGGTCTTTCTGGCGGAGCCGGTGTCCGACATCCTCGCCGCCGCCGTGACGACCATTACTTTCTTTACCTTTTTCCGCAAGTTATTGAAAGCGGGAAAACAGTAAAATTCACGCCGTACCCGGTTTTGGGTACGGCGTAAACTTTTATCCGTTCAGCAGCTGGGAAATGGGCTGCATTCCCTGATCGACGCGGGAATATTTTGCCAGAATCGCCTTGGCGTCGGCTTCGGACATGGGGGTGCCGTAGTAGTCGGACTGCCAGGAGGCGGTCGCTTTGTTGTAGGCAGCAAAGTCCAGCGTTTCTAAGTCGAAGCCGTTGCAGCGGGAGAAAGATGTCCCTTCTATCTCAACGCCTGCCTCTTCGTGGAACAGCTCAACCCGCTCCATAACATTGTCTTCACAGAGGTAAAAATCCATGGTGGCAAGGGGTATCAGATTACCGTAACGGTAAGTCCAAATATCCCAGTAGCGTTCACCGTCGCCGCTGAGCAGAAGATCCTTTACCCCGTCGCCGTTAATGTCCATGAGCCGGTAGTGGGTATAGAAGGAATCCTGCTTGTCGGCATAGTCCCTGTAGATCCGGAGCAGCTCGTCGTCAGAGGGCTGAACATCCTTCGCGTTCATATAGTCTCTCAGGGTCTGCCCGCTTTCGTCAAGGGGATAGTCCATCAGTGGCTTCCAGTCCAGCTGGATTCGGGGGTACTTCGCCATGATGGCCGAGGCCTCGTTCTGAGAAATCTCCGTACTTTCCAATTCATAAGGGTCTGTATACCGATACCATTGACTGCCCCGACGTTGAATATTTGCAATTACGTTCCCCAATCCCCCGTCATCCTTGAATGTCGCAGTGCCGTCTGCAAATGCAAAGTACGTATGCCTTTCACCATCCCAATACCTGTCCGGTGCCTGATATTGTTCCAGAACGTTCCCCTTGCACAGATACGATTCTCCGTAACCGTGAAACATCACTTCACCGTTCTCCATTTCCAGCCAATCAAGGAACGCGCCGTCACGCCCAAGCAGCAGCTCGTCCACACCGTCTCCGGTCAGGTCATAGAAACTGTATTGTCTGGATTCATCGGGAATATAGACATTTTTCTTCAGATACTCGGAAAAGTCCGTATAGGTTTCCGGAACATAGGCGTGTTCCGCCTGATAGGCTTCCTCCGCTGCGGCCAGCTTTTCCTCTACGACGGCTCTGTCCACTTCCTTCGGCTGGACGGAATAGTCGAACTGATCGGCAATGGATTCCAGCTCCGCCTTCGTCATGACCTCGCTGGCATCCGGATATCTGCTGTGGCTGAGGGAACGGTTTCCGTCAATGCTTATCATGATCATGGCGTTTTCCTGCTCGGCAATGATCTCGCCCTGTCCCTTGCTGTTCAGTGCCAGCAGCAGCTTCGTGCCGCCCGGAGTGGTGTGATCCCACTGCTCATAGGCATCAATGTCCATTCCGCCGGCGGACGCGCTGGGGAAATAGTCCTTCCGGGCGTAGCCATAGGACGTCATCAATTTACCGGCATTTTCGGTCACAAGCTCAAACTCCATGCTGAAATTATAGGGGAGATAGAGCATTCCCGCCATACCCGTAATCTGCGCGCCGGAATCCGGGAGCAGCAGGGATTGGATGCCGGTTTCCTCCAGGAAAATGTCGCTCTGATACCGCTGGAAGGGTATCCATTCCTTCAGCAGCTTCAAATTGTACTTTGCGGCGATCTCGTCCACCTTGTCCACCATTTCCTGGGTATAGCAGCTGTAGGTGTACTCGTACTGGTTGGGAATGCCCGGAATGTCGGGTTCGTCGGTCAACAGCGCACCGTCCGGGTCGTAGCTCTCCTGAAATTCGTACCATTCCTTCAGCGCCTGCTGGATGGCGTCGCCGCTGCGGCCGTAGGGCGTTATGATGTCCATGCTCTTTTCCACCGGGTCGATGGCCTTGCCCTTGTCGTCAAAGCGCTGGGTGTAGGTCGCCTTGCCGATGGACATATCCTGCAAACGCAGGGCGTACACGATCCCGCAGCCCACCAGCAGCAGCGCCGCGGCGATGGCGGCGGCGACGAGCAGCGGCCGGCGCAGGCTTCGTGTTTTAGGCGCAGCCGCCGGGGCGGCTTCTTCAATGTAGCGGCCGTCAATGCCGCTCATGGCGGTAAGCATATCTTTTCCTGTCATACGGCAATTCCCTCCTGCATCAGATAGACCCGCAGCTTTTCCCGGATGCGGTGGAGCCGGGTCTTGACCTTGCTTTCACTCATGTTGTAGCGCTGGGCGATCTCCGCCACGGTGTCCACGTACCAGTACCGCCGCACGAACAGCCGCCGGTTCTCCTGGGTCAGCGTGCCAAGGAATGCGTTCAGCGCCCGGGTGATCTCCCGCCCCTCGGCGGCGGAATCCCGGCTGGTGTCGGGGATGCACAGCTCCATCTCCTCGCTCAGGGTCACCACCTCGGCCTTCCGTCTGGCCGCATCAAGCCAGTCCAGCTTGCCAAAGGCAAAATTCCGGCATATTTTCGCAAGGTAGGCGAAGAAATACTTCGGGCGCTTGGGCGGAATCGTCCGCCACGCGGCGAGATAGGTGTCGTTCACGCTTTCCTCCGCGTCCTCGTAGCTCTGGACGATGCGCTGGGCGATGGTTTGCAGCTGCCGTCCGTAGGCCGCCTGGGTCTCCATAATGGCCTCATCCTTCCTTTCCCAATACAGGTCGATGATCTTTTCGTCTTCCACTGAGGGAACACCTCCGTTTCTTTTTGGGTCCTCACCCTATAAGAGGGATTTTTTCGGGAAAGGTTACACTTTGCAGGAAAAATTTTTCACTTTGCCGTTTTATAGCGAAAATGCCGGCTCATGTGAGCCGGCATTTTATGTAGATTTCGATTACACCAGAGCGGCGGTGATGATGGCCATCTTGTAGACCTCGTCGGCGTTGCAGCCCCGGGACAGGTCGTTGATGGGCGCCGCCAGACCCTGCAGGATGGGGCCGTAGGCCTCGAAGCCGCCCAGACGCTGGGCGATCTTGTAGCCGATGTTGCCCGCCTCGATGGTGGGGAAGATGAAGGTGTTGGCGTGACCGGCAACGGGAGAGCCGGGGAACTTCAGCTGGCCGACCTCGGGCGCAACGGCGGCGTCGAACTGCATCTCGCCGTCGATCTTCAGCTCGGGGTCCATCTCCTTGGCGATGGCGGTAGCGTCGTGGCTCAGCTTCACGGTGCCGCCCTTGCCGGAGCCGTTGGTGGAGAAGCTCAGCATGGCGACCTTGGGGTCAATGCCGAAGACCTTGGCGGTCTTGGCGGTCTCAATGGCGACCTCCGCCAGCTTCTGGGCTGCGGACAGGGTCACGTTGCCTTCCTTGTCAACAGAGTCTTCATAGCTGATGTTGATGGCGCAGTCGCCCATGGCCAGCTTCTCGTCGCCCCGCACCAGAATGAAGCAGGAGGACACCAGATGCGCGCCCTTCTTGGTCTTGACGATCTGCAGAGCGGGACGGACGGTGTCGGCGGTGGAATAGGTCGCGCCGCCCAGCAGGGAGTCGGCGTAGCCCATCTTCACCAGCATGGTGCCGAAGTAGTTGCCCTTGGACAGCGCCTTGCGGCACTCGTCGGCGGTCATCTTGCCCTTGCGCAGCTCCACCATCTTATCGACCATGGCGTCCATTTCTGGATAGGTCTCGGGGTCGATGATTTCGACGCCCTCGATGTTGTAGCCGCCCTTGGCCGCGTTGGCCTTGACAACGTCAACGTTGCCGATGAGGATGGGGGTCAGGAAGCCGCCCTTGACCAGACGGTCGGTGGCTTCCAGAATGCGGGCGTCGTGGCCCTCGGTAAAAACGATCTTTCTGGGGTTCGCTTTCAGCGTTTCGATCATTGCATTGAACATGGAACATTCCCTCCAATATCCGGGCGTATGCCCGTAATTTCACCCAATATTATATACCAGCTTTCCTTCATGCGCAACCCTTTTTTGCGGCGGCGCGACATATTTTGCGTTCCTCGCAGCCAAAAAGGCGGCGGCGGAAAAATATTTTTGTTCATTGTGATGAAAACCATTTCCAAAAGTGCGAAATTCCTCTTGCTTTTTGTGAAAAATCCCTTTATAATGGGGTTATATTCTGGCATTGGAGGCGATGGCGCGTGGGTGAACTCTTCGCGGTTGTGTCCGGGAAGGGCGGAACGGGAAAAACCTCCCTCTGCGCCGCCCTCGCCACTGCTCTTGCAAAAGAAGGAAAACGGGTTCTGTGCATCGACTGCGACGTGGGGCTTCGGAATCTGGACATTTCTCTGGGGCTTTCCGAATGCGGCGCACTGTCCTTTTGGGACGTCTCCGAGGGGGGCTACTCCCTGGAGGACGCTTTCCGGCACCCGGTCTACCCAACCCTCGCGTTTCTGACCGCCCCCATGAACTGCCCGGTGGAGAAGATCAACGCTGCCGCCTTCGGGGAAATGCTTGCCCGGGCGCGTCAGTTGTATGACTACGTGTTTCTGGACGCCCCCGCCGGGGTGGACGCCGGCTTCCGGCTGACGGCGCAGTTCGCCGACCGCTTTCTGCTGGTCACGGGGGCAGGCCCCGCCGCCGTGCGGGACGCTTCCCGGGTGGGCGACCTATTAGAGCTGATGGGCAAGAAAAACATCCGCCTCATCGTCAACCGGGTGGACAAGAGTATGCTGGGCACGGTGTGCCTGACCATCGACGACGTGATGGACGCCGCGGGACTGCCCCTTGCGGGAATCGTCCCGGAGGATCCCCATGTGACCCTTGCGGCATCCTTCGGTCAGAGTCTTCTTCGCTATTCCCCCAACTGCAAGGCGGCAAAAGCCAGCCGCAGAATTGCCAGACGCATTCAGGGCTTCCACGAACCGATCGCCCTCCGCTGATAACGGATACATATACAATTAAGGAGTGACTGTTGTGAATATCGCATTTTTGGCGCATGACAAGAAAAAAGAACTGATGGTTCAATTCTGCACCGCCTACAAGAGCGTCCTCATGAAGCACAATCTGTTTGCCACGGCCACCACCGGCCGTCTGATCGCGGACAATACCGGTCTGCCCATTACCCTGCTGCTTTCCCACAAGCAGGGCGGTCATCAGCAGATCAACGCCCGCATTGCCTACAACGAAATTGATCTGGTGCTGCTGTTCACCGACCCCAACACCACCGACCCTTGGGACGACGCTCAGATGATCGAAACCATCCGGCACTGCGACCGGCACAATGTTCCCATCGCCACCAACCTTGCCTCGGCGGAAATGCTCATCATGGGCCTGCAGCGGGGCGATCTGGATTGGCGGGAAATGCTGCACAACAAGACCCGTTACTGATAATACACACGGGCGGGAGATACGGGGTACTCTGGATTGTCGAGTACCCCTCTGTCCTGCGTCCCGCGACCCGATATGGAGAGGATAACTATGGAGATCATCAAGCCCCGGACGCTGTCCGGCTTTATGGAGCTGCTGCCGGAAAAGCAGCTGAAATTTGACCGCATGGCGGAGGTTCTGCGCAAGACCTACGCCTCCTACGGCTTTGCCCCTCTGGACACCCCGGTGATCGAGGACGCCCAGATTCTGCTTGCCAAGGGCGGCGGAGAAACGGAAAAGCAGATCTACCGCTTCACCAAGGGCGACAGCGA
>OGDY01003496.1_pt1 | contig 12106 bp, 22 predicted proteins | sample 1570341 | NCBI WGS metagenome assembly OGDY01 (sample SAMEA2581972, study PRJEB24529) | metagenome | biome: Human gut stool | place: China | collected 2011 | reverse complement strand
ATATTATGAGAGGGAGCTCTCGAAAGTACAGAGAGTCCTAGATTCCAATAACTCAGTAATAGTGCTGATACGTGGGAATCATGATGATCCCAGGTATTTTCATGATACTAAATCAGTATCTGAATCCTTAGCAACTGGATTCAGAAGGATTATCTTTGCAGATGATTATGATATCTTCAGAACTAAGGAGAATCATGTAGTCCTCTGTATGGGAGGAGCTACTTCTTATGATAGGAGCAATAGGAGGTATGGAGACGACATATTTTATGGTGAAGAATTCTACCTTCCAGAGACAGACATCTATGAATGGATCCTAAATCAGTACCCTGAATGTCAGAGTGAAGATATGCCAGATCATCCTCCTATTAATATTATAGCGTCTCACATAGCTCCTACCTATGCAGGTAATACCAATAAGACTATAGGTGGACTGAAAGATGAGGACTTTAAGTTCGATCCTATGATACAGGAGAAATGCTGGGATGAGAGAAAGAAAATGGACTACCTGATTCATCTCCTCAGTTATAGTGAGAAGATAGAATACCATTTTCATGGTCACTATCATAAGCACTACTTCTACGAAGATTATCCTACAAAAATCGTAGGATTGGATATAAATGAACTCTATGAGATTAGAATTTAGTTCATTTTCTAAATTACGATCAGTGCAAACTGGGGATCTTATAATAGACTGGGAGAGATCAATGATATCAGTGTACAAAGGATCATATATCTACGATCTAGTAGAATATTCCCTTCGTTATGATGATTTCTTTAAATGTGTCACTAGTATACGATACAGGAAATGGAATAGTGAGGTGCTAGATGATAGTAGTATTATAGGAAATATAAAAGGGACTAAAGTATGCTCAAGAATATTTCTATATACTAAGTCCAAAAGTGCTCTTAATCTATTTACTAAGAATCTAATACTGGATACGGTCCTGAATAATATAACTGACTCATTTAAGTTATTATCTCGATGAAACAAATAGGAGTCACTGAGACTTACGATCCATGTTTTGTTCCTGATTTGGAATCAAAGTTATTGGATGCAAATATTATAATAACTAAGAGATTGACTCCTTCATTAAAGGAGGTACTTCTCAGGAACAAACATAGATGCTTACTCCACTATACCATCACAGGAAACGGAGGGACTCCTCTGGAACCTAAGGTGGATTTGTGGTTGAATGAGATGGATAAGCTAGTCAATCTACTAAAGAGTGGATGGCCTCCTGATCAATTAGTACTAAGAGTGGATCCTATAGTTCCATTCTTAAAGTACTCAGTAGCCAATCTCTACTATGTACTCCATCACTACAGATTACTGATCAGTGATGAGAAACTATGGACCAGTGAAGATCCTCCCAGAGTGAGAATTAGTATGATTGATATGTATCCTCATGTAAGGAAGAGATTCAAAACTGCAGGTATAGAGGTGCCTTATTCTACGTTCCATGCTCCTCAGGAGTATTTCAATAAGATTGAAGAACTTCTATCAGAGTTTAAGTATAACTTCATATTTGAGTCCTGTGCAGAATCAAGGTTCAGTGATGAATTCATATTTAAGACTGGATGTGTCTCAGCATTTGATATAAGTATGATGGGACAGACTGACACTGACTATGAATTGAAACTGAATGGAACTAGAAAAGGATGCACCTGTCTAGTTAAGAAACAAATACTAGGAGTCAAACCAAGTAGATGCCTTAATCGTTGCCTCTACTGCTACTGGAAGGAAGATAATGAATAAAGTATTCGAATATAAGATAGTAACTGAGATTCCTATCTCTACTGACGTAGTAGAACGTCAGAGATTGAATAAACTAGGTGAAGAAGGATGGGAACTGGTGGGAATCATCGGATCCCCATTCTTCAGATACTACTTCAAGAGAGAAGTAGAAGTCAAGGATCCAACTGAAGGATCAACTGAAAAGAAGAATAAAGATGGCAAAGAAAAATCTAAGGATACTGGCGGATCGAGTAACTAAGAAAAGACTTAGACTCATCCATCCTACTACTCTCATAGATAAGGATGTCAATATTGATGCCTTTAGGAATGAAGGATTCCTAGGATATGAGAGGATCGTTGATGATGAAAGATCAATGATACAGATTGAGAAGACGAAATCACCTGACGAAATTTAATCACCAATATAAATCTTTAAAATTATGAAACTCTATCAAACTACTGAATTCGGAGTGTACAATGACAAAGTAGTGAAGTGCACGATCGATTGCAAACTCGTGTATGCAAATGGTCAAGCTGAAGTATACTTCACGGTTACTGGAGTAGCTAAATGTCATGAAGATGACAAGTTCGATGAGAAGTTGGGTAAGAAGATCGCTGAAGCAAAAGCATCTAAGAAAGCTTATGAAACTGCTATTCGTCATTTGGAAGGATTCAAGAAAGCTATCATGAGTACTCTGGAAGTAACTAACGAGGATATCGAACGAGTAGATACAATGCTGGTGACTGAGGAGAAACATCTGAGCAATATTCTGAAAGATGTTCACTAAGGATCAGAGATCAACGTTCCCGTACTGGGCAGCTCATTGGGCAGCGTTCCAAATGACTGCTCTAGTACTGGGACATTGGAAATTCAAGTACTTATTTCACGATTGGTACAAACCTTGGCTAAGATTATTCGGAGTCCCCTACAAGACTATTCAGAGATTCCATAGATCCAACTCCAATCATCATCTGGAGTACAGAGGATGGAGGAAGAAGGATTATGTGGCAATGATGATAGACTGGGAGTGCAGTAGGTATACCAAGAAGTCAGCTCCATTGAACGCTATCCAAGAACTAGTCAGGAAAGGAATCGACCTCAAGAGAACTCTTGATGGAAGATTGGCTCTTAGAGCGTTAAAGGAACTTAATCTATTTGAGGTATCTAGGATTGATCCTGAGAAGTACGTATACCTTAGGAAGAATGATGAAGGAAAGTGCTATATAGAGTATGCATTCTTGTATAAAGAAGTTCCTCACAAGTATTGCCTAAGTTGGTACACTCAAGGTCATCCAAATCCTGATGAACATAGCAAAGATATCTGGGAAGGGAAACCTACTGATGTTATCTACAAACTATCAGAATTCACCTGTGGTGATCACTGTAAGATAGGATCTCCTAAGGAGAAATGTGTGTACGAAGGGATGAATTGGACTGAAGAGTACCCTATCAAATGTGCATGCTGGGATCTTAAGAAATGCGACCTAATACCAGAAGACTATAAAGATGAGTGACTGGAGATACATAGATGAATTGAATTTGGAGAAGTTCCCTAGTGTCAGGTTCGATACTAGGGACTTTTTCTTTATTGAATTGACTGACATAAACTTATCTGAATACGATAAGGTTCTAAAGTATCCAGATAGATTCTGTAGATCCAGAGAGTTTGCTGAGAAGTGGATAAAGAACCTGGAAACTATCACTGGAGGGAAAGCTGAATGGAGGATGCTGAACTTCGGTATTAAGGATGCCAACTACTGGGAGATGAAGTACATTCAATTGATCAGTACTCCTCAAGGATACATAGTGACTAATAGACATGGTCGTGCTATCAAATGGGATGATCTAGTTGAAGATAATATTGACAAAGATGCATTACAAACACATAACCTTTAGTGAGTTAGTAGATAAGGAAGCTGATAGAATCGAAAAGGAGTGCTTAGATGGACTCCACTCATTCGATGATGTCATGATAGCCAGTCCCGTAGCTTTTCAGAAGAACTCATGGACTTATCGAGAAGTCATAGATGGATTAAGAGCAAGAGATCCTAGATGGATCAAACCTCTCAGAAAGTTAAAGGAGTATAATGATGATCTCTGGGAGATCGATGATATTCCCACTAACCCTGTAGAACCTTAATTGTGTATGGAAAATACCTGTATAGAAATAAAAGGTAAGAAATACTGGATAAGTAGAAGCATGTGTACAGTAGGATTTGTGTACGCATTCGACTTCAATACAAAGGAACTCTGTATCCTAGCAGTACGTAGAGGATCTGGTCAAAGCTCTCAGGCTGACGATCCAGGTAAATGGTGCTGCCCTTGTGGATATCTCGACTATGATGAAACTCTCGAGGAATGCTGCAGAAGAGAGATCTTTGAGGAGACTGGAGTAATGGTTCAGAAAGGATCATTGCAGTTGATGAAGATCAATTCTGATCCTAATCAACCTCACCAGAATGTAGCGTTTAGATACAGAACCACACTGACTTGTGTCGTACCTACTAATACCTCTCACTCTGAGAATAACGAAGTCCTGGAGTGTAAGTGGATTCCTATTAGTAGGATAGATGATTATGAATGGGCATTTGGACATGGAGAACTTATTAAAGAGTACAGATAATTTAGTGAACGTTAGAGAGGATCCTGAGGTACTAGAAGCAGCTAGGAAAGTGGCTGAATCTATACTAGAAGGACCTGATCCTGAGAACGAGAAGATGCTGGACGAATTGGATTTTGACATATGGGATTTAATCTAAATTTAATTAACAAACTTATTATGAACAAACTATTCAAACTCAGTGTAGTAGCCTTAGTAGCTATGACTCTCACTAGCTGTTCTCTTGCTAAGGTGGAGGGTGATGAAGTAGGGGTATTCGTCAAGAAACCTTGGTTCTTCGGAAGTGGTGGAGTAGAAATGACTCCTCTTCTGGAAGGATCAGAGTGGATGGTAGCATCTACTGATCTCATCGTCTACAAATCAGTTATCGAGAAGTACAGTGAAACTTTCGATGATATTGCATCGGATGATGGCACTCCTCTCGATATGACTGCCCATGTATTTATCAGAGTTATTCCTGAGAAGGCTCCGATCCTCCATAAGAATTATGGGCAGGATTGGTACGATAATAATATCAAGGAGGTCTTCCGTGAAAGAGTCAGGAACTTTATCTCGACTTATAATATGAGATCCCTGATTTCTGAACGAGAGATTTATGATACGGTTAAAGTCGATATCATGAAGGACTTAAAGGGATACGTTGACTTCTGTGGTCAGAGAAAGGAATTTCCTATCGAGATCACCAATGTCATCGTAGATAAGGCTAAGCCCAACGAAGGAGTCCTTGAGGAGCTGAACAATACTGCAATCTATATGCAGCAATCTCAGACTGAATCAATGAAACAGGAAATGCAGAAACAACGTGATAAAACTGAGTATCTCCGTGCTATTGCTGATAAGAGATACCAGCAAACGATGAATCTGAGTGCTGAACAATTCATTCAGTTAAAGGCTCTGGATATCGAGATTCAGAAGATCGAAATGATCAAGAATAATCCAAATGTAAACATAGATGTGATGATGGGGAATACAGTTCCTATCTGGAACATCAAACAATAATATTGAGTAGGAGTGCCGAATCGGCACTCCTATCTTTATCCATCAAATTACCCTCCTGTAACCGTCCTGAGCCTTAGTTGTGTATGAAGAATAACAGACTGAAAGTAGCATTCATGATTAATGACTCATTATATACGGGATTCATTGATGGATATGTAAAGTCAGGTGGAATACTAGAAGCTGTAGTCGTATCCCAATCTAAGGGGAGAACAGTATTCAGGTCAGTACCTACTGCAGATCTCAGAGTACTTTCTGAGGATGAATTCGAGAAGATTTCAAGATTATCTGACGAATTATAGATTATGTCTCAGTGGTCAACTTGTAATGCTATACTAGGAGTATATACTTATAAGGAATTACCGAATTTCAAGGAATTACTCCAGATTGCATTAGATTCAGCTCCCAGAATTACTGGCAGTGAAGGAGATTGCATCTATACTATAGTCGATCTTATGAAAGGGAAGTCATCAAACTATCCTTGTAGTAACTGTCCTATCTACGGACCTGGAGCTACATCTAGGAATAAGTATGTATGTCCTGGAATCTCATCAGGACTCCTAAGTAAGAAGGACTTCAGGAAGTGTATAGTAAATAATCTTCCTAATGAACTGAGGACTGAACTAGTTGGGTACTATGATCGATGCAAGATTGTAATTACTGATATGCATGGACTTAGAGACAAATCCAAAGAAGATACTAAGAAGGAGTTTAAAGAACTACTGAAGTATCTGAGGACTATCTTCAATAAGACTTTTGAAGTAGAGGTGATTACTAAACATATAGAGTAATCACTATGCTCGGATGGTGAAATTAGGAAAACACGCTGGATTTAAGCTCCAGTGGTCAGTAATGGCCTTGCGGGTTCGACTCCCGCTCCGAGTACAAATCAACCTAACTGAAATATAATATGGACTGTGTAGACAATGATGTAGCTAGGACTCAACTAAAACGAATGAAGAAATTAGAGTCAGACTTGAGAAAATCAGGAAAGTTGAGTCGAGTGACTTTACCTCACGGTGGAGTCATCGAAACTACTGAACCTAAGATATGGGAAGAGTACGCATCGTCAGTTATGAGTAGGATGACAATTAATCACTCCCATAAGTCTGAGACTGAGGATGTTGAATTGAAAGATTTGGATGATATTTTCAAATCACCTGAAATTGAAGATAACAACGAGGACTAAAATGAAAGATACCATGCATGAATTTATTTCAGAAGCTGAGATTATTGAAGAAGTGAAGATTGAACCTAAGAAAGTAGATGAAGCGAAAGTCGAAGATGCTCATGTAGTTGAGGATCGTCATTATGATAGTGGATACGAAGAGGTATATAGGTACTTCTCTATATTAGGATTCTGAATGAATTAATGTATAACAATAGAAGGACGATTGTCCTTCTATATTCTTTCGAGCCTTGAGAACCTTATCCATGAATGAAACAAACTAAATAAAATATATGGAGAATAATTACAGATATGCGGATTTAGTTTATTTAGGAGGAGGATATCATGGACCTAGTTATCAGAAAGAATTTATAGAAGAGATAACTGCTAGATTTCCTGATATAAAATTAAAGAATGCATATGATGACATAAAAGGAGATCGTCAAGAAGTCTATCTCCCTGAGTCCATAACAGATGATGACTATCAGATTTGGATAGTATGCCATGGATGGGGAGGATCTTCTATGACTTGGATGTTAGGTGATGACGATCATAGGTCCAGATTAGTAGAAGCAGGAAAGAAGATTTATCCTGAATGTTATAAACCTGAATACCTAGACTAATGGAGACTTTAGTATCTATATCATTAATCTTATCAATAGTAGCTCTCTCATTATCGGTAGGAATCTATATTCGTCCAGTGAAGAAGGTACTTACGACACCTGAGAAGAAGAAAGATTCAGTGAATAGAGCTCTTAAAGAGACTTCACCTAAGAATTCATCTGAGGAGAAACTTCCTAATCTTATAGATAAGGACTTTGGGAGAGTGATGCACTTAGCTATCAATAGAATCTACTTACTAGATAAGAATAGCATACTAGAGGATTATACTAGAGGGACAATAACTCAAGAAAAGGGAAATAGTATTACTAAATATACTGTTGAGTATTCTAGGATAAAGTTCAGCATAAGATCTACTAGATGTATGTATGAAGGAGATTTCGATTACCATTTAGTAGCTGAGGCATTAGGCTACGATAATAAATGGCATCATTTTCTCATTAATGATCAAGTCTGTACTGAATACTGGACTACAGAGTTAATGGAGAAGGATAAACTCCTTCAGAAACTCTATTTATACTGCAAAGAATTATACGACTACTCAACAGCTCTATATGATTATGCATCAGTGACTACTAAATTTTCTCAGAGAATCTCTAATATCACTAAATTATGTGATAGAGAATTATACATATTAGATCATGACCAAACGAACCAGGAATCCTAAATTTGATATCATAATTAAAGACTTCAGAAGTCTCAGTATAAATGAGAGACGCCATTTACTTCTAGAACTCGATGAATTGAAGGGGATTACTGACGACCTTATGCTACTCCCCAAGGAGGCTATCATCGAAGGACTGAGAAGGGAGAAGAGTGAGCTAAATCAGAAAGTAGGAGAACTTGAATCTTATGTCTACGAACTGGATCATGGATTAATATCCAAACTCAGATCTCGTATTACTAAGTTAGAAACTGACTTGGAGAAGTACAAGAAAGATGTAGTTCAAACTCCCATGTATCAGAATCTTCTTAGAAGACATACAGAACTTTCTAAGGAGTTAAATCGAGTGAGAGAATCTAGTAGGAGAATATCCGAAGAATTGGCAGTAGAGAGATTGAACAACTCTAAATATAATCAGAACTAATGGAAGAAACGAAAACTAAAAAACCAGCTGGTAAATGGTGGGTTATTTATGACACTAGACGAGGAATGTTAGCTGAAAAGACTGAATTCTTCTGTAAAGGTCATCAGGAGTGGGCTATCAAAATGGAAGGTCCATTCTCAAAAGAAGAAGCGAGGGAGCGCAAGGCTGAGATGAATGAACTCATAAAGAAAGGAGAACTGAAAGTCCCTGGAAAGAGAGAACCTAAACCAAAGCCTATCAAAACTGCTACCTTGAAGATGTCAGATATTTTCAAACCTGAGGAAGCAGTAAAAGTAAAAGCTGCAGCTAAGAAAGCTGTAGATACTAAGAAAGAATTCCATGAAAGGATTCAGAAGAAGGGTGAACAGACTAATACTCCAAGATATCAATCTAGGAAGTCTTCTGTTACTAACTCAGGATCTCCTTCAGAAGGTAGGAGATACCAGGACCGTCCCAAGTATCATCTCGTAGAGTATACAAGACGTCCTGGAGAGATGGTGATCCTCTATGATCTCATTCAGGCACCTAGTCAGGAGGAGGCAGTGAGAATTGCATCTGAGAAAGGATTTATCTATATCAGAGAGATGTCTTCGAGCTTCAGAGAAAGTGTAGGGATAGCTATCTTTGATTTGAGACTTCCTACTGAAGCTTTGGTATTTCTGAGACCTAAATTTGTATAGGATTATGAATGCTTCTCTATTTCTCTGCAATACCATAAAGACCTTCACGAATCTTATTAGGACTACTGAATTCTATGATGGAGTATATGATATTAATTCCATAGATAAATTCAACAAGAAATTAAGGATGGATCTCCCTGAGGATACCTACTTGTACGATAATCAAGGTAATAAATCTACTCGTAGGTTATATATCTGGATAAAAGTAGATCATCCTGAGATATCCGATCTAACTGAGACTCCTTATTCGTACTTGAAAGTAGTATTCAGGAATAGATATCTTCAGAATTCAGTATATACAGTAGCTATTGAGTCAGTATCTCTAGATAGCTATATGAGTACTTATAAATCTACTCTGAAACTCCTGACATTGAGTACTGATTTCTTTGATAGTAGACCTGAGTATGGTAATATAGAAGTAGAAGAGAATAATCTAGTACTCAAGGATAAGAATTGCACCTTCAGAGATTTCTGTGGATATCATTCTAAATTTCTCAAAGAGAATAAGTTCAGAATTGAGAAATTCTTCAACTCTATGAAGTCAGGAAAGCTAGAGGAGTTGATCAAGAAGTATATGAATCCTCTATTTAAGAGAGGGGATGATATTATGCTAGGAATCTATAGTGGACATCTCATTTATTCATGGATAGTACTGAAGAATAGATTCCGTGACCTTGAGGATTTCATAGCATCCTACTCGATCACCACTGATTCTGAGTACTTCAAGAAGTACCATAGTGAGATAATGTGGGATGAATCATTACAGGATTCGTTAGCAGTATTGACATTCCTAAGTAGTAGGATCCCAGAAGTAAAGGAAGCTGCTAGATCTAGAGTATTAACAAGATCATCGATTGATACTATAGAGAAGGAATTCTTAAGTGAAGGTACTAAATTGCTGAATGATCTCATGAAGAAGTATAAAGATACAGGATTAATTAGTCAGAATTCTAATTATTCACTGGCAGCTCATTTTAGTCGAGACTAATAGTTATTATCTGTTTAGATAAACTTGCAAAATATGTACGACGTAATCAAGGATTTAAAGGATATAAAATTCATTGAGAGGTACAGTGAGGATAAAACTCTCATAGGAACTTTCCGTCCGAAGAATACATTAGTGTATTGTCAGTTAACTGATGGACAGAAGCCTATCCATCTTCATCCTATGACAACTAGGAGACTACCCAATTGGGTAGATCACGTTTATAATAATGTAATACTCTATACTGACGGATTATCAGAACCATTATACATCCTTCAGGACTATGGTCGTGATGAGAATGATAGATTGAGCTCATTTAAGGATTGGTATACAGTCCCTTCTGAGCTGGTGATAGGTAAACCTAGATTTAATATAGGATTTTATGATGGATGGGTAGTGATTATTGTACTGATCCCTAAGGAAAAGTTGATGATCACTAGATTGTTCAAAGTAGATCATTTGACTCCTAAAGGAGATCTTAGTTCCTTCAATCAGAAGCGTCCTTTTGATGCTAGATTCATGGTAGAACCTGGATTCTCTATGGAATCTGAAGTACTGATCTGGGTAGAATTCAGATGCGCTAAAGCAGATGAATCAGGGCAAAACTTTCATCAGTATACTCACTCTATAGGGATCACATATGGAGAACTGGTGGATCCTCGTAGATTGGGAGTACTATCGATGAGCCTTCATCAGTATTATAATGAGTTTATTGATACTAGAGAGAAATCCACTAAGTACTTGAGTGAGATCGATCTAATCAATGCTGGATTCCATTATGACGCAGATAAGAAGATTTTTCATAAAGATAAGATCAAGATTGAGTACGATGACTCATACTTCAAACTCCTCACCAATAAGTCAGGAAAGAAGGTAGATGAGGATACTTATCTATTCAGAAAGAAGGAATTAACTAGTTTACTAGCGGATAACTTTAATCATAACTAATACTCATGAACAAACTTCTTACAACCTTATTACTTGCAGTGACCGTGAGTGGATGTAGTATGTATGAGGAGTATGATGAGGTCACTGTAGGAACTTTGGTATCGATCGATCATAAAGATGGGCAAGAACTCTCTGGATCCATTAGTGGCAGTGCTTTTGGATTCTCAGGGAGTATTGAAGGCCATCAGTCAGTAAACTACTATATGATGATTGAGTTGGCTGATGGAAGTATAGTCCCCTGTGTAGTCAATTCTAGTAAAGTAAGGATTGTACCCAGTAATTCTCTAAAAGTGAAAGCTTCAGTAGTTCTTAGAGCTAAAACTGATCATGACCTCAGGATAGTAAGAGGTAGTCTACAGAGTAAGTATAGAACTCCAGGAAGATTGGAAGTGAATTCTATACTTAGAGATGGAGATTATCCTCTGGATGAGAGTCTAGGTTGTACTGCATTCACTGTTAGTCGGATTAGAACTAAAGAGATCATATTAGAACTTCCTATGGAATCTATACAGAGATACATAAGAGTAAACTGATGATAAAACTACCGTTTACAATCCGGGATAAACCTTGATTGTGAAGAAATGGAATAGCACCTTAGTTCAGTGGTCAGAGCACGAAGCTTATACCTTCGGAGTCGCAGGTTCAAATCCTGCAGGTGCTACTATATTAATCAGAGATGACGAATTCGTCATCTCTTTATTTTCTTTTAATCTCGCCAACCCTCCACAACCTTATCCCTGAATGAAACGAATTAATAAATTATATGGAGAAATTAGGAGAAGTTGTATACAAGTTTATTAATGATGGAGGATGGATGACTTGTTTAGTCCTTGCCTTCATAAGAATCTTTCTGACGATCGTAGCTATGTATGGAAAACTGGGATTTAACTTCACCAGATTCCTCTTAGCAGATCTCCCTCTTTTCGGATTTTGTGGATGGGCATTATACAAAGGAGTGTATTGCATGATTAGGGATCATAAAGATATCTTTAAGTTATGAAGAATATCTCATTCGAATTAGCAAAAATCTTAAAGGAGAAGAAGATCGAACTTTGGTCTTGTGATGGATACGCTATTAATAGATTCGATTACTACTCACCTCGTATGGATTCAGAATCCCGTGCAGATCCTGGAGATTTAGTAAGAGATCTTGAGAACTGTGAGTATGATGAGAATGCAGAGATTATCTTTGCTCCTTATCAATCTCAACTTCAGAAGTATCTAAGGGATAAGCATCAGATCTATGTTGAGGTGATAGTATTCC
>OGDY01003484.1_pt1 | contig 12138 bp, 11 predicted proteins | sample 1570341 | NCBI WGS metagenome assembly OGDY01 (sample SAMEA2581972, study PRJEB24529) | metagenome | biome: Human gut stool | place: China | collected 2011 | reverse complement strand
CGGTATGCGTTATCAGCCGAAGCATAAAAGCAGTATTTAAGCGGAATGCAACTGACGTTTGACAGATTTCCAAGGCTATTTGGCAGCAGATAACCGGACTTGAATAAAATTTTGCAGTTGTCGGCGCGCAATCCAGGTATTTTAAAATACCTGTTGACGTAGATATGCAGTTTTATTATAAAGAAACAAAGAAACAAATGATGATTGGCACATAGTACGAAAGTTGAGGATGAAAATGACAGCGGTAAAATTTCTTCCTCCTGCAGCAAAGTTTCTTAAGAACCTGAAAGATAAAAAGCTTAAAGCACTATATATTATGGACGGAATAAGAATTTTTATGACAAGTTGAGACGCATTTAAAATCCCTTACAGCATTGCACTAAATGTTGCATGCTGTAAGGGATTTCTTTATTGGTGAGGTGCAGCGACAGATTTTCCTTCTGACAATGTGCATGGAATCAAAATGTCTGACGGCTGTGGGGCAGCTTCATTTAAGAGGCTGCAAAGTATTTCTGCAGAACGGCTTCCTATTTCATGAAGAGGCAATTTAATGGTTGCAAGTGACGGCCTGGTATAAGCAGAAAATTCCAAATTATCAAATCCATGGATGGAAAGATCTTCCGGAATTCGTAATCCGTGATCCAGACATAAATTCATGGCACCATAAGCCATTAAGTCACTCATGGAAAAGATGGCGGTTGGCGGGACTGGAAGACTAAGAAGCCTTTCACATTGCTCGTAGCCGTCCTCGTATCTCCATTTTCCGGTACAGATATATTCCGGAACAAATGGAATCTGATGATCCATCAAGGCAGTCTGATACCCCAGCATACGTTTATAAGTAGGATTCGAATTTACACTACCGCTGATCAATCCGATTCTGGTGTGTCCATGCCGGATCAGGTTCTCGGTAGCAAGGTAAGCCCCCTGAAAGTCGTCATAATTAACGGAATAGCTTATGGGCGCTGAACGATAAGAATAAGTAAATACAACAGGTATCTTCAGATCTGCGAGACAGTGAGGAATATCCCTTGGATAGGTTCCGATATAGATTAATCCACAGATTCTGGATACTTCAAGCAAACGCACAAGATTTTGCAGGGAGTCAAGGAAACCGGGAGAATGCTCCAGTTGCTGATAATCTTCGTCCTGTACGGCAGCTACTTTTCGGTTTACACGCAAATTACAAAGAGTAATTGTATAATCATGTGATTCTGCATAGGCACAGATTCCATCAATGATATCTCCGGAAGAAAAGGAACTGATATCTTCTGCAATAATTCCGATTACATTGGTACGGTTTGATTTTAAACCCTGTGCCATCCGGTTGGGAATATATCCCAGACGATCAATGGTTTCCAAAACAAGAGCTTCGGTTTCTTTTTTTGTAGTTCCTTTTCTGTTGATAACATTGGAAACCGTGGAAATAGACACGCCGGCTTCTTTTGCCACATCTGAAATTTTTATCATCTTATTTTCTCCGTTTTAAACGTTTTAAATTATTATAACATGTTATAAAAAGAAACATAGCGTGTAAAATGCACGAAAAAATAGAATGATTATTGTATAAAATGTAGAAATAGTACAATGCAAAACAAAAGAAAGAAAAAATAATTGACAAAAAAGATAAAAATGATAATATGAAAACATAAAACGATTTAATAAAAAAACGGAAGTAATGAATGAAAAATAATTAAAACGTTTTAAGAATGCAGTGATTTTGGAAACAGAAAGATAAGCACATCTTTCACAAACAAAACCAAAGAAACGAAAGGAGAGGATGTTATGATGAAGCGTAAGGTAGTGGCAATGATGATGGCGGTGACACTGGCAGCGGGAATGCTTAGCGGCTGTGGAAGCACTGTCAAAACAGAAGATGGAGCGTCGTCCGAAAGTACGGAAGGCACAACAGAGGGCGAGGGAGAACGGATGACACTGGAGCTCTGGACGAGCAGCAGGGATGCGATTGATAATCCGGATGCTTGGTATGTGAAAAAGATTGAAGACGAATTTAATGTAAACATTGAAATGAAGTACCGTAATGAAGGATCTACAGATTACACGGAGTGGCTTTCACTGGCATTGACCGGCGATGATGCCCCGGAGTGGTTCCGGGATCAGGCAGTATCCCAATCCATGCTGAGGGATTTTGTTGATCAGGATCTGATTGCAGAGCTGGATCCGGAGATGGTAAAGGAGAATATGCCTAATTATATGGCATGGACGGAAAAATACAGTAATATTATGAGCGATGACCCGTTACATTTATATGCGATTGATGACAAGGTTTATGCGATTCCAGATGCTATGCCGAATTTGACACAGTTCTGTCTGATGGGCTACCGGCAGGATTGGCTGGATAATCTTGGTCTGGAGGTACCGAAGACATTGGAGGAATTCACGGAGGTCATGAAGGCATTTACCTTTGATGATCCGGATGGAAATGGAGTGGATGATACGTATGGTTATATCGGAATTACCGGAAATCCAGATTGGGGATTCAGTCCGATCTTCGGGGCGTTCGGTACTTGTCCCGGAATCTGGTATGCAAAGGCGGATGGAACCGTAACCAGAGGAGAACTCGAACCGGGAACGAAAGAAGCCTTAAAATATATTAAGAGCCTGTACGACATGGGAGTCATTGATCCGGAGTGGATGACCATTGATTTCGAAGGCGCCAAGAATAAAATGGTAAGTGGAACAGCCGGATGCAGTTGGCAGAACTGGGGAAGTATTCTGCAGGATAATGGATGGTGGAGTACAGTAACAGAGAGCACACCAGAGGCTAGCTTTGCGGTTGCTGGTGGAATTGAAGGAGAGAATGGACAGATTGGAACCATGCAGTTTAACCCTCTTGCGGGAGTAGGACTTGTATTTACAAAAAAGCTGGAGAATCAGCCAGAAAAAATCAAGAAATATCTGCAGGTGTTTGACGCAATTTCCGGAGACCCTGCATGGCATGAGGCAGAAATCTGGGGAATCGAAGGGGAAACCTTTGAGTATGATGAAAACGGAGACCGTCAGTTCACAGAAGCCTACGCTGCCGAAGATGCACGAATAAAATTTGGATTTGGGGATGAGTATCGTTTCCCTACTCTTGAAAAATTCCAGTATGATCCGGAAGTGGATGATGCTATTGATTATTCGAAAAAAATAAACCAGAAATATGCGGATGCCAAAAAGGTGATTACAGGAAAATACGATATTATGGGTGGCTTTTATCTTCCGGTCTGGAGCGAAGTGAGTGCAGAACTTCCGGATATGAATGTGGCATTTACCGAGATGATCACAGGAGAGCGCGATATTGAAGAATTCGATGCATTGGTACAGGAATGGAAGGATGCAGGAGGTCAGGCAGCACTGGATGAGGCTCAGCAGATTTATGATGAACGTTTGAAATAAGGCTTAGAGGAAACAGCCAGAAGAAATGTCAATATTCATATGCGGGCAGAAGAGATACAGATGCTGCCAGCAGCATTGAAATGTTTTGTCCGCATATGCATTTGGTGAAATGATATTTTCACGGAAAAGGAAGTGATCTGTATGAAAAATCTATCAGCAAAGAAACAAAGAGCACAGACTTTTAAGTTCAGAAGCTTTAAAAAATACAGAGTCCTGTATTTCATGATGATTCCGGCATTGCTGTATTTCATAATTTTCTGTTATACCCCAATGTACGGTATTCTGATGGCCTTTAAGGATTATAAAATTTCCAGGGGAGTTATGGGAAGCGATTGGGTAGGTCTCTATTATTTTCAAAAGCTTTTTTCCAGTTCGCGGTTCTGGAGCGTGCTGGGGAATACCCTCGTCATCAGTCTGCTTAAATTGATCCTCGGTTTCTTTCCACCGATTATTTTTGCATTGCTCCTGAATGAAATTAAAACGCCATGGTTCAAAAAACTGACACAGACCTGTTCGTATCTCCCCTATTTTATTTCTTGGATTATACTTGCAGGTATCATCAAAGAGATCTTTTCAACCAATGGAGTAATTAACCAGATTGTGATTGCATTTGGAGGAGAGGCTCAGGTATGGCTGAGCAAGAAGCAGTATTTCCGGACGATTCTCGTAAGTACGGATATCTGGAAGGGATTTGGATGGGGATCCATTATCTATATATCGGCGTTGTCCGGAATTGATCCTCAGTTATATGAAGCAGCAGCTCTTGATGGAGCAGGAAGGTGGAAAAAGATGCTTTATATTACACTTCCTGGACTGATCCCTGTGATCACGATTAACCTGATTCTGTCCATGGCAGGAGTGTTGAATGCCGGCTTTGACCAGATTTTCAACCTGACAAATTCTTCCGTAAAAAGCGTTGCAGATATCATAGATACCTACGTTTATGAACTGGGTGTGCAGAAAAGAGATTACTCGCTTTCTACTGCAGTCGGTTTGTTTAAATCCGTTGTCGCACTTATTTTAATACTTCTTACTAATTTTACGGCTAAGAAAATAAACGGCAAAGATTATACACTTTGGTAAGGAGGCGGCGATATGAAAAAACGAAAAATAACAAGCTATATTTTCCCAGCTATTAATACGGTTTTAATGATTTTTATCATTATTATTACGATTTATCCATTCTGGAACCAGTTCATTCTTTCGTTTGCCAAAAAGGAATATCTGTATGCCGTAGAGGCACAATGGTATCCGAAGAGCGTAGATTTATCCAGCTATAAGGTGCTGCTTCACTACAAGGATGTCTGGATTGGATATCTGAATACGATTATCCGTACGGTGGTCGGAACGGTATTAAGCCTTATTGTTACAGCGCTTATGGCTTATCCGCTCACTAAATCGGACATTCCGTTCCGGAAAGCAGTCACCATGCTGATCATGTTTACCATGCTGTTCAGCGGTGGATTGATTCCTACCTATATTTTAATTACACAGCAGCTTCATCTGAGCAACAGTTTCTGGGTAACCATTCTGCCCATGCTTACCTCGGCCTATAATATTTTCATTATGCGTAATTTTATCATCGGGATACCGGGTGAACTGGAGGAATCGGCATTGATTGACGGAGCCGGCTATTTTACCATTTTCCGGAAAATTATTGTTCCGCTTTCTAAACCGGTATTGGTGACGGAAGCCCTCTGGATTGCGGTCGGACACTGGCAGGCATGGTATGATAATCTTCTTTATCTGCAGGATCCATCCAAATGGGGACTTCAGATGGTACTGCGTGAATACCTGATCAGCAATCAGGAAACGAATATTCTTCAAACCGTAAAAATGACAATGGGATCAGCAGGAGCTGTGGATGAACGTCAGCTGAAAAGTGCAATTATTGTAATTTCCATCCTGCCGATGATTATTATCTATCCGTTTTTACAGAAATATATGAATAAGGGACTCGTATTGGGTGCAGTGAAAGGATAAGACAGGAAAGTGGTGAAGAAATGAACAGAAAAGAAAACAGACAGGTGAATATCAGACAGATCCGGATTAAGGATGATTTCTGGTCCGGATTGCAGAATCTGGTAGCAGATGATGTGATTCCGTATCAGGAAAAGGTATTAAACGATGAAATTCCGGGGATTGAAAAGAGCCATGCAATTGCGAATTTCCGGATTGCCGCAGGACTGGAAAAGGGCGAGTTCTATGGAATGGTTTTCCAGGACAGTGATGTGGCAAAATGGCTCGAAGGAGTTGCCTATTCGTTGGCAGTCAAACCGGATCCGGAACTTGAAAAGAGAGCGGATGAAGTTATTGAAATTATAGAAAAGGCACAGCAGCCGGATGGGTATCTGAATACATACTTTACCATCAAAGAGCCGGAGCGCCGTTGGCAGAATTTACAGGAGTGCCATGAGCTTTACTGTGCAGGACATATGATGGAGGCAGCGGCAGCATACTATGAGATCACCGGAAAGGATCGGCTGCTGAAGGTTATGTGCCGGATGGCAGATCATATTGACCGGCGCTTTGGAGAAGGGGAAGGAAAGGTCAGTGGAATTCCGGGACATCAGGAAGTAGAGATTGGACTGATGCGTCTGTATCATGTAACCGGAGAAGAACGATATTGTAAACTGGCCAATTACTTTATTAATGAAAGAGGAAAGAATCCGCATTTCTTTGAAGAAGAATCCCAAAGGCGCGAATGGACTCACTTTGGGATTGATCCGAAGGATACCAGATATAATCAGAGCTATGCCACGGTCTATGATCAAAAGGATGCGGTTGGACATGCGGTTCGGGCAGTGTATATGTATACAGCGATGGCAGATCTGGCAGGAAGCAACGGAGATGATAAGCTGTATGAGGCATGTCTGACATTGTGGAAGAGTATTGCTGAAAGAAGAATGTATCTGACCGCAGGTATTGGATCTACCGGAGAGCTGGAGGCCTTTACCGTGGATTATGATCTTCCGAATGATATGGCATATGCGGAAACCTGTGCATCCATCGGTCTTATATTCTTTGCGAAGCAGATGCTGGAAATTGATCCGGATGGAAAATTTGCAGATGTGATGGAGAGAGCTTTTTATAATGGAACGATCAGTGGAATGCAGCTGGATGGTAAGCGGTTCTTTTATGTGAATCCACTGGAGGTAAATCCGGGCATTTCCGGAGAAGTACCGGGATATCGTCATGTACTGGCACAGAGACCACAATGGTATGCCTGTGCATGCTGTCCACCGAATCTGGTGCGTCTCGTGATGTCTCTTGGAAAATATTTATGGGATGAAACCGAAGATGTGATTTATTCCCATATGTTTGCTGGGCAGACTGCGGAACTGGAAAAAGCCGACATCCGGGTCGAAAGCCAGTATCCCTGGAATGGAATGGTGCGTTATACCGTAGAACAGAAAACAGAAAAACCGTTCACCCTGGCAATTCATATTCCGTCCTACATCAAGGAGTTAACGGTACTGATTAATGGAAAGGAAATTCAGGCAGAGAATCATATGCGTAAAGGATACCTTTACCTGGAACGGACCTGGAACCATGATGTTGTGGAGATCCGATTTGAAGTAGCTGTCCGGAAAATATATGCGAATCAGAAAGTCAGGGAAGATGCCGGATGCATTGCCCTGATGAGAGGACCTTTTGTTTATTGCTTTGAAGGAAAAGACAATGGATCGGATCTACAGTCCTGTCATATTGCGGAAGAGATGAAAGCAGAGCCTTTTCCCTTTGAGGAAGGAATGCTGAAAGGAATGATGGGCATTCATGTGGATGGATGGAAGTACACAGGAAGCGATGAATTATATTCGGAAGAAAAACCGCATAAAGAAAAGATCCGTCTGACCGCAATTCCGTATTATGCATGGGGAAACCGAGGCGAAAACCAAATGAGGGTCTGGATGCTGGAGTAAGCGCTTATAATGAATTCATATAATAGTTATACATGACATCAAGTTAAGGAGGAACATCAGTATGAGTGAAAAAAAAGTACAATGGTACATGGGAAATATGTTGGCAAAATTTGATGTAGAACGGGCAGCATGGACATCTGTACAGGCTCCAACAGATTTCAATCATGCGGAATTTCTGCTGACACCGGATGAGTTTCCCAGTCTGGATGGAGAACAGGCTCGCTGGCTTGGAACAGTGGAGCTTGTCATAAAGGGTAGTGAAGGAGATACGGTACATATTTATACACCGGAGATGGAAAAGTCAGTAGAAGCGGATGAAGAAAAAATTCGGGTGACATATTCGGAAAACACGAAAGTGCCGGGAATACGTATCGTAGAGGAATATCTGCGGAGCGATGATGGCATCCGCTGGGATATTTCAGTGGAAAATACCGGAAATGATGATGTAGAACTGGAACGGCTTGGAATTCCGCTTCTGATGAACCAGTTTTTCCGCGGAGATGATCAGTTCAAATATGAACAGTGCGTTTTACGCCATACCTGTCTCTGTCATGAAAATTCATGGATATATTGGGAAAAATCCAGTGGAGAAGCACCGCTTCTGATATTGAAAACCATGGATGATACCGCTTTGGATTGCTTTGAAACGGAACACAGGTTTGCAGAACATACAGGAGTAGAGGGAGCTTTTGAGGGACTTTACACGGTATATGTTTATCATGAGCCGATGCCGGATCATCGTTTCGAAAATCTGGAGATCTGCACACTCAAAGCAGGACAGACCATTCAGAAGTCTTTTATGATCGGAATGCAGCAGTCCAGGGAGGAATGTGTACAGTGGCTGGTTCGTAACGGTGGATTTTATCTGGAAAGTGTTCCGGGAATGGTTCTTCCTTATGGAAAAAGAGCAGAGTTAACCATATACAGTAAGACAAAGCCTTCTATCAAGAGTGATTACGCAGAAGATATGGCAGAAGAGGTGGAAGGAAAGGCCGGAACATGGAAGGCATATCTGACCTTAAACGGCTATGGACGGAGAGGACTGGCGGTTACCGTGGACGGGCATCTCTCCAGACTGACCTTCTTTGGAATTGAAAATCCGGGTGAAATTTATGCGGAGCAGACAGACTTTATCATTAAAAACCAGTTTGAAACGGATGATACCGATCCCTGCTATCATGCTTTATTAATGTGGGATATGGATGTCAAGCACCGTATCAATTCCAGGTGCAATCCGCATGGGCCAGACTGGTTTGCAGGAGGCAGCGATGAGATTGGACTCGTTACAGGACTGTTCCTTTCCGAATGGAATGCCTATCATCCGAAGGAGGAGCAGGTGCGGGTTCTTCAGGAATACTGCCATGATTTTATTGAACAGCGCCTGACAGAGCAGCCCGGATGGCGTGTGCACCGTATGGTTCCGTGGTTTGTCATGTTTGAGCCATGGAACGGCAGGGGCGCAGATGATGTTTGGAGGGCATTCAATTATGTGCATGTAATCAATACCTATTATAATATGTACCGGATTTCCAGAATTTATCATAGGGACTGGCTGGATGCCCCTCATGTATGGATTTATAAAGCGTATGAGTATGCCAAAGCTATGTTCTCGTACTGGATGTTCCCGGATGGAATCGGTGCAACAGAAATTGGAAATATGGGTGAATTTGTATTGGCAACAGAGATTGTAGGGGCATTAAAGGATCAGAACTGCAGAAAGGAAGCTGATGAACTGCAGGAGATTATCACGGAAAAGGCTAGATTTTTTGCAGGGAAAACCTATCCTTACGGATCGGAAATGGCGTATGATTCTACCGCATATGAAGCGGTTTATGGTTATGGAAAAGCAATCATGGACGAGCGCGTCATGGAAAAAACGATGGAGGTCAGTCTGGCAAATCGTGGATGGCAGCCAGAGTGGTATCTATATATGACAGATTTACGCGGTGGTGGAGACAGCCACTGGAACGTCAGCTATATGACACAGCTTGGAGCATACCCGATTTATGACTGGGTTCTGGAGCAGAGACATTATCAGGTTGACTTGATGAAGGCATTGTATGGCGCTTATTTGGCAGGATTTGCAATCTATAATTCTGGCGGATACTGGAGCGATGAGCCGGAAAACCAAGGGGCAACGGCATGGATTTTCCATGGAGTAAACGGTCTTTTTACAGGAAAGGACAGAGACGGAGCACCGGTGTACAAAGGGATTGTAGCAATGTCCGGAGAAGGCTGTCTTGGATTTTTCGGCGCATTGAAGATTGCAGCATCAATGGTATATCAGGAGGATGGACAGCAGAAGGCACTTGGCGGTCAGCTCTTTGAGAAAGAGGGCGGATATGTTCTGAAGCCGGATGATGGACTGAATATGCGGTTTTTCGATACTTGCCGTGATTTTGCAGTAAAACTGGAGCAGGATACTCTGGAAAGCATTGAAACACTGGAAAATGGATGGATGATTCGGATAAAAAATGATACCGATGTATCCCACACTCTTCGCATGGAGGTACGTAGTGGAATTGGCGAAGAATATCAGATTATTACCGAAAAGGGATATCAGACACAGAAAATAGAAAGAGAATGGGCCTGGATAGAGGTAGAACTTTTACCGGGAACGCAGAGTGTTGAAATTTTACAGTAACGATTTCATTGAACGGAAGCATATGCTGTTTAAGGTGCAGAATATAATCATATGAATTTCCAGAAGGCAGAGACAGATATTGTCTCTGCCTTCTTTTCAGCATAAGCTTTATAAAATTTGTTTACCGGCCGTGTGTGATGCTAGAAATTTTATAAAATCCAAAGAAATGAAATAGCACTGAATGCTTTGACACTGGTATTCCCGGTCCAGATGCTTATGGTGGCAGGGGGGCGGAACCGGTGTGAGAACCAATGCACTTCTTGCAAGGACACTTGGACAGGGAAACAGTAAAAAAGCTGCAAAGGTAGCAGGAAACAGTCTGTTTCTGGGAGTGATCATTTATGTGGTCTGTTTATTGTTTGGTATCTTTGGGGTGAAAGCATATATTTCTTCACAGACAGTAGATGCGGAAGTACTTGAGATGGGAGTCAGCTATCTGAGAATATTTTATCGGAGCAATGAGGATAATCTCAGTCAGCTTTCTATTTGCCGGAATCAATGTTGCTTATCAGGGTATTTATCAGGCATTGGATGGTGGTGTGGAATCACTGATTATTTCGCTTTTTAGACAGCTCATTATTATCCTGCCGCTGGCTGGAATCTTTTCCATGTTTGTCAGAAATGGGCAGATGGGAGTTTCCCTGATCTGGTGGGCATTTCCGATCACGGAACTGATCGCGTGTCTGGTTGGATATGTATTTTTAAAGAGAATCAGAAAAAATAAAGTGAATGTTTTGAATTAAGGAGGAGTCAGAGATGGTAAAGAGAATTATTACGATCAGCAGAGAATTTGGAAGCGGCGGACGCTTTATCGGAGAAGAAGTCGCAAAGAAGCTTGGGATTGCTTACTATGATAAAAATATCATTAATGAGATTGCAGAGAAGTCCGGTTCGTTGCCGGAATATGTTCAGGAAAAAGCAGAATTATATCCGAAAAAAGGCTTGTTTGCATATGCATTTGGCGGCGTGACATTACCGGAAAATCAGTAGAAAATATGGTATATGAGGAACAGAGAAAAGTGATTTTAGATTTAGCCGGGAAGGAGCCGTGTGTGATCATTGGAAGAAATGCAGACTATATTCTGAAGGATAGGGAAGATGTACTGAATGTATTTATCCATGGGAATATGCCGGAAAAAACACAGCGTATTATGGGCTTATATAATGTAGAAGAGCAGGAAGCTGTCAAAATGATGGCAGATACAGATAAAAGGCGTATGACGAATTATAATTTTTACACCGATCAGAAATGGGGAAAGGCCAGTAATTATACGTTGTGTCTGAACAGTTCACAGCTTGGATATGACAGATTAATAAGATTTTCGTAAGTTTTTTAATTTAATGGATTGTCAAAAGGTACTGTAATTGTTATCATGGCGTTGGTGCAGCATCTCCCTGTCTAAGGATGTAGTGGTGCATCGGATTATTATGATAGCAGGTGTCAAACTTTGGTCGGAGAGATACCTGCTATTCTTGTAACTTTGATATGATAACACAAGAAGGTACCGGTTCAAACACTCTGCTTTAAAAAACATCAGAATATCTGAGTCAGTACCTTCATTTAATTTGACTGATATAAGAATGATTTGCAGCACCAAGGGTGCTAGAGAACACCAATATAACGGACACATCGTTTGCCTGCGTTTTTTTCAATGGTTTCATCGATTTCCGGCATCAGTTTTCGGTCAAAAGAGCAGGTACTTAAAACAGCAGGAGGGAAGCAGACAGCCTTGATGCTGTCGTTCATCCCAAGAGGATCTCCTTATTCATCCTGTTTGCACAGTCCGTGAGGACCATCGCTAACCATTACTTCCGGAAGCTCCAGGCGGTCAATATGTTTCAGATGCCAGAAATAAACGGGGATGTCTATTGTGAACTATATCCAAACGGAGCGGATTGAAGTTGCCTATAATATGCTTACTTATTCTGAGTATACAGCTTCTCAGATTGGAGAGTATCTATGTTTTTCCAATCAGAGCTATTTTATTCGTATATTTAAGAAATTTACAAGGATGTCTCCTCTAAGGTATCGAAAATATACGTTGAGTTGACCATGCCGTCAATGTCTTCTTGAGAGCATTCAAGAAGTGTGAAAATCTGAATTATCCATTGTTTTGGATGCAAGATGATAGAATCAATGTCACTTAGTTAAGCTTTTTACAAATTAAT
>OGDY01003478.1_pt1 | contig 12157 bp, 9 predicted proteins | sample 1570341 | NCBI WGS metagenome assembly OGDY01 (sample SAMEA2581972, study PRJEB24529) | metagenome | biome: Human gut stool | place: China | collected 2011 | reverse complement strand
CATAGGAAACTTCGGCCCAGTAGGTATCTTCCACGCTGGCGGCGGCGTTTGTGCCGTTGGCGTTTTCGATCATCGTGTTCTGATACATGGCGGGGCCTGCGGTTTCCAACACGGAGCTGTTGCCTGCCAGGTAAACGCTGGGGGCATCGGTGCCGGCAACGGCTTCGGCCAGGGCGGCCAGGTTGCTGTCAATGGCCATTTCCAGCTCGTCGCCGCGGGCGGTGGTGTTGGTTGCCTGTGCCAGCAGCTCGATCGCGCCGAACAGGCCGGCCTGGTTTTCCGGCTTAACAGCCAGCACGGTCAGGCCCATTTCCTCCATCTGGGGGATGGAATCCTTGAGCTTGGCGGGCACGATGACAAGATCCGGGGCCAGCGCAGCGCAGCCTTCCAGGTCAAACTCTTTGGCGGTGCCAATGCTGGGCAGGGACTGGATCTCCGGGGCGGACAGGCTGTAGATGTTGCGTTTGTCGGCTTTGGCTTCCACGCCAACCAGCTCGTTCTGCACGCCCAGCGCAATCAGCAGGCTGGTGGAAATGTAGTAGCCGCTGGCAAGGGTTTTGGGTTCTTCCTCAATGGTAACTTCGCGGCCCAGCTGGTCGGTAACGGTCAGCGGGTAGGTAACTGCCGTTTCGGCGGCAGGTTCTTCCGGTGCAGCAGTGGCTTCCGGGGCTGCGGTAGCCTCTACGGAAGCAGCCTCGCTGGCTGCGGTACTGCTGGCAGCAGCGGTGCTGCCGCAGGCTGTCAGTGCCATAGCGGCGGCCAGCAGCAGGGCGGTCATTTTGGTCATTTTCATGTTTCTTACTTCCTTCTAAAACCAATATTCCGTTGTGTTTTTAAAACAACAACGGAATTATAGCAGAATTTGTGGTAAAATAAAAGTGGTACTACACAAAAGTATGATTTTACCCAAAAACGGAGAGCATTCTATGATAACGATTCGAGAATATGCCCGCCCCGCCACACTGGAAGAAGCATGGCAGCTGAACCAGAAGCGCCCGAACCGGGTGCTGGGAGGGATGCTGTGGCTGAAAATGGAAAAAATCAGCGTTGGCACAGCCATTGACCTATCTGCGCTGGGGTTGGATACCATTGAAGAAACCGATACCGAATTTGCCATTGGCGCCATGGCAACGCTGCGCAGCCTGGAAACCCACGCCGCGCTGAACGCGGCCACCAACGGCGCCATGCGGGAGGCCGTGCGCCATATTGTGGGGGTGCAGTTCCGCAACTGCGCCACCGTGGGCGGCAGCGTGTACGGGCGGTTTGGCTTTTCAGACGTATTAACGCTGCTGCTGGCGCTGGACTGCGATGTGGAGCTGTACAAAGCAGGCCGGATGCCCATTGCACAGTTTGCCGCCCTGCCCTATGACCGTGATATTTTGACCCATGTTTACATAAAAAAGACGCCGGGGCTTGCCGTGCATTACCAGTCTGTGCGGGCCACCCAGACGGACTTCCCGATTTTGACCTGCGCTGCTGCACGCACGGCGGATGGAGCCTACCGCTTTGCCATCGGTGCACGCCCCATGAAAGCCATGCTTGTCTGCCCCACGGCCGCCCCGGATGAGCTGCCCGCCGCCGTACAGGCTGCGGTGCCCACCGGCAGCAACCTGCGCGGCAGTGCCGCCTACCGCACCCATCTGGTGGGGGTGCTTGTCAAGCGTGCCGTACAGGCACTGGGGAACCTGGAGGTGCTCTGATGCAAATTCATTTTACGTTGAACCATAAAAAAACAGCTGCTGAGATCGCCCCCGATACCCTGCTGATTGATCTGGTGCGCTCTTTAGGCTGCAAAAGCGTCAAGCGCGGGTGCGAAACCGCCAACTGCGGGCTGTGCACCGTGTTTTTGGACGAAAAGCCGGTGCTTTCCTGCTCTGTACTGGCGGCGCGGGTGGATGGCCGCAGCGTTACCACGCTGGAGGGCCTGCAGGAGGAAGCCGCTGAGTTCGGCGCGTTCATCGCTGACCAGGGGGCCGAGCAATGCGGCTTCTGCAACCCGGGCTTTATCATGAATGCGCTGGCCCTTTTCCGCGAAAAACCCGACCCCAATGAGGAGGAGATCAAGGAATACCTTGCGGGCAACCTTTGCCGCTGCTCCGGGTACGAAGGCCAGCTGCGCGGGATCCAGAACTTTTTGGCGTGGAAAAAATCAAAGGAGGCTGCCCAATGAAAACTGTGAACCAGCCTGTGCGCAAGAAGGACGCCATGCAGCTTGTAACCGGCCAGCCTGTGTACATGGATGATGTTATCCCGCAGGACTGTCTCATCGTCAAGCTGCTGCGCTCCCCCCACGCCAATGCGATCGTCAAAAATATTGATACCTCCCGCGCCATGCTTGTGCCCGGCATGGAGGTGATTTACACCTGGAAAGATGTGGACCAGAACGCCCGCCGCTACACCCAGGCGGGCCAGACCTACCCCGAAATGAGCCCTTACGACCGCCTTGTGATCGACCGCCATGTCCGCTTTGCCGGGGATGTTGTTGCGATCCTTGCGGGCAAAGACGAAACATGCGTCGATAAGGCGATGAAGCTGATTCAGGTGGAATATGAAGTTCTGCCCGCGGTGCTGGATTTCCACACAGCGCTCGATAACCCTACTCTTGTGCACCCGGAGGATAACTGGGAAGCCCTTGTTCCCGGCATCGGAGCTGACAAGAACCGCAACCTCTGCGCCCACGATGAATCCGGCGAGGGTGATATTGAGGCGGTGTTGGCTGGGTGCGATGTGGTCATTGACCACCCCTACCACACCCGCGCCTGCCAGCAGGCCATGATGGAAACCTTCCGCACTTATTGCAGCATTGATGCTTACGGGCGGCTGAATGTGCTCAGCTCAACGCAGATCGTGTTCCATTGCCGCCGCATTTTGGCAAACGCCCTGCACATCCCCAAATCCATGATCCGCGTTGCCAAGCCGCGCATCGGCGGCGGGTTCGGCGCAAAACAGACGTCAGTGTGCGAGGTTTACCCTGCCTTTGTTACCTGGAAAACGAAGAAGCCCAGCAAGATCATCTATACCCGCTTTGAAAGCCAGACGGCTTCAACCCCGCGCCATGAGATGGAGATGCACGTGCGGCTGGGCGCAACAAAGGACGGCATCATCAAGGGCATTGACCTGCACACCCTTTCCAACACCGGCGCTTACGGTGAGCACGGCCCCACAACGGTGGGGCTTTCGGGCCACAAGTCCATCCCGCTGTACGGCAAGGCCGAAGCGTTCCGCTTTGTCAGCGATGTTGTTTACACCAACCACATGTCATCGGGTGCGTACCGCGGGTACGGCGCAACCCAGGGTCTGTTTGCGGTGGAATCCGCTGTGAATGAGCTGGCCGACAAATTGGGGATGGACCCGTTCGAGCTCCGGCAGCGCAACATTGTCCATGAGGGCGATGTTATGCCCGCCTACTATGGCCAGGTCAACACCAGCTGTGCGCTGGACCGCTGCCTGAAAACCGTGCATGACAGGATGGATTGGGACCATAAGTACCCCGTGCGCGAGATCGGCAACGGCAAGGTGCGTGCTGTTGGCATGGGCATGGCCATGCAGGGCTCCGGCATCGACCATGTGGACGTGGGCAGCGCCACGCTGAAAATCAACGACGACGGGTTCTATACCCTCTCCATCGGCGCAGCGGATATGGGCACCGGCTGCGATACGATCCTGGCGCAGATCGCTGCCGAAGTGCTGGAATGCCCGCTGGAAAACATTGCGGTTTTGGGCGCAGATACCGATTCTTCCCCCTATGATTCCGGTTCCTATGCGTCCAGCACAACCTATGTGACCGGTAAGGCCGTGGAAAAGTGTGCGCTGGAACTGAAAGATAAGATCTGCACCCTGGGGGCACAGATGCTTGGGTTGGACAAAGCCGCCGTGCTGTTTACCGGCGATGCCGTGACGAGCGAGGATGGCACCCAGCGCGTACCGCTGGCCAGCATTGCCGCGGCATCCCAGTGCGGCAACACGGTGGCGCTGGAAGCCACCGTGACCCACAGCTCGGAGATTTCGCCCCCGCCGTTTATGGTTGGCGCCGCCGAAGTGGAAGTTGACCTGGAAACCGGCGAAGCCCAGGTGGTGAACTATGTGGCCGCGGTCGACTGCGGTACCCCTGTAAACCCGAACCTGGCCCGCGTGCAGGCCGAGGGCGGCATTTTGCAGGGCATCGGCATGGCGCTGACCGAGAATGTGACCTACAATGACCGCGGCATGCCGCGCGAAAGCTCCCTGATGCAGTACAAGATCCCCTGCCGCACTGATATTGGACATATTGACGTAAGTTTTGAGAGCAGCTACGAGGGCACCGGCCCGTTTGGCGCAAAGTCCATCGGTGAGGTCGTCATCAACACCCCGCTGCCCGCCGTGGCCGATGCCATCTACCACGCCACCCACAAACGCTTTTATGAGCTGCCCATCACCCGCGAGCAGATCGCAATGGCGGTGGAAAAGTGAGTGACGGGGGGCTTGCGCCAGGAGATGCAATGGCGTTTGCTTTATAAGCATACGGTTTGCTTCATTTTTTCCCTATCATAATCAAAACGCAGAAGCAATACAACAGCCACAACGGGCAAGCCCGCTGTGGCTGTTGCTTTTGGTGCCCTTTTTCACGCGGTAAGAAGAACGTTCCCATTTATTTTGATTGTATCGTTGATACTGCCATTATAATGCCGCCGTGAGATAACAATAGCCCGGTATCCGCTTTGCTCCAAAAAGTGCGGTACCGGGCTGTGGCGATATTCTCCTGCTTATTTCCATCCGCGGGCGGTGGGATCCAGCATTTCGGCGGCGGAATAGATCAGCGCGTTGCAGATGGCCGCCGCCACGTTGCTGCCGCCCTTGCGGCCCCGGGACACGATGTAGGGCGCGGCAGCGGCCTGGATGATGCGCTCCTTGCTCTCCACCACATTCACAAAGCCCACCGGTACCCCGATGATGAGGGCGGGGCGGAGCTTGTCTGCCTCCATCAGATTCTCCAGCGAAAAAAGTGCCGTAGGGGCGTTGCCGATGGCAAAGATGCAGGGCTTGGGCAGGGCTGCCGCCCGCTCCATGGATACAAAGGCACGGGTCACACCGCGCTCCTTAGCCTCCGCCGCCACGTCCGCGTCCGACATGAAGCAGTGTACCTCTCCGCCCAGCGAGGCGAGGATCGTCTTATTGATCCCGGCCTTGGCCATCTGGGTATCGGTCACGATATCGCAGCCCGCCCGCAGAGCGGCGATGGCCTTTTGCACCGCGTGGTCAGAAAAGACCAGATTGTCCACATAGTCAAAATCCGCTGTGGTGTGAATGACCCGTTTGATGACCAGCTCATTTTCCGGGTCAAGCCGCCGGTCTCCCAGCAGCTCTGTGATGATGGCGAAGCTGCGCTTCTCAATGTCCATAGGCTTCATTTGCTCCATCATAGTGTCTCCTTTCTGCAAGCCGCCAAAAAGCGCTGTGCCATGACAGGCTTGGCGTAAAAATGGAAATGGGGGAAACCCGCGTACAGTGTGTCCGTGGCATACGCACAGCGCCATTGCCTTCCGGAGGGCTTTTCCGCCCCAAAAGCATCGCCGGGCTGCGGGGTGTCCCAGTGGTGAAATTCATGCATCGGCACCTGCTCTCCGGCGCGGCAGAGGAGATTGTCCTCCCGCGCCGTGGCGGTGATATAGCCAAACCGGGTCAGCTTCCCCGTATCAAAGCAGTCCCCCGGCAACGCGCCCACCATAGCGCGGCCTGCGATGCCCTGCGTCAGATACATGAAGCCGCCGCACTCAGCGATACAGGGCATCCCCCTGTGGACAGCGTCTCGGATTTGCCTGCGCAGGGTGTGGTTTTCCTCCAACCGCGCCGCGTAAAGCTCCGGGTAGCCGCCGCCCAGGTACAGACCCTGCACGCCGTCGGGGAGCTTTTCGTCCGCCAGCGGGCTGAAGGGTACCAGCTCCGCCCCCAGCTGCCGCAGCAGGTCGAGGCTGTCCTCATAGTAAAAGCAGAACGCCCGGTCGCGGGCTACGCCGATGCGCACCGGTGCGCCTGCCTCCGGCAGCACCGGAGGCGTAAAGTCCAGGGGCGGCGCGCTGCGGGCGATCTCCAGCAGGGCGGCGAAGTCCAGCGTTTTTTCCGCCACGGCCGCCAGCTTGCGCAGCTTCTCTTGCAGATCTGCCACCTCGTCCGCAGTAATAAGTCCCAAATGGCGGCTCTCCAACGCACACTCCGGCAGACGGGGCAGGTAGCCGCAGGCGCGGACGCCCAGACGGTTTTCCAGCTCCCGAGCCAGCGGGCCGTAGCTCATGGCGCTGCATCCGTTCAGGATGACACCTTGGATGCCGCTATCCGGTGCGAAGTGCAAAAATCCCTCCACCGATGCCAGAACCGACAGCGCCGCGCCCCGGGCATTGACCACCAGCACCACAGGGCTGCTGGTCTCCCGCGCCGCCGCATAGGTGCTGGCTCGGGTGGAGGTAAGACCCAGACCGTCATAGTAGCCCATGACGCCCTCGATGACCGTGACATCGCAGCCCTGCGTGTTGTGCGCCAGAAGATAGCGCATGGTGTCGCGGTCAAAAAAGAAGCTGTCCAAATTGGAGCTTTTCGCGCCGATGACCCGGCTATGGAACATGGGGTCGATGTAATCCGGGCCGCATTTTGCCGCGCCTACCCGCAGACCCCGCGATATCAGCGCCTGCAAAACGGCGCAGGTGACGGTGGTCTTGCCGCAGCCGCTGTTGGTACCGGCCAGCACCAGCCGGGGTACGTCTCGTTGCATAGTGCCCTCTCAATCCGCCACAATGGTGGCAAAATAGCTGATCTCCTCCGGCAGCTGCCGCAGGTCGGTGTAGACCTGCTCCGTTTCCAGTCCGCAGTCTGCCACCATCCCGGCATTTGCCAGCAGGCCGTGGCGTTTTAACGCCTCCGCCGTCTCGTGGATGGCCTTGCCGGATTTCATCACGACCTTTGTTCCCGGCAGCGCCAGCGCGTTGTTCAGATCCGTGCTGCCCGACAGAATGTGGAGCGGCTCATCCATACGGGTGAGACTGCGCCCCAGCCGCGCCGCCACGGCGCAGAAGCTGGTGACACCGGGACACATCACCGTCTCAAACCCGTCATCGCGGATGCGCTCCAGAATATAGTAGGCAGTGGCGTACACGGATACGTCGCCCAGATTGACCATGGCCACATCCCGTCCCACCGACAGCTCTGCTTTGATTGCGGCTGCCGCCGCGCGGTAGCTATCCTCGCGTACCGCCTCATTTCGCGCCATGGTAAAATCCAGCGGCAAAATGGTCTTGCCCTGCATATCTACCGCGCCGGCGGCGATGTCCAGCGCAAGCATTCGCCCGGACTTCATCCGGGGCGCCGCTATAATGTCACACGCCTCCAGTACCCGGCAGGCTTGCCGGGTCAGCAGCTCCGGGTCGCCGGGACCCACGCTGACGGCGTAAAAAACACCCTGTTTTTCCATGATGGCACTCCTTACGGCACGAATTCCAGACTGTCGAAGCAGGGGTCGTACTTCCCGTGCTCCATCCGGTACAGCTTTGCGATATATGCGCGGGTGAAGATCTCCTCCGGCGGGCCGATGCGGTCGATCCTGTCGCCCGCCACGCACACCACGGTATCGGAGATGCGCTCTGCCAGCTCCAGTTCGTGGAGCGACAGCAACACCGCCAGATCGTTCTCCCGCACCATGCGCTTGAGCACCGTCAGCAGCTCCAGCTTATAGCGGATGTCCAGAAAGCTGGTGGGCTCGTCCAGCACGATGATCTCCGGCTCCTGACACAGCGCCCGGGCCAGCAGGATGCGCTGGCGCTGTCCGTCGCTGATGGCGGAGAAGGGGCGGTCGGCAAACTCCAGGCCGCCTACCTGCTCCAGAGAGCGCTCCACGATGGCCTGATCCTCCGGCCGCAGGATACCCAGCCGCCCCGTATAGGGATAGCGCCCGCTGCTCACCACGTCCCGGCAGGTCATCAGCTCCGGCTCCATCCGGGCCGTCATCAAAATGGCCATGCGCCGGGCAATCTCATTGCGGCTGTGCGCCTCCATGGCCTTTCCATCCAGAAACACCGTGCCGGACACCTTGGAAAGCTGGCCGATAATGGTTTTCAATATGGTGGATTTTCCCGAGCCGTTGGGGCCTATCAGCGTGACGATCCTGCCCCGCTGCACATGGAGGGCGATGTCCTCGATCAGCGGCTTGCCGTGGTAGCCCACGGTCAGGTCTTTTGTTTCCAGATATGCCATACTCACGCCGCCTTTCTGTGGATCATCATGTAGATCACGATGGGTGCGCCGAATACCGCCGTGACGGAACTGATGCTCACCTCCGTGGGGGCAAAGGCGGTGCGGGCGATGAGGTCGCAGAACAGACAGAACACGCCGCCGCCCAGAAAGCAGGCCGGGATCATGACGAGTGGCTCCGCCGATTTGAACAGGGATTTCATCAGGTGCGGCACTGCGATGCCAACAAAGGAGATGGGGCCGGCAAAGGCCGTGACGCAGGCGGACAGCACGCTGGACAGCAGGATCAGCGCCGTCCGGAAGGCTCGCAGGGGGACACCCATATTCTGGGCGTAGACCTCGCCCAACTGGTACGCCCGGATGGGCTTGGAAAGCAGGAAGGCCAGCAGCAGCGTGATGCCGCAGACAACGGCCATAGTCTTTACGTTGTCCCAGCTCATGCCGGAGAAGGAGCCGAGAGACCAGTTGTGCAGATTCACGATGCTGGAATCGTCGGCAAAGGTCACGAGAAAATCTGTCAGTGCCGAGCAGATATAGCCGATCATCACGCCGCAGACCACCAGCAGGCTCATGCGCTTGACCCGCTGGGAGATCAGCAGCACGAAGCCCATGGACACCATGGCGCCCACGAAGGCCGCTGCGATGAGAATGGCGGAGGAGGTGGCCTTGCCACGGCTCAGCAGCACCAGCATGGCCACGCACACCGTCATCTTTGCGCCGGAGGAGATGCCCAGCACGAAGGGGCCTGCGATGGGATTGTGGAAGAAGGTTTGCAGCAGATAGCCGGACAGGGACAGCGCCCCGCCCAGGATCAGCGCCGACAGAAGCCGGGGCAGACGGATCTTCATGATGATCTGGCTTTGGGTAAAGCCCGCGTCGCTGCCCAGCAGGATCCGCCATATCTCAGACGCGGAAAGAGAAACGCTTCCCGCGAAAATGTTCCAAATCAAAAAAGCCAGCAAAAGCAGGAGGAGCAGCAAAAAGCCTCCCCAGATGCGAAGTGTTCGGGTCCTCTTCATGCCGCTCCTCCTTATAATGCAATGATGTAAAAAATACTCACTTCATCCGTGTCAGGAAGTGAAACGCCGTGTCCGGTGCGTCGTTCAACGCATGGTTCACGTCCAGAATGAGGTCGCTCAGCTCCAGCGACTCCTGATAGAAGTTTTTGGTCAGGCACCACACATTACCGCTCTTGACGGCCTTGAAGTCGGCCATCAGCGGATCCAGTGCCACCAATTCGTCCAGCGAGTGAAGCTCGCCGTCGATGATGCTGTTGTAGATCAGCACATCGGCGTCCACCGCGCCGTTGTAGAAGGATTCCATCTGGATATTGATGGTGGACTGTGCGTTGTCCTCCGCCGACTCATCGAAGGAGACATAGTTGCCGCCTGCGATGGCGACGCATTTCGCCACATAGTCCGTGGACTTGCGGACGTTTACAGCGCCGCTGCTGGTGATGTAGAAAAATGCCACGGTCTTGCCGGTGGGCTGCTGCTCCAGTACGTCCGCCACGCTGTCCATCTTCTCATTAAATAGTGCCTCGGCCTCGTCCTCCTTATCCAGCAGCGCTGCGTACAGCTTGATCCACTCCATCCGGCCCATGGGCAGTGTCTCATAGCTGGAGGTCTCCACCAGCACGGGGATGCCCAGCCGCTCCAGTTGCTCCAGCACCGCCGGAGAGTGATAGATCATGGTGTTTTCCACCGCCAGATCGCAGCCCTGCGACAGGATCAGCTCATAATCCGGCTCGGAGTACTTGCCGGCGTATACCAGCGCTCCGCTGTCCATGGCGTCCTTGGCACGCTGGATATACCAGTCCGACTGCTTTTTACCGCTGAGGGTGATGCAGTCGATGGCGTTCAGCTTGTCGAAGTAGTCCATGGCAGCGGCGGCTACCAGATAAATCTGGTCCAGCGGCTGCTGCAAAACGGTGACACCGGTAGGTACCCCGTCAGGCACAGCTGCACCCTCCGCCACCAGCAGGTATACCCGGTCGTTGTTGATGGTGATGCGCTTGTAGCTGTCCCCGGCGTACTCCACGGAGAACTGCTCCGCGTAGCGCAGGGGCATGGTACGGTCGAAGACCAGCTCGTCCCACGACACGGCGGCGGTTTGTTCGCCTGTTTTGCCGGGGGCGTCGGCCGCGCCGCAGGCGCAGAGGGACAAGACCATCAGCGCCGCCAGCAACCCGGCGAGAAAACGCCTCACTGGGCAGCCTCCACGGCGGTGGAGGAATCGAAGGTCAGGGTGTACTCGATCTCATGGGGGGTGCTCATGGCGGTGGTGTCGCCGATCACCGTCAGCGGGGTATCCAGCGCCCGCACGGGGATCTCGAAGGTGGAGCCGCCCTCGGTGGTGAGGACATCATAGCGCTGGCCGTCCACCAGCATATAGTCATACTTCTCACTGCTCCACACGATAGTGGCGGTGGCAGCGCCGTTCTCCACCTTCAGGGTGCAGGGAGTCAGCACATGGGACTTACCGGAGCCGCCCTCAAAGCCTACCTCAATGGTGTAAGTGCCGTCCGCCAATGCGATGGCGGCAGCGTAATCGCCGTCATTCTCCTTCAGAACAGGGTTGGAGACGGAAACCTTGTGGTCATACCACACGCCCTTCTTGCCGATGAGAGCCACGTCGAACTCCGTGTCCAAGGCGGGCACGGGGATGTCAAAGCCGTTGACCTCCTCGGACAGACCGTCGGGATAGGTGACGGTGTCCTTGGTGGGCTGCAGCAGCACGGCACCGTCCTTCTGTGCGTCCTCCTTCAGACCGGGGAACAGATTCACGATGCTGGTGGAGGCGAGGCTGACGTGAATGGTCATCTGCCCATCCTTCACGGTCAGCACGCCCTTGCCGTCGCAGGTCTCGTTGGCGTGGAACATACTGCTGTCGGTGTTGAAATCCGCGGTGTACACGCCGTCCGCCAGCGCGGGCTCGGTGACATCGCCGCCGTTATAGTCATCTGTTTTCTGCTGTCCGCAGCCCGCCAGCAGCGAGGCCGTCATCAGCAGTGCCAGCAGACAGGAAAGAAACTTCTTCATTTTTTGTATCCTCCTTGCTCTGAAAAAGGCTCCGAGGCGATAGCATACCGCCCCGGAGCCAAGTCAGTCCTTGTTACGCGATAGCGTCGATGGCAGCCTTGGTGTGTGCCACGTAGAGAGCCTGCACGTCCGCGATACGGCCCAGACCGGAGATCTGGCAGTTCACGGTGAAGCCGGCGGCCTCAAACATGGTCTTCCAGGAGTCATCGTCAGCACCGGCCATGTCGTTGTTGGCATGGTCGCCAGCCACGACCATCAGGGGACGCAGCACCACGGTGGTGTAACCGGCTTCCTTGACAGCCGCGATCACGGCCTCGCAGGAGGTATCCTCGGGCTCGCCCTCCACGGTGCCGATGAATACGTTCTCATAGCCCAGCTTGTCCATCTGGGTGGCCATCTGGCTGTAAGTGACCTTCGCCACGTGCGCCGTACCGTGACCCATCAGCACGTAAGCCACACCGGCCTCCTTGGCGGCGGTGGTGGACTCGTAACCGCTCTCGCTCAGAGCAGCGGCGACGACGGCCTTGGCAACGGCTTCCTTGTCGGCGTTGATAACGGTGGCGTCGTTGCCCACCTCACCCAGCATGGGCTCGGCGATCTCAACGGACTCGAACTTATCACGAACCTTGTCGATGGCGGCGCACATCTCGTCGTACTCAGCACCGTGCATCAGATGGGTGGGCTGCACCACCAGCTGCTTCACGCCGTTGGCGACAGCGCGCTCCAGAGCCTGCTCCATGTTGTCGATCTTCTCGCCGTCACGGGCCTGGATGTGGTTGATGATGATCTGCGCGGTGAAGGCGCGGCGGACGGACCAGTCGGGGTACGCGGCCTGCAGGGCGTCTTCGATGCCCTTGATGATCTTCATGGTGGGGTTCGGGTTCAGCATCGGTGCGCAAGTG
>OGDY01003471.1_pt1 | contig 12202 bp, 10 predicted proteins | sample 1570341 | NCBI WGS metagenome assembly OGDY01 (sample SAMEA2581972, study PRJEB24529) | metagenome | biome: Human gut stool | place: China | collected 2011 | reverse complement strand
CCTTGCTATTGGCTCTGACATTGGTCCTGAGCCTCGTCGTCGTGCCTGCAAGGGCAGACGATGGCCCGTCGGTTGGCGGAGACCTTTCTATCACCGCGACTGATACAACGAGAGGCGCGACGAACGTCACCTTTACGCTTACTGGTAATCCGTCAGTTACGGGGGAAAGCGGAGCCGTTACTATCACTAATACTGCTTACAGTTGGAACATTGGCTCCTATCTTAGTGGTTCAGCCGGCACGGAAAGCACAACGAATGCGCTGACTGCTGAAACGAAAACAGCTGCAACTACTGTATCTTGCAACGTGCAACTTACCTATACCGTTGCTGGAAGTGAAGAATCCAAGCAGGTTTCGACAACAGTCACCAGTAATTCCTTTGCAATCGCAGATGCTATTCTTGACAAAGATATCTCCACTGTCATCTTCAAAGGCCGTGGTTATAGCTATGCGCACAACACAGCAACCGTTTATTATGATGCCGCCGAAGCAGATGCCAGCAGCGGTACAAGCGCCCTTGCAGATAAGACTAATTGGGGCGTGAACGCCTCTGGTGTGACGGTTGATAACGTTTCTGTTAGTGGTTCCAACGTTTTCTTAACCCTTAAAAAGCAGGGGTGCGACGATAAAGTTATTACTGTTACCGCAACTCAACTGACTGCGCCTACCTCCGTCAGTGCTTCACCTGCAACTGGTGCAAAGACTGGCACTAAGGTCGAGTTTACCCTTAACGCTACTACGAGCAGCAACACCAAGATTACTTGGACTTACCAAGCATCGGATGCCTCTAATGCAACTGCATTCACTCCGACCAAGAACACCACTACGGGTAAATATGAGTGGATGATTCCCGATTCCCTTGAAACTAAGACTTACACGATTACCTGCTCTTTGAGTGAGAGTGGTGCTTCGGGCACGAAAGTCAGCAATACGACCACGCTTGGTGTTGTGAAGGATGAGAACATCCTCACCTATAATCCGAATGCTGCCGCAACGCGCGGTTCGACGGTCAATCTTTCCCTTACGTTTACGGATAAGAGCGGCAACAAGGTCGACGGCGCTCTCAGCAACGTAACATGGGCAATCACGTCCGGCACCGGCGCATCTCTTGGCACGAAGGCCGTTTCTGATGACGGCAAGACCGCGTCCAACACGCTGACGATTCCGAGCAACGCCAGCAGCAGCTACACCGTAACGGCTAAGTTTACTGCCGGTGGTAAAGAATACACTGCCACTTATACTGTTACCGTGAAGAGCCTGACCGCTGCGATTTCTCCCATTCAGAACAACACCCCCGTCACGCTCTACGGCTATAACTACGGCTATATTACGAACAACAATCTCGTTGCGATTGCGCAGGCCGCATTGAATACTGCAAGTATTAGCGCAACCGTTAGCTATGTTACGCTCGACACCGGTTCTCGTACCAACTGCTATATTCAGCGGACCAGTGGTTCCTCCAGCGCCTACTACACCTATACGATCACCGGCACCAGCATCGGCACCGCGTCTTTCACCGGTACCGTCTATACCAACAAGGGCAACTATCCCATTACCTTTACGGCGACCGTCACCCCCATCAGCACCACCTATGAGGCGCAGTATCCCGAGCCGGTTGCCTACGGTAATACCTATCGTTACTATGTTCAGGTTCCCGCCGGTGCTTCCTACTATTATGTTGTCGGCACCCCGAATCAGGCCACTACTCCGACTGATTTCTCTCAGAGCGGTAAGACCGTCTACTATGCCAACACCACCAGCACCAACCTGTACCCGCTGACTGACAGCAACTTTGTGGGCGGCCAGTGCACGCTGTGGATCGTGACCAAGAACAGCTCCGATAACAGGCTCTACTACGGCCAGCTCACCGTCTACCAGAAGAACTACAACATCAGCTACAACGGTGTGGCCGGTGAGACCGTCCAGTTCGCGCAGAGCGACTTCAACGACTTCATGAACAAGGTCGCTGAGGCCCGCGGCGACGCCAGCAAGACCAAGTCCTATCCCTATGTCACCTTCGATTATGTGACCTTCTCCCTGCCCACCACCGCGCAGGGCACGCTGTACTATGGCGGCACCGCCATGTCCACCAGCAATTCCTCCGGCGCGTTCAACACCCGCACCAAGGTCACCAACCTCGATAGCGTGACGTTCGTCCCCAACGCCAAGTCCACCGCGAAGACCATCACGCTGAACTTCACCCTGTACGCGACCCGCTATTCCAGCTCCTCCACGAGCCGCGGCACGACCGTGAGCTACTCCGGCAGCGTCGTCGTCAACCTCGTGCGCGAGGACATCAAGTACACCGTCTCTCAGGGCGACAGCGTCCGCTTCGACGAGAGCGACTTCCTCAGCTACCTGCGCTCCACCAAGGGCTACAGCAGCAACTACACCATCGACTACGTGACCTTTGACCAGAGCGCCGTCTCCGCCGTCAACGAGGGCTCGCTCTATACCTACTACAACGGCTACAACTACGGCGGCTCCATCAAGACGACTGACAAGTTCTACTACAGCGCCACCGCCAGCCAGAACGCGATCAGCGACGTCGCGTTCCTTGCCAGCCGCTACGCCAAGACCGGCGAGACCGTCTACATCCCGTTCACCATCTACGCCCGCTACGGCACGACCGGCACCGGCACCCGCCAGCTCACCGGCACCGTGGCCATCAAGATCGGCCAGACGATGAACTTCATCGATGTCAAGACCACCGACTACTTCTACAACTCCGTCAAGTGGGCCGTCGGCAAGAACATCACCAACGGCACGTCCAGCACCACCTTCTCCCCGTACAAGTCCTGCACCCGCGCCGAGATCGTGACGTTCCTGTGGCGCGCCGCCGGCAGCCCGGAGCCGACCACCACCCGCAACCCGTTCCGTGATGTCAACGCCGTCACGCACTCGAGCTACTACAAGGCCATCCTGTGGGCCAGCCAGAAGGGCATCACCTCCGGCACCAGCACCACGGCGTTCTCCCCCGATCAGGTCTGCACCCGTGCCCAGATCGTGACCTTCCTGTACCGCTACGCGGGCCAGCCCAGCGGCTACTACTCCAATCCGTTCAAGGATGTGGGCGCCACGAGCGAGGCGAGCTACTACAAGGCCATCCTCTGGGCCGTCGGTAAGGGTATCACCACCGGCACCAGCGCCACGACGTTCTCCCCGTATGCTTCCTGCAACCGCGCCGAGGCCGTGACGTTCCTGTATCGTTACACCAACGGACTATAAAACCTAAAAAATGCGTCCAGCGAAAGCTGGACGCATTTTTTATTCCTTGCAGGCCGCTGCGCGCATAATTTGCCCGCCGATGGCGGGCAAATTCCACACTTGCGGCCTGAGAGGTATTTTCCGCCACGCGCACGCCCCAGGGCGGCTTCTCTTGCCGCTTTGCGGCAATTCACCTTCGGTCGCGGCGGAAAATGATTTGAATTTATTTCGCCGCGGAGCGGCGAAACTCTGCGAGGCGTTGTTGGGGGCGCGGCCCCCCTTGCCCCCCCTGTAAGGCGACTGACGGGGGCGGGCGGTTTGCGTTTACTCTTTTCCATTCTGTAAACTTTTGTTCAAACGCCTTTACGGGGGTCGAAAAAGCGTGTAGAATGGCAGCATCAAGATTTTAGGAGTGTTTTTTGTGAACAAATTCCGCGATGCCCTTTACCGCTTTATGTATGGCCGCAACGGCGTAGATGCGCTGAACTGGGCGCTCGTGATCCTTGAGCTGGCCGTGAGCATTCTGAGCTCGATCATCCGCGTGCAGGGCGTGTCGCAGGCGCTGTACTTTGTGTCGATGGTGCTGATGTTCATCGTGCTCATCCGCATTTTTTCGCGCAATCTCGCGCGCCGTCAGGCCGAAAACGCGAAGTTTCTGACCTGGTGGACGCCGAAGGCGAACGCCATCCGCGGCGCGAAGGCACGCCGCGCCGACAAGGCGCACAAATACGTCCGCTGCTCCTGCGGCGCGTACTGCCGCGTGCCGAAAAACATCGGCAAGGTCGAGCTCACGTGTCCGAAGTGCGGCAAGAAAAGAGTCGTCAAAACGTGAAAGAAAAAATCCGTCCCGCGGGACGGATTTTTTTGTAAGAAAATCAATTCTCCGCCGTCTAATAGACAGAAGGGGGTGAGGGCGCTGACGAATTTTGAAGAGGTGTACGCCGTGTACTTCGACGATGTGTACCGGTATCTTCTCTCGCTGTCCGGAAGCGAGAGTACCGCCGAGGAGCTGACGAGTGAGACGTTTTTCCGTGCGATGGACGCCCTCGACCGCTTTCGGGGCGAGTGCAGCGTGCGCGTCTGGCTGTGCCAAATCGCGAAGAATCTCTATTATTCGCAGCTGCGGCGCGAGAAGTGCCTCGCCCCGCTCGAAGACTGCCGGATCACCGAGGAGAGCCACGAGGAGGAGTTAGAAGATCACAGCGAGGCCGCACGCATCCAGGAATTGCTGCACGCGCTCAGAGAGCCGTACAAGGAGGTCTTCATGTGGCGCGTGTACGGTGAGAAGAGCTTCCGCGACATCGGCGCGCTCTTCGGCAAGACGGAAAACTGGGCATGCGTGACGTATCACCGCGCCAAGCGCATGATCCGCGAAGGATTGGAGGACGACTGAAATGGACAAAACTTGCAGCATCGTGCAGGATCTTCTGCCGCTCTATGAGGAAGACATGCTGCGCGAGGAGACGAAGAAATTTGTGGACGGGCATTTAGCGCAGTGCGCGGCCTGCCGCGCCGAGCTCGACGCGCTGAAGACGGACGTGAAGCCCGCGCCCGTCAGCGCGCAGCCGCTGCGCGACTTGAAGCGGCAGCTTCGACGCAAGAAGCTGGCCGCCGTGCTGCTGGCCGTCACGCTCGCGCTGACGCTGGCGACGGCGGGATTCGCGTACCTCACCGCGCCGCAGTATTTGCCGTACAGCGAGACAGAGTGGGCGATCTCACGCTCGCCCAGCGCGCTCGCGGACGACGGCTCGGCAGCGGATGGGCTTTCTGATCTCAGCGGCGCGGAGAGCATCTCCGTCAGCCTGCTCGTGCCGGTCTCCGGCGCAGAGGTCACGAACACGCAGGACCCCAACAGCGGCAAAACCATCTACTTCATCACCGCATGGCGCACGCCGCTCGACACATGGCGCGGCGCATTCGACAAAACCGGGGGCGCCCCGAACACACACAGCGCAAATGATCGCACACAGCGCGAGGCGGACGCACTGCAAGGCGTGCTCGCCAAGGCGGAGTCCGCGCGCACGCTCTTCACGCTCGACGCCGCAAATTGCACGGCAGTCTGCTATTCTCAGAACAACGGGCAGGACGATGTGCTGCTCTGCGGCAGCATGAACGGCGGCATCATTTCTCTGCCGAGGCTGGCGTTGGGCTATTACGTTTTGCTATCGTTAGCACTCCTTATTACGCTGGGTATTGCATTTTTCGTCTGCCGCAGGAAGAAAACGGGCAAAGCGCTCGGCTATCTCGCGCTGGTTCCCGCGAGCTATCTTGCCGGTCATCTACTCGTCAAGGGTTTCACGACGACGAGCTACCAGATGCAGCGCGACTTCTCGCTCATTATCCTCGCCGCCGCGCTGATCTACGCCGCGGTCATGCTGGCGATCAACCTCTGGCGGCAGAAGCGGGAGAAGGTGTAAAAGAGGAAGAGACGCATTCGCGTCTCTTCCTCTTTTGCAATCAAATTCGAATGCTCAAGGCCCTTTGAGCAAAGCCGTGATAGTCCGCAAATGCGCTTTGCAGGCCGTCGATTCCCTGCGTTTCCCATCAGTCTGCCAGATACAGCATACCGCACATACAGGCAAACTTTTCATAGTACGATCCGCAGACCGCCTCTTCAAGAAACTGCTTTTGCCTGTCTGGGTCCGTCTCCGTAAGCGCGAGGCGCAGTTTGGCACGGCTTGCTGCCGCGACCTCGGTAAGCTGCGGTGTATGCCAGTTCACACAGTCGATTTCTGTCGCCTGATAGGAGAGAAGATGGGCGAATCCCTCATGAAATGTGTAAGCATCCAATCTTGTCAAATAGTCTGTACTTTCCAATGCGGCATCTGCCGCCGGATAGCGGTGTCCAATCAAGAGATGCGTAATCTCATGCGTCAGCAGATTCCGAATGATGCTGTCGAGCTGGTCGAGCTCCGCATAATTGCACCAACGGATGAGGTCAAAGATGAGATGTGCCTGCCCGTCGGGCGAGTGTGCCGCAACGGCGTCGTAAGGCTCGGGATAACCGACGATCAAATCAAGTGTCGGCTGTACCGCCTCCCAATCGGGGAAAAGCGCGTCCCAAATCGGGCGGTTGACGGGGACAAAGTGCGCAGCCGCTTCACAGATACGGCGTTCGAGCTTGCGCACAGTCTCTCGGAGAGCAAGATCCTCAGGCGGCGGAGTAAATGCATTCCTGCCAAGATCTGACGAAACCGAGGTGTGTTCAAAGAGCCATGAAGCACGAAAAGCGTCGACGCAGCTGCTCTCGATATATGCCTGTGCGATCGAACTGTCAATCAGCATTTTCAGTCCCTCTCTTTACGAAAAACCTCTTTTGCCGTAACAGACAAAAGAGGTTTTTCCTTGGCGCAGCGGGAGGGATTCGAACCCTCGTGAGGTTTCCCTCAAACTGATTTCGAGTCAAAATTCGCTATTTAGAAATAGGCGGAATTAAGAGAAATTGAGTGATGATGGCGGAACTTGAAGAAGCCCGTATTTCAAGGGTTTTTCAAGGGTAAAAGCTCGGAAAATGGAAAAACGTCCGAAAATCAATGAGTTCGAATAATTAGCGGTTTTACTGCTTTTTAGGGGAGAACTGAGCATTTTGGGGAGAACTAGGGGAGAACTGGGGAGACCAAACAAGAAAAAATCGCAGCTCCTACGACTGCGTTTTGAACAGACTTTCATGGGAAACCACCTGCCGTTGACCAATATGAAAAGGTGGTTTGAACATGAAAAATTTAGAAGCGCATTTCAAAGAGATCAAGAAGCAATACCCAAAAACCATGAGCAAGGATCAGCTATATCGGGTGGCCCACATCAGCAAGGCAACCGCACTCTATTTGCTTCAAAGCGGTGCAATTCCATGCAAGGACACGGGTAAAAAAACACGTCGCTATACCATTAAGACAGACGATGTGATCGAGTACCTGCGTCAGAGGGAAATATGCCCGGAAAAGTACAAGGCCAGTGAAGGATGGTACGCTGGGACAGCAGGTGCTAAAAAAACAATAGCTCCAAGCTGCTGGATAACGCTGACTCCTGAGCAGACGAAAAAGTTTGAGCTGTTTTTTGAAGCGGAAATGAAGGAGATGGCGGACCTTATTACAATTGAGGAGCTTGCCGTGTTTGCTGGATACAAATCTACCTCTGTAGTAAACTGGTGCAGCAGCAAAAAGATGAAGGCATTTAAGATTGGAGGGAAATATTTTATCCCCAAAGAGTGTGCTATCAAATATTTAGCTTCAGCGGCAATGTGCCGTAATCCGCAACAGTCGTACAGGTACAAGCTGTTTGTCACAGAGTTCAGAAAACAATACAACATAAAGTCATGAAAATAGTACATAGCGCGTCTGTTACCCAAAGTGGCGTTTGGGTCGGCAGGCGCGCTGTTTTTATGCCCAGATGCGGGCGAAGGAGGTGTTATTGTGAAAGCATATGGGAAGTCGTGGGGCTACAACGTATATGACTGCCGGTACTGCCTGTACCGAAAAGGGAAAATACAGGGCTGCGTCTACCCGGACGGCTGCTGCTGTCCCGTCCCGCAAAAGCCCGCAAGACGGAACGGCATAGAACAAGTTTACGATGCAGCTGCGGACAGCGCCGCTCCCGTTTCGGAGTGCGAGGGCTGTCCCTACGGAAGGGCTGCCCCCTGCATCGGATGGTGTACCAAAGAGGTCATGCGCGCCGCAGGGCTTCCAAAGGAGCGTGACAGAAGCCATGTATGATTATTTCTACGGTGCGGAAGCGGAACAGTTCTTCTTTTACCGCATCCCCAAGGTGCTGTTCACGGAGGAACGGTTCAGAAGCGTTTCCGCAGAAGCCAAGGTGCTCTACGGTCTGCTCCTTGACCGCATGAGCCTGAGCTGCAAGAACGGCTGGCTGGATAAAGAAGGACGTGTGTATATCATCTTCACCATCGAGGAGGTCATGACCGCCCTGGGCTGCGCCGACCAAAAGGCCGGAAAGCTGCTGCATGAGCTGGAGAGCAAATGCCGCCTCATCGAGCGCAAGCGGCAGGGGCTGGGCAAGCCCAACCTCATCTACGTCAAGAACTTTGTGGATAAAGCTGCGGATAACCCTGTGGATAACACATCGGGCAGTAGCACCCCCTCCCCGGAATCACGATTCCAGAACCGTGAAAATCACGATTCTGGAGCAGTGAAAATCACGGATCAAGAATCGTTAAAATCACGATCTAATAATACTGATAAGAATGATACTGATTTTAGTGATACTGATTCCTTTCCCTTCACTTCGTTCAGGAGGGATCACGGGCGGAAAACGAAAGGAAACGAAGCGGCTCTGAGAGCGCGGTACAGAGAGCTTATTGCGGAGAACATCGCCTACGACGCACTCCTGACAGACTATCCATACGAGCAGGACACGCTGGAAGAAATCCTGGAGCTGCTGGTGGATGTGGTCTGTACGACGAAAAGCTCTGTCCGCATTTCCGGCGACGATAAGCCCGCCGAGGTGGTCAGGAGCCAGTTTTTGAAGCTGAACAGCGAGCACATCCGCTTTGTGGTGGGCGGGCTGAAGGAAAACACCACCCGCATCCGCAATATGCGCCAGTATCTTTTAGCCACGCTGTATAACGCCCCTCTGACCATCGGGAACTACTACCGAAGCCTTGTGAGCCACGATATGTCGGAGGGATTCATCTGAGCCGCAGGCCGCCGCCTGCGGCTTTGGCATTTTCAGGAGGTGATGCGACCGTGCCGAAACAGAAACCCAACGAACAGGTACAGCAGATACCGCTGTCAGAGATTCGTCCCTTCAAGAACCACCCCTTCAAGGTGACGGATGATGAGCTCATGCAGCAGACCATCGACAGCATCATGCAGGTGGGCGTTCTCAACCCCGCCATCATCCGCCCCGCACCGGAGGGCGGATACGAGATGGTAGCCGGACACAGGCGGCTCCATGCCGCAGACCTTGCGGGGCTGAAAACCATACCGGCCATCGTCCGCAATCTTGACGACGACGAGGCGGTGATCCTCATGGTGGACAGCAATTTGCAGCGGGAAACCATCAGCCCCATGGAACGGGCGCAGGCGTACAAAATGAAGCTGGAAGCGTTGAAGCATCAGGGAAAACGGGTGGATTTGGAGGGAAAATCAACTTCTACGCAAATCGCACAGAAGTTGTCTGTGGAGAAAGTAGCAGCTGAAGCCGGAACAAGCAGAGATCAGGTTCGCCGCTATATCCGTCTCACCGAGCTTCTGCCGGAGGTGCAGAAAAAGGTGGACAGCAAGGAGATCGCGTTCAGCCCCGCCGTGGAGCTGTCGTATCTCACCCATGACGAGCAGAAGCAGTTTCTGGACGCAATGGACTATTCCCAGAACACGCCCTCGCTTTCCCAGGCGCAGCGGCTCAAGAAGCTCAGCCGGGAGGGAAAATGCACGAAGGAGGCCATGCGCTCCATCATGTCCGAGGAAAAGAAGGAGGAACAGGAGCGCATCACGCTGAGCAGCGATACCCTCCGCAAATACTTTCCCCGAAGCTACACGCCCCTGCAAATGCAGCAAACCATCATCAAGCTGCTGGAGCAGTGGCAGAAAAAACAGCAGCGCCGGAACGAGCGCTGAGAAAGGCAGGTTTATCCATGAACGTAACCATCAACATCTACGGCGACGCACACATCCACTGCGACTGCTGCGACGGGTGCGGCGTGTATGACGACAATTTCGACGACGCCCTCGAAGCGCCGCATGAAGCTGCGCCGGATGCGGAGGACGGCGGCGAACAGATCGGCCCGACCGCCGAAGAAGCGGAAGCGGCGGTAAAGGCATTGGCGGCGTTTTTTCTTCCGCTTTTTTCGGAGGAGACCGACGAGGGAGGCGGCGCGCATGAAGGAATTTGACGTGACCATCACCGAAACGCTGAAGCTCACCGTGTCCGTGGAGGCTTCTTCCAAAGAGGAAGCCCAGCAGATGGTAAGCGACCAGTGGCACGCCGGGGATCATATTCTGGATGCGGACAATTTTGTGGAGGTGGAGTTTGAGAGCAATGACGGCAAGGAAATCTCCGCCGAAAGAGCGCCGGACGACACCCTCGAGGTGCTCATGGTGGAGCCGGGACAGTACCCGCGCGTGGAGCGCATCGGCTCCGACCTTGCTTCCTTGCAGAAGGCGGTGGACGGCTATATCGAAGCGGTCTACCCATATGACGACCCCGTGGCGCTGATCTGCGGGGAGGAAGCCAAGCTGGAGGGCAAGCCCCTGAACCGCGCCCTGCGGGACGGGGACGGCGATATCTACGATATTGTGGCCGGTAAGTTCTTCCTCTGCGGTCTGGGGGATGAGAACTTTGCGTCTCTGCCGAAGGAGCTGCAACAGAAATATGAGGAAAAGTTCCGTCAGCCGGAAGCCTTTTTGAAGATGGGCAGCAAGATTATGGCGATCCCCATCGAGCCCGCCAAGGCTGCGGGCAAGGGCAAGACCGCTCCGGTGACAGAGCGATGATGCCATCACTCCCAATGCGAACGGAAGGAGGAAAAACTCATGCAGGAAGAAATTGAAAACAGAACTGTCACTCTGATCATCTCCGCCGTCAAGCTGACCGCACGGGAGCTGAAGGCCGGGATGGATAAATATCTTTCCGAAAAGAAGAGCAAAGCCATGGAAAAGGCGCGTGCCGCGCCTGAAAAGCCCAGCGGTAAGCAGACGGTGAGGCAGCTCATAGGGCAGAATCAGGGTGTATCCAACATTGAGATCACCAACAGCAATATCAAAGGCTTTGAGCGCATAGCCCGGAAATACGGCGTGGATTTTGCCGTTAAGAAAGACCGCAGCGTTTCACCGCCGAAATACTTTGTGTTCTTTAAGGCGAGGGACGCGGATGCACTGACGGCGGCGTTCAAGGAATACACGGCATATGAGCTTAAACGCGCCGCCAAAGCGCAGAACCGTCCCTCCGTGCTGGCGCATCTGCAAGCACTCAAGGCGAAGGTTCAGGCTATTACGCCGGGTAAATCCCGAAACCAGAACAGGGGCATCACGATATGAAGAAACCTCTGAATATCAAGAAGTTCCTGCTGCCCAATATCCCGTATGTCTTTATCGCCCTCTTTGCCACCAAGCTGGGGCAGGCGTGGAGGCTTGCCCCCGGCATGGACTTTTCGGGAAAGGCGCTGCACCTCATGGAGGGCTTTGCCGCCGCGTTCCAATCGGCGCTGCCCAGCTTTCACCCCATCGACCTGTGCGTGGGCGTCGCTGCCGCCCTGCTCATTCGTCTTATCGTGTACGTCAAGGGCAAAAACGCCAAGAAATTCCGCAAGAATCTGGAATACGGCTCTGCCCGTTGGGGCAAGCCCGAGGATATCGCCCCTTACGTCGATCCGAAGTTTGAGAACAACGTCATTCTCACCCAGACCGAGCGGCTCATGATGTCCAACCGTCCCAAAGACCCAAAGACGGCGCGGAATAAGAACGTGCTGGTGGTGGGCGGTTCAGGCAGCGGCAAGACGAGGTTTTTCATTAAGCCAAATCTCATGCAATTACACAGCTCATACGTTGTCACCGACCCGAAGGGCAGCATCGCCGTGGAGTGCGGAAAGCTCATGCTCCGTAATGGCTACAAGGTGAAGATATTCAATTCCATCAACTTCAAGAAGTCCCACCACTACAACCCCTTTGCGTATATCCACAGTGAGAAGGATATTTTGAAGCTGGTCACGACCCTCATTGCCAACACCAAGGGGGACGGGAAATCCGGGGACGACTTCTGGCAGAAGGCCGAGACGCTGCTCTACACGGCGCTCATCGGCTATATCCACTACGAAGCCCCCGAGGAGGAACAGAACTTCGCCACCCTCATCGAGTTCATCAACGCCATGGAGGTGCGCGAGGACGATGAGACCTTTGAGAACAACGTGGATCTGGCCTTCAAGGAGCTGGCGCAGCGGGAGCCGAATCACTTTGCTGTGCGGCAATATAAAAAATACAAATTAGCCGCGGGCAAAACAGCTAAGTCGATCAATATTTCCTGCGGCGCGCGCCTTGCGCCCTTCG
>OGDY01003467.1_pt1 | contig 12224 bp, 7 predicted proteins | sample 1570341 | NCBI WGS metagenome assembly OGDY01 (sample SAMEA2581972, study PRJEB24529) | metagenome | biome: Human gut stool | place: China | collected 2011 | reverse complement strand
CCACATCGACAATGGAGAAGTACCATTCTTCCTTTTCTTCATCCCACGCCGTGCGGATACGTTGGTTTTCAAAAAGCTGAATTTTAAGAGACATCCTATCACCCCAATTCCCAAGCTCACCCAGGATCAAGTCAATGCGCCGTTGTCCTCCACCTTCTCCGCTTCAGACAGTTCTTCCCAGTCCTCACGATTTCCGCACCTGCGAAGGTAATCGTGGCCGCCGTCCACAGCGCAGGAGCCACAGCCGCAAAACTTGAAATCATGGACAGTTTCGCTCTCGATGACTTCTCCACATTTTTTGCATCTGATTGCGTTCCTGATAATTCTCGGCATAGTCATTCCCTCTTTAGTGCATTTCTGATTTTCTCTTTTTCCCCGCTGCCATCTGTACGGAGGCGCAGCAGAGGAATAGCGCACTTATCCAGAATGGAGTTCTTTTTCGCGTCCCGCTCTGCCTGCTTGCTCCCGGATTTATGAGAGCCGCCGTCTACTTCGATCGCCAGAACAGGTTGCTTATCCATTTGATTGAACAGTAGAAAATCCACATGTGTCAGCGGATTGCGGGCATATTTGCGTTCTTCCTCTGTCAGTGGCTCATAGTCCTTCACCAGCGTTGCAAGAGAAAAATGCACCGCACAACCGATGGAGGAAAATTCCTCATCGGACAGCACTTCCTGAATCACGGAGTACATGAGGTTTTCGGAATCATACTCCGATACTCGCTTATGTTTTTGCAGATATGCTCTGCGTTGCTCGGCATAACCCTGATAGAGCATATCGAATACAGAATAGATCTGACTCTGGATGATCTCGAAATTGTTGTATTCGATGTACCGGGCCAAGTCACCATAGTTGGTCTGGTCATTGCGTGGGTCCTGCGATGTGATCACAGCCAGAGAATGAACCGCGCGGGAAACCGCCACATTCAGCATATGGGGATCATCCACAAAATCTGTGATGACATTGTCGACCGAAGTCAGAATGATTGCATCCTGCTCCCGCCCCTGAAACTTGTGGACGGTGTCCACCTCATAAGTATCTCCCAGCTGCTTGCGGATGGCTGTCACCTGATCCCGATATGGCGTGATAATACCGATGCTCTGGAAATTTTGCTGATGCAGCCGCGGAAGCACCTCCTGCTGGATGACATCGATCTGGCGCTGATTGAGATGTCCACGGGCGTGGTTGCCGGCAGTCGTCCGGTACATGGTCAATACATCCGGCTCATCATGATCCTTCGTCATAACGATCAGTTGCCCGTGGTAGAACTTCTGGTTACAGAAGTTGATGATTTTGGGGTGGCAGCGGTAGTGTTCCCGCAGCAGCGTAGCAGGTGCGTCCTGCCATATTTCCAACGCAGAGGACAGCAGGCTGTGCGTAGAAAAGCGATACCGCTCATCCAAGGAATACTTTTGCCAAATGGCATCGCTGGTGCGAATGTCATCCTCCGTCAGCACATTAGGGAGCTGCTTCAAGTCCCCAACAATCACGATATTCCGTGCACAGGAGAAGGCCAGTACCCCGGTAGCCAGATCAACCTGCGAGGCCTCATCCACAATCAGGTAATCATAGATATGTTCAATGCTCAGCGTTCCCTTGATGGAATAGGTCGTGCTAAGTACCACCGGGTACTCACGGGTAAACTCCGCAGAATTTCGGCGGAAATCATTCTTTTCAAAGCACCGTCTATTATTCCGCCAATGATACCGTGTTGCCAGTTCCGCCCGGAACAGCCGCAGGGACTTCTGTGTGAGCTCATCCATCTTCGCATCGAAAGCGTAGCGCTCCAGCTTTCGGTTCAATTCCTGCTTTTCGGCCTCCAGTTCCCGCCTCTTTACGAAATAGAATTGGTTTTGCAAATAGGGAATGACCTGTTCTGGGGAGCGGATAAACAATTTGAGCGCATTACGGTTGAATCGGAACATGATAGATATTTTTTGCAACAGGCCCAAGCGAGTCTCACGCTCTGCGTGCTGTTCAAATTCCATCCAAAGCGCAAGAAGCTTCTGCGAGGACAGCTTGTCCAAGCTCTCCATTGGCATATCACTGTAACTTGCGTAATATTCCTCAAAATAATGCTGCTCCGGGTTTAGCTGCAAGAACTCCTGCTCAATTTCCGCAATGCGGTTTTTGGCATTGAGCATTTCGTTCAGTTCTTTGGAGAGCGCAGTCGTTTCCTGATCTAATTGCTGTCGTTCCTCCGGGGGCATTTCCCAATCGCTCATATTCGGATAGGCGCCGGTCTGTGCATCCAGAAACTTCTCTTTGTTGGCAAGACTGCCGAGAAACGCAGTCAGAAAAGCAGCATTTTTCTTCTCCAGCTTTTCCACAACATTATGCGTTGCGGAATTGTTGTTGGAGACAACCGCCACGGTTTTTCCGCTGCGAACAACATTGGCGATGATATTCAGGATCGTTTGTGTCTTTCCAGTACCCGGTGGCCCCTGAATGATACTGATTTTGGAGGAAAGCGCCCGTTCTACCGCCAGCTTTTGACTCTGGTTCAGGCCAAACGGATAGATCACTGCCTCCGGCATCTGGGGCATTTTGACGTCTTTCTGCGGTGCAAGATAGCTTGCCAACACGGTATCCTCGCTGACCTGCTGGATCTTGTCATACTGCATACTTAGAATGTTGATGCCGTTTTCCGCCACCAGACTGATTGCAGCGGCAGTCTCCTTGAAATATTGGAATGTTTCTTGATTTTTACCGTCTGTCAGGCAATTTTGCTGGAACTGCACTTCGCTCCTACGGAATGATAAATCTCTCTTTCCGTTGCGGACAATACGATAATACCCGCCGAAATCGAGAATCTCATCAATTCCGCTGATGGCTTGCCCATTTGCGGTGACAATCACCCGCGCAGGGTCGATTTTCTTTTGCAGGGGTAGGATCTCCACATTGCTACGCTGAAAGCTGTATGACTTATTGGGCGCACTGGTATAGACGACCTCGCACTTCCCGTCATGGAACTGAAAGCTCGCGACCGAGTCCGTCTGGTCTTTTCCCTTTATGATGATTAAGCGCTTTCGTGCGTCCATAGGCAATCCTTTCACTCAAACATGCGAATCGTTGACTTACCGGTTATCTGATGCATAACTGTGGTAGTCCACCTCATCGCAGCGCCAGATTCACATTTATTTCTTCCGCACAACCAACTAATTCAAAAATGTTTCCTGCTTGAGTATAACGCCATAGCTCAGATATTTTTAATATCACCTTTGAACAACAAATATTCAAATGCCCATAAAACAGGCAAAGAGCGCTCTACCGATGCCCAAGTTTGGTATCGATAGAGGATTTTGTTTTTAATTACTGCTCAGCCATCATACCACTCATCCCACGCTTCATCTTCGTCCTCATACCAATCTTGGTTCTCTTCCCAGAGGTCTTCGGGATTGTCATAGTCATCACGGATGCTTGAACCGCCATTATCACTTGAGTTGTCAGAAGTAGAATTATGTCCGAAGCTGTTTGAAACGGAATAGTCATAGTAGGAAAAGGAAATCAGCATATACTCTTCATAACGTTTCCCTTTGAAGCAATGGCCGGCAGCTTGGATTCTTCCTTCAGAGTCATACCAGTAGACAGTATAGGATCGCTTTTCTTCCACCAAATTATCAAAGCCGCGACATTTTTCCGTCTTATCCGGTGAGCCGAGCGAAGTGTACTTCAAACAGCTCATGGGCATGCCTTCCACAGGCAACTTTCCAGAATATTGATCTTTCAGACTTTGTTCCTGCTTTGCGGCATTCTCGGCAGCGATGCGCTTGCGTTCAGCTTCCTCGGCGGCGTCCTTCTCTGCCTTATAGCCATTGACGCGGGTTTCCAGCGCGTCAACATCCTGCTGCCAGCTCGTGTCATATTTCAGTGTGATGGTTGCTAACTCGTCTTGTCCGCCCGCGTAGTCCGTCCTGTCTTTGTACATATCGGCGTACTTACAGTAGACGGACAGCGACGCCGCATCCCGATAGCCGGAAAGCCCAGAGAAGCCCTGCTCGGCAGAAGTGTAATTGCCGCTTGACAACTCTTGAAGGGCGGCTTCATAAGCTGCTGTTCTCTGCTTATTGCGGCTTGAGACGGAAATAGAGATACCAGCAATCACGGCTACTGCCAGAACTGCCGCGATGAGCTTTCCCAGCGAGAACGGCTTCTTTGGCGGCACAGGTTTCTCTTCATCTTTTTCTGAAACAACAGGTTCGATGACTTGGGGTTCTGCTTTCGACTCTTCCGCCTTTGTTTCTGGCGCGGAAATCACGGGGATTTCTACACTTTCAGTCTTTTTCTTGGGCTGCTCCACGCGCTTTTGTGACTCCGGCGCGGCAACTTCCGTAGTTGGCGTGACTGCCGGAGCATCTATCGTGCGGATGACGGTCTTTGTCTGCTCCGGAGGCCAAGGCGCGACCATGCGCGTACAGTCCATAACGGCTTTGACCTGCCCATGCCGCGGCACATCGTCTTTCCCAAACGGAAGCTCGACCCAATCTCCGACCTTCAGCGGCAAGCCGCCGGTCAGATACGCATACGGGCGGCGTGTTCCCTGCACCTGAACAGAGCAATAGTGATACACTGTGCCATCGTCAGGTTTTGTGTCTGCAATGGGCTTTACGGTCGCATGAGAACGCGGCTTTGTTGATCCGGAAGGCAGTGTTGTGGTGAACACTCGTCTGAACCGCTTCTCCCAGTTTTCTTCAAGGTAGGGATTCTTCAGCGCAAGTTCAAGGCAATGCTGTCCCAATTTCTCTTGCCCGCAGTCACGACAGGCATTCAGAACATCATACTGTAATCTGCCAATGGATGCACTCTCGAAAAGCTGCGACGCGAACCGCTCATCATCCAGTGCGGTCAAAAGCAGCAGCACTTGATCATGGCTCGGAGAATCCAGCCAATCCCAATCCGGGAGAAGTTTTTCGGCAGTTTTAGCGTCGGTTTTCAGAGCCGGCTCCGCGATGTCCAAAAGCCGCCGCCACATCTGGATGCCCTTTGCCATGTTGCTTGCGAACACATCATCCAGAATGTAGTCCCAAGACAATTCATCGAAATCCTCGGCAGACTCATGCGGGACTTCCTCCGGATATTCGACCAGCAAAATCTCGCGGCAAATATCCTCATAATCTGGAAATTCGCCCCGCGCCAAGAGACGTTTTGCGCGTTCTACGTCCGGATGCAGCAGCACTTTGTTCTGCCAATGGGTGTTATAGGCTTCTTCCAGCGCATTTTGATAGTCCTGCGCTTCGCCCATTTCCTCATCCTTTTTCCCGCAGAAGTAGGCATAGGCAGAGGATAATTCAGAGAGAAGATCAAACAAGCCGTCCGGATCGACGCGGTTATAGTAGTCTTCTACTGGGCGCGTCGAGAGTAATTCCGTCCAGAACGTGCCGCAGTCCGTTTCGGAAAGGGCTGCTTCTTCACAGAACAGAACGCCGCGTTTTGCATCGCGCATGATCTCTTCTGCGTTTTCGCCCAGATTCAGGTCAGTGGTATTATTCAGGAAAGTTCGCAGTTCTTTCGCCTTTTTCTCGTCCGGCAACGCGCCTGCGTTCTGGATTCCGGTGGAAATGTTGTGTAGCAGCACTTTTCCGAGAAGCTGAGAAAGCAAGGTGTTCTTGGGTGCAAGCTGACCCAGCGCCTTTTTTAGATCACTCCAAGTTTCCGTCAGATCAACATGATAAACGAAAGAAAAGGTCAATGTGACCTGTGCTGAGTGGTTTGCTGACGGTCTTCTTAATGTTCCGCTGTCGCCGCAATAATAGCACTCCCACCGATCTCCGTGCGTCGTTGCCGGATTTCCACACCAAGGACAGCGCATATTGCTCTCACTCCTTTTAATCGGAATTACTCAACGCCCAATGCCTTATAAACCGCGTCCTCTGCGCTCTGATAGAAAACCAGATTGAAGCAGCCGATCAAATCTGCTGGGACAAGTCCGAGATCAGCCGCCGATGTAATAGGCAGAAGCACTTTCTTTGCACCGCTATCAAGACAGACCTGAAGCGCATTTGCAAGCTCGTCCACCTTGAGCATCGTTCCTGCAATACTGATCTCACCCAGCACCGCCAGACTGCTAAGGGTCGGTTTCCCAAGCGCAATCGAACAGAGCGCGATCAGCGTAGGAAGTGCCAGCTTCTCGGTCATGCCGATGCCCTGCAAATCCTGATAGTTGATGATATAGTCCTTCGTTGTGGTGCTGATCGCGCCGCTGATGCGGTTGCCGTTCGCTTTCAGATAGTTGAAGGCGGTATTTGCTGCTTCCTTACACTTGCCATCAGAGTTTAGTCCTGTCCGCTCAAACTTGCCGTTGCCGGGAAGCATCTGTGATTCCAGACGGAAGACGCCGATCATGCCGCTCTTTCCCTGTGAAACCGTATAGACCTGACCGGGATTGCACATTCCTTCGGGTATCAATTTCCCGCCGCCTTGTTCCGGGACAGAGACGAAATGTTCCTCAAAGGTATCGTTGTCAATGTACGAGAAATTGACATCGTAGAACTCCATGCCGCCCAGCTTTTTGAGCTGTTCCTTGACGCGGCGGCGCATTTCAAGCGCAAACTTGAGGATTTCTTCGAGCTGTTCTTTCGTGAACTCTCCGTCCGGATAGAGCAGCTTGATCATGCCGCCAACCATCTTGCGGACGGCAATGGTGTCGCGCTGGTTGAGGTTCTTGCCAAGGCGGAAATACTTGTCCAACGCATCGCCGTACTGCTCCTTGCGAAGCTCACGGATGAACTCTGCCAGATAGTCGGTGATGAAGCCGTAGTCGTTGGTGAAATGCTCCGGACGGAACTTCGGTATCTCCCAGCCGGGAATATAGCAGTGCATACGGTCGAGAAACGCCGTGTCCGTTCCCATTTCAGGAGGGAACGGGTCAAAGAGACTGGATGTTTTCAGCAGCACATCCACGCTCTGATTGATGTTGCCGACGAAAACCATAGAAGCGGTCGCGGCTTTTTCTTCCTTTCCACGGGCGAAGGAGCCGGACGCCATATAGTCCTTCATGATCTGAATGCCGTCCTTGTCCTTGAAGTTGATACCGGCAACCTCGTCAAACGCTACGCAGTCCCACAAGCCGACCAAGCCCACGGTTTTTCTGCCCATGTTGTAGAACAGGTTCGCAACGGTAGTCTGACCGCCGGAAACAAGGATGCTGTTCGGGGAGATTTCTTTGTAGATATGGGATTTGCCGGTGCTTCGCGGACCCAGCTCACAGAGGTTGAAGTTGTTCTCAACAAGCGGCAGCATACGGGCAAGCAGCAGCCAGCGTTCGCGGTCATTCAGCTTATCCGGCTCATAACCGCAGGAGCGCAGCATGATCTCAAGCCATTCTTCTTCGGTAAAGTTCTTTCTGCCTTCCTTCAATTCCTCGATGTCCACATGGGGCATCTGGATCGGCGTCAGCTTGCGGATGTGGATGGGAGAGGCATTTTTCTCTTCTTCCAGAAACTCATATTCGAGCTGCACAATGCACCAGATACCGCCGCAGAGCAGCCGGTCAAACTTCGCGGGATAGTCCTCTGAAATAGGAATGTTCTTGATACCGAGGTTTGAGAACTCTGCCTCATAGGTATCTTTCTTCATGTTCAGATTGACGGTGATTTTGTCAATGACCGTGTGCATCCCGCGCTGGCGCAGCATGGAGAGGATCTTCTGTGCCTCATCCGGACGGACATAATTGTCCGCCAAGATGCGCTTGACATTCTCCACGCCGGTTTCAATGACTTCAGGATCATCCGAACTGCAATACTGACCAAGCAAAAACTCAAGGACGTAGACCGGCACATTCGCGCCTTCCTTGATCTTCTTCGTCAGGTCTTTGCGGACAATCTTTCCGTCAAAGAACTGCCGCAGTTTTTGGTCGATTACTGCGTTTCCATCGCCGGTTTCTCCGGTCATTCTCTGCTCATCCATTCTTGCCACCTCACAGGTCAAATCCAAAATCGTCCGCAAACGCGATGTCGATGTGGAACTCGATTTCTTCCACGTCAATCTCGTTTGCGATCACCAGACGGTAGACTTTCTTCTTATCATACGTTCCGGCTTTCAGATTGAACCGGACACGGAACACGCGATCTGCCGCGTTGTCACTGGTCTTATCCGCGATGACCGTCTGCCGGTCGCTGATCACCACGCCCTCATCGTCCGTCATGTAGATGGAGTAGGTGCAAGGCTGGATCTTATCGCCCACGGGCTGACGCTGGTGGAACTCCAACGAGAAGATCAGGTTGGAAATCTTGCGGCTTTCGCTCAGAAGTTTCAGCTCCGCGTTTTTAACCTCAACGTAATTCTTATTGCTCGTGCGGAGGTTCTTGAAGGCGATCACAGGCACGACGAGTTCCTGCAAGCTGATACCGCCGTGGACATAGTTCTCACCGCCGCCCTGAACCTTCATGCGGATGGTGTCCTGCGGGGCATAGCCCTTGATGGGCGTTCCGTCCAGTTCTCGTTCCAGATTGACGGGAAGCAGGAAGTCAGCAGTTGTGTCAGGCGCGGTCAGCGCGTAACGCCGTCCAAGCTCATACACGTTGCCAGAGAATGCTTTTCGGTCGATCTTGTCACTCTCACTCAGCGGCTTATAGGTATAGAGGAAGCCGTGATCCGCTGTGATGAAAATATTTGTTCCGCTCAGTTCGTTCACGATGATACGCAGAATGCCGGAAAGCTCCTGAATTGCCGTCTCACAGGCGTCAAAGACTTTGGACTCCGTAGGGGCTTTGTCTCCGATGGCGTCGATGGAATTGTGGTAGATGTAGATCACATCTTTTCCGGCTACCAGCTCCCGCCGCTCATCCTTCTTCATGTTCAGAAGGTCATTGTACTGAATGGCAACGCTGGCTTTCGGCGTCGTGTTCAGGATCGCGTTTCGCTCCACGGTGGAACGGGTGGGATTTCCGTCAACAAGGACATCCATACTGTCGTTCACGGAAATGCTCTTTCCCGGAAGAAGTGCTGCCATACCAAACTTCGTGATGGACGGGAAGACCGCCTGCATCGACTCCACCTCTGCGGTACCCTTTGTGTTGCGGACAATGCGCTCGGAAAGCTCGGAGGCGACCTCATAGCGAAGCGCGTCCGAGATGATCACGAATGCGCGGGTGTTCTTGCTGCTTGCTGGAACAACATATCTCTTATAGAAATCCCGCTGCTTTTCGATCTCTGAAACGTAGCCCAGAGCAGCGAGGTCTTCTGCCGCCGCGTTTGTCCAGCAAGCGGTCAATTCCCGCAGGAACCAGTTCTGATACAGCGCCTCAACAAACTCCGTCGAGTGCTTCAAGCCGTCTTCCAGAATGTCATTTGCATTCTTGAGTGAGTTGCCGAAGGCATAATGGAAGTGGCGATAGTAGGCATCCATACGGTAGAGATCACTCGTATAGAGCTTCCAGATTTTCTTCGGCTCGACGATATGGAATCCGCCGCCGTGTTCCTGATAGAAGGTCTGCATCTTTCCGATGAAGAAGAGGCAGTCAAAATAATTTGAAAACCGCTTGTACCATCCGGCTGTCCGTCTGTTTTCACAGATTTTCATGATGAGATCGACCTTCACGACATGGTCGCTGATCTCCGCAAAGAGCTGTTTCAGGATGCTCTCGTTGATGCACGGGAAGACGTCTCCCGTAATCAGCGTTTCCGGCTCAAATTTGTCAAAGCGCGTCGGGAGCTGCAATTCGTTCTCCACGGTGCGGCACAGCTCATACAAGTCCTCGCTATCTTCGCGGGAACGCCATTCATGGACGATGCTGTAACAGTATGCTTTGTTGGTCTCAGAAACGAAACGCTCCAAACCTTTCAGGACGGAGGCGTTCATCGTCTGAGAAAGTGCGGTCAGCAGAACGTGCGCTGCAAAGTAGCCCAAAGGCTTGTCCTCTTTCTCGATGTAGCCGGTGTACTTCCGCGCAAGCTGCCAGAAGGCTTCAATACTGCCAAACTTGCAGATGTTCTGCAAGACGCTGTTCGTCTCCTTATCGAGACCTGCAGCAAGGACGGCAATGATGACATCCTGCGCAGAACCTTCGCTCAGACCGGCGAGAACCGCCATAATGTCGATATGGAGTTGGAGGGGCGTCTGATAGTCCCGCCCGATCCTGCGCAGCTTTTGAATACGCTCTTTGCTGTCGAAGAACTTTGCATAGAGCTTGACCGTCTTCCGCATTGCGGCAGACGGTGCGATATTCAGCTCATCCATCTGCATCGAGATAAAATCTGCGCGGAAAGGTTCGCTGTAATATTCAATGTCCTGAAGCCAGTTATCTTCGTCACTGGTGTATGTAATCGGGCAATAGATAAGATAGTTGCTGTCCAAGTCATCGTGAAGCAGCAACTTCTTGACAGCAAAGTTGTTCGTGCCGGTTAGCTTGATGATCTTGACACCTTCCAAGTTCAGCTCGTCAATGTCCTTCTCAAACTCCCGATCCTCGTCTTTCCAGAAGATGATTCTGCGGCGATAGAACTCCGGCAAGGGGGCTGCAAAACGCTCCGTCAGATTAAATTGTACGCGCTCGTTTGACATTGTTCTACGCTCCTTGCCTCAATTATTGCCCTTCTCTTTTTCTTTTTCACCGCCTTGGTAAGAAAAGGTGTGAAGTCTTGTAGGGATTTCTGCTGGGTTTAGATTTCCGAATGGATTTGCTTGTTTTTCCGTTTGCTGAGGGACAGGCTTTGCTTCCTGTTTATTATCTTCACTCATGATATGTGTCCTTTCATTTTTATCAAAGCAACAAGAAACCAAAATACAGATAAGCCTATGGAAGTGTAGAAAAGCCGCATAGACCACCGAATAAGTACAACTTTATTGTCGTTTGTGCGTTTTACCTCAGATTGCACTTTTTCGATTAGTGCAATGTATTGTAAATCCTTCGCTGCATCCGATTCTATCGTTTCATAGTTCCTCTGTATAAAATCGCTTGTCTCTTTTATGCTAACAAAATCGTTACGCTTTTCTCTTTTTTGTGCCACAGTTGCTAAAATTAGACTTGCCAAAAGTAGTGCAGTAATTGTAGAGAAAGTTAAAAGCAAGAAGCCGTATGTAAGAGGATATTTGTATTCTACGGCAATAGCAGCTACCATAAATAAAGCAGCAGACGTAAACGAAAAAGCTGTCTGCATTTGCGTACTCTGTTGGATAAGTGAATCTTCTCTGCGAAGTTCAGCATCGTAAATTATCTGCGCAATTTGACGAATATGGACACTTAATTTCTTCTGTTCGTCAGACTTCGGGAAATATTCCTCGTTCATATATTTCCCTCACTTTATCTTTGCCAACACATCAGCAAACAGTTCATAGTTATGTTTCACGCCATCATCTAAGTCGATCTCGATGTTCTGGTCAGCAAGGTGGTGAACCTTTTCCTCGTATTTTTGCAGCTCTGTCGCTTGATCTTGGAACTTTTTCTGCTGTTTGGTCAGCTTCACGCGCTCGGATACGCTGGCATGGTCGATGGCGTCACCGAGCTGGGCAAGTTGGGTGCGGTAACGCTCCTGCTGTTCATGCACATAGTCGGTGCGCAGCCGGGCGAGAAGATCGCGCTGATAGCGGTGCATATAGCACAGCGCCTTGAAACCGTTCTTCTTACCGCTGTCAAAGAGCCAGTAGATCGGGCGCTTCTGATAGGTTTTCAGATGGTCGGCGTAGAAGTCATTCAGGAAGTAGCTGCGGATCACCTCGCGGGGCGTACCCTTGCCGCCGAGCGCGTCGGCAACAAACTTTAGGTTTTCTTCCAGCGTATCATCGCCGTAGACCTTACGGATAAACTCCACGAAACGTCCGGTAATGTCATCGTCAAAATACTCGTCATCGCAGATGGGGATGATGTTGTCGTTGTCCGGGATGATGGTCTTGTACTTGCTGGCGTCCCATTCGCCGCCCGCATAGGCAAGTCCATCTACATCCAGAGAATACCGTCCGAACATACAGCCCACGGCATAGGAGATGAGGGAGACGATCTCGTCGCGCATGGTGCGGACATAGTTGCTGCCCTTCATAGCCTCCGGCACATCGTCCTTACTGTCAAACACGCGATGTACAGTAATATCCTTGTCCGCCACATCCGGCGTCAATTCGTCCTGCAAGCCGTAGATGTCAATGAAAATGCGGTTAAGTTCTTCTTCGTTCTTTTTGAGCTGCTGGAAGCGCTCTTCGCACTCGGCTTGCCAAGCAGCGTATTTCTCGGAAATCAGTCTTCCCATTGTTTATTCCTCCGTTTCCAAACATTGCGTCAGGACATCACAGAACG
>OGDY01003445.1_pt1 | contig 12309 bp, 9 predicted proteins | sample 1570341 | NCBI WGS metagenome assembly OGDY01 (sample SAMEA2581972, study PRJEB24529) | metagenome | biome: Human gut stool | place: China | collected 2011 | reverse complement strand
TTTTTTGAAAAACTTCATGGGTCTATAGAAGATAAATTTCCCTGTAGGTACTTTTTGGGACGGGTAAAAGACAAAAACTAGACAATATGGGTCTATAGCGAAAAATTTGCTTTACAGATACTCAATTTCTTCAAAATGAGTATCTCAGAGCCAGCTTTTTCCCTATAGACCCATATTCATCTTTTTATACGTTATTTGCAACAAATTTAGTATCTCACAACTCAGTTTTTCTGCATAGACCCAAAACACAGAACGCCCACGGTGGACGGAACATCACGCCGCGATGTCTGTCGGAGGGTGTTGATATTTTCTTGAAAAGTGTTAAAAGACAGGGGGAAAGCGGACACGATGTCCGCGTCAGCCGATCCGCGCCATGGATGGCGCGTGTAGGCGACCCCGTCATGATGAGAACCACTGTATCACTTTTCATTAGAAAATTCACACCCGGAGACGCGACATCAAGGCGTGATGTTCCGTTCGCCGTGGGCGTTCGTGGATTTGCTTAACTAACTCTCAATTTATAACATCTCTGTGCTGATAGTACCACTTGTAAAGTCCTGTCGGAATCGGTATAATATAGGTAATTGGGAGGTAAAAATATGCTGCTTACATTAGTACCGCTTTTTGATGAAAATATGGCCGTATGTGCCTATTCCTTTTTTACTCAGAGAGAAAATTACCTGTTGAATCCGTTGCTGCTTGGGACAGCACAATTTGATGGAGCATCACAGATCACCGGATTGGAATTGATCCAAAAGATGGGAATCGATACATTGTCTCAGGGAAAAGAGATTTTTGTACCGATCACCAATATTTCTATTTTTGCGGATATTACGGAGCAGTGCGATGCACCTCATGAAAAAATTGTCCTTTTGATCGATAATACCATTCCACCGATTGAAATGTATGTCAATCGTCTGAAGGAATTGAAACAGCAAGGCTATAAACTAGCCATTCGCAAGCTTGCGGTCAGTGATTTTGAAAATTACAGAGAAGTCCTGAAGCTGATGGATTATGTCCTTCTGAATAACCGTAAAATAGCCATTGATAAAGCCAAGATTTATTTCGGAAAATTATTCCCGAATATCAGTCTGTGTGCCGGTAATATTGATACCATGGAGGACTTCGAGAGACTGAAGGAGACCGGCGGATATCGTTTCTATGAGGGTAAGTTCTATCGTGTTCCCATTACGAAGGGACAGACAGATGTGGCACCCTTGAAGGGTAACTATATTGACCTGCTGAATATTGTGAACAGCCCGGATTTTGAACTCACAACAGCGGCGGATATCATCAGCCGTGATACCGCACTCACGATCGATCTGCTGAAAATGGTTCAGCCACTGGCTGTAAATTCGGAGATTACGTCTATCCGTCATGCGGCTGCCATGCTGGGACAGCGGGAACTGAAAAAGTGGATCAACACGGCAGTAGCCAATGCTTTGTATGCGGATAAGCCGAATGAGGTCACCAGATTATCTCTGCTTCGTGCGAAATTTGCCGAGAATCTGGCGGAAGCGTTTGGCCTGAAGGCGCAGAAGGATGAACTGTTCCTGATGGGATTGTTCTCCGTGCTGGATGTGATCCTCGAGAAACCCATGGCAGAGGCTTTGAAGGTGGTCCATGTGGCTGGCGAGATTAGCAATGCACTGATCTACCGCATCGGCGTACTGGCACCGGTGTACGATTTTATGCTGCAGTATGAGACAGCCAACTGGGCGGAGGTATCCCGCCTGATGCTATTAAAGAATATTGATATGAATACAGTATATGAAGCCTATACATCGGCGTTGAAGTGGTATCGCACCGTACGTTGATTGTATTAAAAAATGTACTTGTGTTTTGTATACATTTATGTTATTTTCTTGAATGACTTGTAATTATATCCTCCGGCAGTCTAAAGGACGCCAGATGGAGGAATAGTAGCAAAGGCGCAAAAAGCGCGGAAAGGAAATTTCATATGAAAAAAAACAAGACACTTGAGATGGTACAATTGGCCGTACTCATCGCGATCATGCTGATTCTGGCATTTACCCCGCTTGGGTATCTGCGCATCGGACCGTTAGCAATCTCCCTGATGACCATTCCCGTAGTCATCGGTGCAATGATCTTAGGACCTGCAGGCGGAGCCGTACTGGGACTGGTATTTGGACTTACCAGCTTTTACCAGTGTTTTGCAGGAGATCCTTTTGGAGCAGCGTTGGTAGCAATGAATCCGTTTTTCACTTTCCTGGTATGCATCCCTACCAGAACCCTGATGGGATGGCTGTCCGGCGTGATCTTCAAGGCACTGTGGAAGATTGACAAGACAAAGACCGTAACTTACTTCGTGACCGGTCTGCTGGGAGCATTTATGAACACCCTGTTCTTCATGTCCACTCTGATGATCTGCTTCGGTCATACCGAGTATCTGCAGAGCATGAATGCAACCGGAGCGAATCTGTTTATGTTCGCCGTAGCATTCTGTGGTATCAACGGAGCACTGGAGATGCCTATGAGCTGTGTAGTAGGTGGTGGCGTTGCGAAGGCAGTCAGCGTAGCACTGAAGAAGAATGCAGCAACAGAAGAGAAATAATCAGATTTTCCGAAACGAAAAATATATAAAATATACAAACAGACCCCCGGAGTATGACAGATGGTCATGCCGGGGGTTTTCCATGTGGAAATTTTGAATACGGAATTCATGTGCCGAAATGCATATATAGGCAGAAAGGATGGTCATTACAGCGACGCCCACATTGTCTGTAGGGTATCTGCCGTGACAGCAACATTCCCCTGGATCATGGGAGCGGATCCGCCACCTTTTGCAGAAAGTTCCCGACGCATGCGGTCTGCCAGCTCCTGACAGTTACAGGAAGCACTGCCTACAATAAATCGATAACCGTTTGTATCGTCTCCGGCAAAGATACCACAGTAACCGGAATATTTTCCGGTCAGCAAATTTACCGCGTTGCGCAGAGCAATGGCATCCAGTTCACCGACGAAGAGAAGCACGTGGTGTACTTCTTCCGGGGAGGGGAGTGCGTCCATCTGTACTTTCAGCAGCTCCGCCTGCAGGGCATTGGCGCGTTCTTTTTGCAGCTTTGCATCCTCTTTGGCGCGGGCAACAGCACCCGCTACTTCCGGTTGCTTCGCAGAGAGCAGAGAAGAAATTGCCCAGACGGAATCCTGTTTTTCGGTATAATCTGCCAGAGCACGGTTTCCACAGAGAATATTGATGCGGACACCGCCCCGGTGGCTCTGTACATTTACAATTTTGATGAGACCGATCTGTCCGGTGGTATCTACATGTGGAGCACAGCAGGCACACAGATCCACCCCGGGGATCTCAACAATACGTACATTTTCCGTGAGCGCCAGTTTGCTGCGGTAATTTAAGCTCGTCAGTTCTTCGGCGGTGGGCCAGCTGATGTTGACCGGAAGATTTTTCCAGACATAAGTGTTAGCCTCCTGCTCGATGAGACGCAGATGCTCCAGAGAAACTTCTCCGTTCATATACAGTGTCACTTCTCTGTCGCTTAAATGGAAGCCTACGTTTTCCAGTCCGAAATGAGAGTGCAGTAAGCCGGAGATCATATGCTCTCCGGAGTGCTGCTGCATGAAATCAAACCGGCGGTTCCAGTCCACATGACCGGTGATCCGGGTGCCGACAGGAAACTCACAGGCCGTTTTATGATACAGGATGCCCTGTTTAATGTTGACATCCAGTACTTCCTGACCGTTTAAGGTGCCTTTGTCGGCGGACTGACCGCCCTCTTCCGGGAAAAAAGCGGAAGCGTCCAGAACGATCTTGTAATATCCCTCTTCCTTGTCGGGAACACATTCCATTACCACAGCGGTGAAATCCGTCTGATGTACATCTTCATAATAGAGTTTGCGGGTTCCCAGGGAGTTCATTTGAGCATTTTCGATACGATCCATAGATGCCTGTCCAATCTGCTGTAGGAAAACAGCGTTTTGTGATAATTGAAAAATAGAAAATACATATCTATTCTATATCAGACCCGGTGGAAAAAGCAATGGAAAATGTAAGCTTTTACACAGCTTTGTCAGATTCTCCAAGGAGTATCGGGATTGCGGAGAGGTTTTTTGTAGGTTTTTATGCAGACAGGGTCTATTGCGACGCAATTTTTTTTATGATATAATAAATCGATTAAGCAGTAGAGAAACACACTGGAAATACAAACGTCGCAAAAAGCGGCAGAATGTGAGGAAAGAATGAAGGCATTTTTGATTTTGGAAGATGGAACGGTGTTCGAAGGAACGCACATCGGTGCAGACAAAGAGATCATCAGTGAAATCGTATTTAACACATCCATGGCCGGATATCTGGAGGTCCTGACGGATCCGTCCTATGCAGGACAGGCTGTATGCATGACTTACCCCCTGATCGGTAACTATGGCATATGCAGGGATGACTGCGAGTCGGAGAGACCCTGGCCGGATGGATTCATCGTCAGAGAGCTTTCACGTATTCCCAGCAACTTCCGCTGTGACTGCACAATACAGGAATACTTAGAGGAGAACGGCGTACCCGGCATCGCCGGTATCGATACCCGTGCGCTGACCAAGATCCTGCGTGAGAAGGGTACCATGAACGGCATGATCACCACCAACGAAGCCTATGACCTGAACGAAGTACTTCCGAAGCTGAAGGAGTATACCACAGGCAAGGTCGTGGAAAAGGTGACCTGCAGGGAAAAATATGTGGTAGCGCCCACCACGGAGCTGGCACAGAACGGACCTCTCTCCGGTGCAGCGCGTTTTGATAAAGAAGCTTATGAAAAAGGTGTCAGAGAGCCTAAGCCCGCACTGGTAACGGAGCTGTCCGGACAGGGACTGAAGGTAGCTCTGTTAGACCTGGGAGCCAAGAGAAATATCGCCAGATCCCTGGCAGAGAGAGGCTGTGAGGTGACCGTATACCCCGCAGGAACTCCCGCACAGGAGATTATTGATGATAATCCCGACGGTATCATGTTAAGTAACGGACCGGGAGACCCCAAGGAGTGTACCGGTGTGATCGCCGAGATCAAAAAGTTATACGATACCGAGATCCCTATTTTCGCAATCTGTCTGGGACATCAGCTGATGGCTCTGGCTACCGGCGCAGATACCCATAAAATGAAATACGGACACAGAGGAGGCAACCACCCGGTAAAGGATCTGATGACCGGAAGAGTATATATTTCCTCTCAGAACCACGGCTATGTGGTAGATACCGATAAGCTGGATCCGTCCGTAGCGGTTCCCGCATTCATCAATGTCAACGACGGTACCAACGAGGGTCTGTCCTACACCGGCAAGAACATTTTCACCGTACAGTTCCATCCGGAAGCATGTCCGGGACCCCAGGACTCCGGTTACCTGTTTGACCGGTTCATTCATATGATGAGAGGAGAGAACTAAGATGCCCAAGAATCCTAATGTAAAACGAGTAATGGTAATCGGCTCCGGTCCTATTGTCATCGGACAGGCAGCGGAATTCGACTATGCAGGTACCCAGGCCTGCCGTTCCCTGAAGGAAGAGGGAGTAGAGGTAATCCTGGTGAACTCCAACCCTGCGACCATCATGACCGATAAAGATATCGCAGATAAGGTATATATTGAGCCCTTGAACGTAAAGGTTCTGGAGCAGATCATTGAAAAGGAAAAGCCCGACAGCATTCTCCCCACCCTGGGAGGACAGGCTGGTCTGAACCTCGGCATGGAGCTGGAGGAGTCCGGTTTCCTGGCAGCTCACAATGTAAAGCTGTTAGGTACTACCGCAGCTACCATTCGTAATGCGGAAGGCCGTCAGGAGTTCAAGGATCTGATGGAGCGTATCGGCGAGCCCTGTGCAGCATCCAAGGTCGTTGAGAACGTGGAAGACGGTGTGGAATTCACCAACACCATCGGCTATCCTGTTGTGCTGCGTCCCGCTTATACTCTGGGCGGTTCCGGCGGTGGTATCGCACACAATCAGGTAGAGCTGGAAGAGATCCTGGAGAACGGTTTACGTCTGTCCCGTGTAGGACAGGTACTGGTAGAACGTTGTATCGCGGGCTGGAAAGAGATCGAGTACGAAGTAATGCGTGACAGCGCAGGCAACTGCATCACCGTATGTAACATGGAGAACATCGATCCCGTCGGCGTGCATACCGGAGACAGTATCGTAGTAGCGCCTTCTCAGACCCTGAGCGATAAGGAGTACCAGATGTTACGTACTTCCGCTCTGAAGATCATCAACGAACTGCAGATCACCGGTGGATGTAACGTACAGTTTGCACTGCATCCCACCAGCTTTGAATATTGTGTTATCGAGGTAAATCCCCGTGTCAGCCGTTCTTCCGCACTGGCAAGTAAGGCGACCGGCTACCCCATTGCAAAGGTAGCAGCGAAGATCGCACTGGGCTTTACTCTGGATGAGATCAAAAATGCCATTACCCACAAGACCTATGCCAGCTTCGAGCCGACACTGGATTACTGTGTAGTAAAGATCCCCAGACTGCCTTTCGACAAATTTATCACTGCAAAACGTACTCTGACCACACAGATGAAGGCAACCGGTGAGGTTATGAGTATCTGCAATAACTTCGAGGGAGCACTGATGAAGGCCATCCGTTCACTGGAGCAGCATGTGGACTGCCTGCGTAGCTATGATTTCAGCGCACTGTCCGTAGAAGAACTGTTAGAGCGTCTGAAGATCGTGGATGACCAGAGAATCTATGTGATCGCTGAAGCAATCCGTAAGGGTATCGGTTATGAACAGATTCACGACATTACAAAGATCGACCTGTGGTTCATTGACAAGATCGCCATTCTGACCGAGATGGAGCATGCACTGGAGACACAGCCTCTGACAGTGGAACTGCTGAAGGAAGCCAAGAGAATCGAGTTCCCGGATAACGTCATCGCAAGACTGACCGGCAAGACCGAAGAAGAGATCAAGAAGATGCGTTATGACAACGGCATTAAGGCTGTTTACAAGATGGTAGACACCTGTGCCGCAGAGTTCGCAGCTTCCACTCCTTATTATTACTCTGTATTCGGCGGCGAGTGCGAAGCCAAGGAGACCACCGGACGTAAGAAAGTCCTGGTACTGGGTTCCGGTCCTATCCGTATCGGACAGGGTATCGAGTTCGACTATTGTTCCGTACATGCTACCTGGGCATTTTCCAAGGCAGGCTATGAGACCATTATCATCAACAACAACCCGGAGACTGTAAGTACCGACTTCGATATTGCGGACAAGCTGTATTTCGAGCCTTTGACTCCGGAAGATGTGGAATCTATCGTAAATATTGAGCATCCCGATGGTGCTGTGGTACAGTTCGGCGGACAGACCGCTATCAAGCTGACTGAGAGCCTGATGAAGATGGGCGTGCCTATCTTAGGTACCAAGGCGGAGGATGTAGATGCCGCTGAGGACAGAGAACTGTTCGACAAGATTCTGGAAGAGACCGAGATCCCCCGTGCAGCCGGCGGTACCGTATACACCGCAGAGGAAGCTAAGGCGGTTGCTAACAGACTGGGCTATCCCGTACTGGTACGTCCTTCCTATGTATTGGGCGGACAGGGCATGCAGATCGCTATCTCCGATGAAGAGATCGAAGAATTCATGGAGATCATCAATCGTATCGCACAGGATCACCCGATCCTGGTAGATAAGTATTTACAGGGTAAGGAGATCGAGGTCGATGCTGTATGCGATGGTATCGATATCCTGATCCCCGGTATCATGGAGCATATCGAAAGAACCGGTATCCACTCCGGAGACAGTATCTCTGTATACCCGGCTCCGACCATTGATAAAGTAGTAAAAGAGAAGATCGCAGAGTACACCAGAAGACTGGCAAAGGCACTGCATGTCAAGGGACTGATCAATATCCAGTTCATTGCCATCGGTGAGGAAGTATATGTCATTGAGGTTAACCCCCGCTCTTCCCGTACCGTACCTTATATCAGCAAGGTAACCGGTATTCCTATCGTGGATCTGGCTACCGAAGTGATCATCGGCAAGACCATCCGTGAGCTTGGATACGAGCCCGGCTTACAGCCTGAGGCAGAGTATTTTGCCATCAAGATGCCCGTGTTCTCCTTCGAGAAGATCCGTGGTGCCGAGATCAGCTTAGGACCGGAGATGAAGTCTACCGGTGAGTGTCTGGGTATTGCCAAGACCTTCAATGAGGCTCTGTACAAGGCATTCCTGGGAGCAGGCGTAGAACTGCCCAAGTATAAGAACATGATCATCACCGTGAAGGATGCGGATAAGGGTGAAGCCATTGAAGTCGGAAGACGCTTCGAAAAGCTGGGATACACCATTTATGCTACCAGAAGTACCGCAGCTGCTCTGAATGAAGCAGGTGTGAAGGCGAGAAAGGTCAACAAGATCTCTCAGGAATCCCCGACCGTGATGGATCTGATCCTGGGACACAAGATCGACCTTGTCATCGATACCCCTACCCAGGGTCGCGACAAGACCAGAGACGGCTTCCTGATCCGTCGTACCGCTATCGAGACCGGTATCTACTGCATCACCGCAATGGACACCGCCAATGCTCTCGTGACCAGCATGGAGCATATGAACGATTGTAAGGAACTGACACTAGTGGATATTGCACAGCTGTAAAAATATAAAAAATGGAATTGAGCAGGAGGGAATATTTAATAAATTTTCTCTCCTGCTTGATTTATGTCAAAAAGAGAAGAACGCTGACTGCAAAAGTGTAAATCCGAAAATAAAATCCGTAAGTGCGGCATATAATAGGCGTATGGTAAATATTGTATGATCGCAAGCCTGTATCCCGCAGGCGGATTGGAGTCTCATGTTAGAAGAACATTATCCTTTTGTCGCACAGCCCCTGCCCTACGAATATGATGCCCTGCTTCCGGTACTGGATGAGGAGACACTGCATTTTCACCATGATAAGCATTATCAGACCTATGTGGACAAGCTGAATGCAATTCTCGCGGATTATCCTCAGTTACAGCAAATGACCTTGACGGAACTGCTCACTTCGGAGGATAATAAACTTGCATCCTTGCAGGAGGAAGCCCGGGAAAGCATTCACAATAACGGAGGCGGCGTATACAACCATCAGCTGTATTTTGACAGCATGCGAAGCCCTGTGGGGCAGGAACCCTGCGGAACATTGGAAGAGGCACTGATCCGTGATTTCGGATCGGTGAGACAATGGAAAGAGCAGATGTCGCAGAGTGCCATAGGAGTATTCGGTTCCGGATGGGCGTGGCTTGTAAGTGATCAGGACGGTACCCTTATGATCCTGACCACAGCGAACCAGGATGTGCCGGATCTGAGATTGTATACACCGATATTGCTGATAGATGTGTGGGAACATGCCTATTATTTACAGTACCGAAACCGCAGACCGGATTATGTGGTGGGGTGGCATAAGCTCATCCACTGGAAAAAGGCGGAGAGACGTTATGAACAGGTGCTCTGCAGACGGGAAAGAGGAAATGAAAATGGAGAACAGACCGATCATAAAAAAAGAACAGGTAGAGACCGTCTATGACAGCAGATTCATCAAGGTATTTGATCTGCAATATGAGCCGGGAAAACATTATTTTGATGCCACCAGAAGAAGCGTTGAGAATCTGGCGGCAGTAAAAAATGACGAAGAATTTAAACAGATGCTGCCGGATGCGGTGAGCTGTGTCGTAATTCTAAAAATCAGCGGACAGGAGCCGAGACTCTGCCTGAGCCGTGAGTATCGCTATCCTGCAGGACAGTTCCTGTTAAGCGTTCCGGCAGGACTGTTGGACCCGGAGGATGCGGCACAGGAAAATCCGGTGTTTCATGCAGCCATCCGGGAATTGCGGGAAGAGACCGGCATTACACTGGAAGAAAGTGACAGCATCCGTCTGGTGAATCCCCTGGTATTCAGTACCCCGGGCATGACGGACGAGAGCAATGCACTGGTGCAGATCACTCTGAACAGGGAAGAAATGCCGAAGGTAAGCCAGGATGGTGCCGTTGGCACGGAATGTTTTGACGGCTTTTTATTGTTGACCAGAGAAGAAGCACAGAAAATCCTAAAAGACGGCGTGGACGATCAGGGACTTTTCTATCCCTTATATACCTGGGCGGCACTGATGTGCTTCGTGACAGGAATGTGGGAATAAGGGAACCTATCCCCGGAGCGTTATCACCGTGTGGAAGGTCAGAGTAGCATCGTTATAGTACATTTGGATATCCCCGTGGTATTTTTCGCAGATCTTGCGGATGCTTTTCAGCCCGAAGCCGTGAGAACGCTTATCCGCTTTGGTAGTGGCTGGATCTGCCACATCATTTTTAAAAGGGTTTACGCGGCAGGAATTGACCACTGTGATCAGAACAAAAGGTGTATTTTCCCGCTTGCTGCCATTAACTTCGATATAAGCGTCGGGAACTTTCCCGGCAGCTTCCATGGCATTATCCAGCAAATTGCAAAAAAGAGAAGTAAGGTCACTGTCCGGCAGAAAATGCAGTACACCACTGCGGATGTCAGCGGTAAAACTGATTCCCTGTTCAGTACACTGCCGCCTGTACCTTGCCATAATGGCGTTCAGAAGTTCGTTGTCGCAGATGCGGGCGGACTCTTTGAAATCCGAAGAGAGAAGCAGTTCGTTAATATAGGCGTTGACTTTGTCCGGGGCATTCTGGTCGTTCAGAGATGCAATGGATTGCAAATGCTTCTTAATATCATGAATGAGAATTGCCTGGTTTTCGCTCTGCGAAAGCAGCATCTTATAATATTCCGTAAAATCTGTTTCCTTCTGCAGTAACAGCTGCACCTCTGTATATTTCCGATTTTTTTCCCGATTGTACTGATTGATTCCAAATACCAGCAGATTCATAAGTAACAGGAAAAAGGCACTGAGAGAGATCATCCGGTTCGTCCCGGGAGTCAATGTATACTGATCACCCATTCCCACAAAAGTAAGCATGATGAATATCGATGTGACGGGAATGATCATCAGCAGCACAACAGAACTATCGTAAGGATCTGTAGTTTTCCGCCGACTTTTGAACAAATGCGTAATCAGATAAATGACTGCAAAAAAAGAAATCTTGCTGCACAGGATAAAAAGAAGGGTATTGTGGAAAGAACCCATCTGCATATAAAAATGGGGAGCGGTCCGGGCGATGATGCTATATACGATCAGCTCGCACATTCCCATGACAGCAGCAAGCAATGCGGAATGGAAGGCAGCTGCGCGCCATTTGACATCGTATTGTGTGACCAGAAACAGAAAATTAGTAAACAGATACAAAAGCATATTCAGCCATTTGATGTTAAAAAAGGCTACGGCACACAGGCAGGTATACAAAAGGCTCAGCACGACAAGCCTGTCGGACAGGGGGCGTTTCGGAGAAAATAGTCGGCTGGCATATTGCAGGAGAATGATGGCTTCCACCAGAAATGCAAAAATAATAGAAAAAATACTTTCCATAACTTACCTCGTACTTTCTAAATAGAGAAGATAAGCTTTCTTAAAGGCGCTGTATTTCCGTTTCGTCAGATAAGCGTCAAACTGACTGTTCGCCAGATGCACCAGCATACGGTCGAAGTCGGTAATGTGCTCATAGTTGACAATAAAACTCCGGTGCGTCTGAAAAAAGCGGTTGGAAGGCAGCAGCTCCAGCCAGTATGGCATGGTATGGATGGCTTCAAAGTCCTGCGTTGTGGTGTGGACGATCACTTTTTTCCCCTGTGCCTCCACCATAATGATAGAAGAGACCGGAAGAACGTGTACGCCCTGCCTGGTCTCAATAGGCACCTTCACCAGTCTGGAATGATACAGATCCAGAGCGTCCTTCAGATTCCGGAACAGACGCTGCCTGTCTATGGGCTTGGACAGATAACGGAATACATGGAACCGCATGGCTTCATCCAGATATTCGGAATAAGAAGTAATAATAAAAATGATAATATCTTTATCTTTCTTTTTCAGTTCGTTTCCTACATAGATTCCGTCAAGCCCCGGCATCTCGATATCGAGAAAAAGGATATCCTTGTCTCCCAGATCCGCAAGCAGGGACTCCCCGTCTGAAAAGCAGACGATCTCCGGACAGCTCAGGTGCAGATGACTGAAATAGCTTTTCAGATATTTTTGCAGTTTTTCTACGATCAGTAAATCGTCATCGCAAATAAGAATACGCATGTTATACTCTCCATTCATTGATGCCTACGGATTGTTTCGTGCTACGCACTCCCACGTCTCCGCTCCGCTTCGGTCCGTGCTAGACATGTGCCACTGGCACATAGCACCCTACCCAATATTCGCATATCGTGGGATTATCATCCCACTTTTATGCTCATATCG
>OGDY01003444.1_pt1 | contig 12310 bp, 10 predicted proteins | sample 1570341 | NCBI WGS metagenome assembly OGDY01 (sample SAMEA2581972, study PRJEB24529) | metagenome | biome: Human gut stool | place: China | collected 2011 | reverse complement strand
CTGCCGTTGCAGACAGTATGAAGTACGACAAAAAGAGAAAGGCTGCATAACCGCCATGGTTACGCAACCTCATCTTCAAATCATAAAAACTTCTTTACGAGTACCCGTTTTCCGAGCGTTCCTTTTTATTTTTCCATGTCAAAAAACTATTTATTTTTATTATAAATAATCATTAATCCCTTTAAAAGCAATTCATTATCAAGAATTATATTGCGTTTGCAATATGGAATTATCAGTTCAGCAAGACCTCCGGTTGCAACTGCTGTAACTTTTTCGCCCAGTTCTTCTTCTATACGATCAATTACACCGTCAATGTTGCCGGCAGTACCATATATTATGCCACTTTTCATGCAGTCTATTGTATTTCTTCCTATTACATTCTTCGGATGCTCTAATCCAATTTTAGGCAATTGTGAAGTGCGTCCTATCAAGGAATCAAGAGATACCCTTAACCCAGGCATAATAAGTCCGCCAATACAATTACGGCTGCTGTCAACTACTGTTACAGTTGTGGCTGTACCCATATCAATAATTGCTAACGGCAAGCTGTAATTAGCCAAACCTGCAACTGCGTCCACAACCAAATCACTTCCAAGCTGTGCAGGATTATCAATTACAATGCTCAGACCTGTTTTTATACCCGGCCCTACTATGAGTGACTTTTTATTTATAATTTTCTTGATTGCTTCGTCCACAACCCCGGTAACAGACGGAACAACAGATGATATTATAGAGCCGTCTATCTGATTTGATTCAATATTATTAAGCTCCAAAACATTTTTTAAGGAAACTGCATACTCAAGCACAGTAGCTGTCTGATTAGTTGAAAGACGTTCTATGAATAAAATTTTATCATTTTCACAGCAGCCTATCACAATATTTGTATTACCAATATCAATTGCTAAAATCATATTTACTCCATTCTGCCCGGAAAGACACAATTAATTTATTGCTGCCGTATTATTTTTTATAACCCTGCCTTTAACAAGAGCAGTCATGATAACTGCGTTAAGGAAAGTATTGAAGAATGCTTCGGCAATAATATTTATGAATGCAGGTGCAATTACAAAAGCAAAAAAGCTTATTCCTGCGGCATCATTTTCTTCCATCATTTTAAGAAAATCTGAATTTTTCATCATTTTATCGGCAAAAAACAAATACATACTTCCCAAAAACAAAATTGAATTGAGAAGTGAGGCTGTTATGCCGATTATTGCATATTTTACTGACTTTACTTTCAGCTTATTCAGTAATGTTGAAACGAAACCGGCGGCTGCACCTGTAATTGCTCTTGATGCAACACACATTAAAAAGCAGAAAAACGGATTAATGCTCAAAGCTATTGTTCCGATAACGCTTCCGCCTGTAATGCAGTTAATAAAGCTTGTGATTCCAAAAACAGTACCTAAAATCAATCCCATCCATGCTCCTGAAATTGAAGCACCAATAGCTACGGGAAGAACCATAAATGTTACGGAAAGAGTTCCTATTTTAATCCCGTACCCTAGCGGCGTAAATGAAATTGCAACAATGATTGCGGCAAGCAAAGCAGTCTGCACCATTGTTACTGTTTTTGATGATGTGTTTCTTACGTTTGACATATTAAATTCCTCCTATGTTATTATTCCCAAAAAGGGATACAATACCGGGCAGGTTTATTATATCATATTCTGTTAATTTTTGCAAGCATTGACTAAAAACAGTCAGGTGGATATATAATAAAAAAGTGGACAAGTATGATATAATAGGAGACAGAAAAAGGAGGAATAAAAAATGTCTTCAAAGAATCCAAAATGCACCCGAGAATATAAACAGTCAATAGTGAATCTGTACCATGTGGGCAAGACTTATTCGGAAATACATAAGGAATACGGAGTTTCCCACAGTGCTTTATCGAATTGGATAAAGCAATACTCAGAAGTAAAAATCGATGACGAAACAGTTCTCACAGCCAGGCAGATAAAGGAACTTCAAAGGCGTAATGCTCAACTTGAGGAGGAAAACCTGATATTAAAAAATGCCATTACGATATTCACTCCTCGCTCAGGCAAAGACTGAACGCCGTAAGGCTGCTGTCATCGGAGCATTCGGTCACAACACTTTGCCGTGTTCTGAACGTTAACCGAAGCACATATTACAAGTTTCTTCACCGCAAAATATTGAAGAGAGAATTTGAAAATCGTAAGATACGAAACTGTATTTTATTGCTTTATGCAAGATCCAAAAAGCGTTTCGGAGCTTATAAGATGAAAAACAGCCTTTTTAGTGAATATCGCATAAACATAAGCACACAGAGAGTTTACCGTTTTATGAAAGGCATGAAACTGCCGAAAATGAGCACGATCAAGCCCTTTGCGCCAAAACATAAAGCGGCTTCAGACGAGAACTGTCCGAATGTACTGAAGCAACAATTTAATCCATCTGAACCCAATAAAGTCTGGGTTTGTGATTTTACATATCTTCGTGCATCAGGAAGGTTTTACTACCTTTTTGCTATACTTGATCTGTTTTCAAGAAAGGTTATCGCATATAAATTTTCTTCAAAACTTGATACAAAGCTTGCTATTGATACGTTTGATATGGCAGTAGCAAGCCGTAACATTTCAGAAGGTCTTATCTTTCACAGCGACAGAGGCTGTCAGTTCACATCTGAGGCTTTTCGCAGACATCTTGATGAATTAAATATTGTTCAGTCATTTTCTGCTAAAGGTCACCCTTATGATAATGCTGTAATGGAATGCTTTTTCAAGTATCTGAAAAAGGAAGGAACCAATCGCAGAACTTATTCTTCTTTCGATGAACTGAAGCTCAGCATTTTTCAGTACATTCATGGCTTTTACAATTCTTTCAGACCTCACTCTCATAATAACGGTCTTTCTCCTGATCAGGCTGAAATGAATCTTTTGTAAATTTTCTCTTTTTACTTGTCCACTTTATTGACTATAGTCCACTTTAACAATATTTCGATTTTTTGCCTTTCTTCGTAGTTTAGGTGTTGACCTTTCTTGCTTTTGGGTGTATAATTTAAGTGACTCATTGTGATTCTCCTTTGGTTGTGTTTGTTTTGTCACTTACATTATACCATGAGTTTCTCTTTGAGTCTTCTTTTTTGTGTCATTTTATTTTACAACTTGCCTCATAATCTTTATCGTAACGGTAATGTAAATGTAACTAAATTGTTAAAATTTATAAAAAGAGGAGTTATACTGTGTTATGCTATTGAAATTACTTACTGGATATGCTATAATCAGCAGTAAAGGAGATGAGGATATGGTAATAAAACGAGCAGAAAGAACAGATCTGGAAACGGTAAAACGAATTGTGCATGAGACTATAAGAGCGGTCTATCCTCACTATTATCCCAAGGGAGCGGTGGAGTTCTTTATTGCCCACCACAGTCCCGAAAACATCATGAAGGACATAAGCGCAGGCAGTGTGTATATACTTTACGACGGCGGAGTTCCTGCGGGAACGGTAACTGCTGCGGAAAATGAACTGAACAGGCTTTTCATGCTGCCGGAATATCAGGGCAGGGGATACGGTGGAAAGCTCCTTGCCTTTGCCGAGGAGCGCATTGCCGAGAGGTATGACAATATAGTTCTTTCCGCGTCGCTGCCTGCAAAGCCCATCTACATGAAAAAGGGCTATATTTTCAAGGACTACAACAGTATAGAGTGCAGCGGCGGCGACTACCTCTGCTATGATGAGATGGAAAAGAAGCTGTGAGTGCTCTCAGCCCAGAGCCACGTCCAGTATCATCATGGCGGTGAAGCCTCCTGCGAATGAGATAGTACCCACGTTGGAGTGCTCTCCCTCGGACATTTCGGGGATAAGCTCCTCCACAACGACGTATATCATAGCACCTGCGGCGAAGCTGAGGAGATAAGGCATAGCAGGTATGACAAGACCTGCGGCGAGAATGGTGAGAATAGCTCCCACTGGCTCGGCAGCTCCCGAGAGAACGCCCATGAGGAAAGCCTTTGGTTTGCTCATGCCGCCTGCGCGTAGGGGCATGGAGATTATAGCGCCCTCGGGGAAGTTCTGAATGGCTATTCCCAGTGCAAGGGCGAAGGCCTCGGCGGCGGAAATATTGGAATTTCCGTAGAAAAGTCCTGCATAGACAACTCTCACAGCCATACCCTCTGGGATATTATGGAGGGTAACGGCAAGCAGCAGCATGGTATTCTTTGACAGCTTTGCCTTTATGCCTTCCGCCTTGTCGCTGTTCATGTGAAGATGTGGGATGAGTCTGTCGAGCAGCAGCAGGAAAGCTATTCCTGCGAGAAAGCCCACTGCAGCAGGTATGAATGCCAGACGTCCCATGTTTTCCTCGGACTGCTCTATGGCAGGTATGAGAAGGCTCCAGACGCTTGCGACGGTCATGACACCTGCGGCAAAGCCTGTAAGTATGCGCTGTATGGTAATGCTGAAGTTGTTCTTCATTGCAAAGACGCAGGCAGCGCCAAGGGACGTGCCAAGAAACGGTATGGAAAGTCCTTTTACAATTTCAAGCATAATTACTCCTTTCATAGTTAGTGGTCGCTAACTATTTACATTATAACATAACACAGTTAAAATATCAAGGGCGCAGTGCACTGATGTAACAGTCACCGCGCCCTGTTATTATATTATTCGCGACAGCCTCTGTAAGTGATTGCCGTCTGCGCAGAGATAACAAAAAGCCATAGTATCCCGACATTTTATCGGAACACTATGGCTTTGATATTATATCAGTCCAGCTTTGTGAAGCGTCTTACCTCACCTGATTTGCCCACAAACATAGCCTTGGGTCTTGCCCAGACCTCGCCGTCCTTGAGTGACTTGTACACCACCAGCTCCTCCATAGTCTCGCTGTGTCTTGCAACTGCGATGACCTCGTATTCGTTGCCCTTGAAGTGGCGGTACTTCGCCCCAACAACTATCTCGGTATCCTTGTCCTCTACGGGCACCTCGTCCTCGGGCTCGATGTTGACGATATCGTCAGCGACGATTATCATAGCCGAATAGGGTCTCATGCGTACATAGGCATTGCCGTTCTCCACCTGAAGGGGAGAAGCTGTGAAAACGTCCACCAGTCTTGACATATGGGTGCCAAAGTTAAGGTCAAAGTCATAGTCTGCAAGGTTAAGGGCAACATAAACGGTCTGCTCGCCCTGCACCTTCTTGAAAAGAAGCTGCTGATTGGTTATCATTATGCGCTCATAGCTGCCTGTTCTGAGGGCAGGGTAAGCGCGGTATATCCGACCCAGCTTTACGATATGCTTATAGAGCGAAACATTCTCGCGCTCCATATCCTGAAGGTGGAGACAGGGACGGAGATTGTCGTCGGAGTTGTTTTCCTTTCTGCCCTCGATGCCGTATTCGCTTCCGTAGTAGATAGATGGGATACCGGGCATGGTGTACATGAGAGTGTATACCAGAGGAAGATGTGCATGGTTGTGGAGAGTGCTTGCCAGACGGTTGACATCGTGGTTGTCCACGAAGTTATACAGGTCGATATTGCGGTAGATGCCGCCGTTAGCGCCTGACTGTCTGTTGATGGAGTAGTCTATCTCGAAGTAGTTCTTGTCGTTACCGCGTATATATCCGTTTCCATGACAGGCGGTAAAGATATAGATATAGTCATCTTTGATGATACCGCAGCCGATGCAGGCAGTGTGAGTGACATAAGAGAATACTATCTGAAGCTTCTTGCTCTTGTAAAAAAGGTTGTGTTTGAAAAAAAATCGGGATCACGTTTGATAGTATTCTATAAAACGGGAGATGACATCCTGCCGTATAATGAGGCACTTGCTCCGATAGGCAGGTCGGCTGCAATAATCGGTGGAGAGCTGAAGGTAAAGACAGTGGGAATTGACAAGGATACAGACCTTACCCATGATATCTTCGTGTCCGAGCTTAATGAGAAAGGCTTTACTGACAGTACAGTAGTTTACAGCGGCGGCAAGCGATTCATAAAGAGCATGGTGCCATGCTGCAGCGCAGGTGCGGGACACGGAAGCTTCCTGACGCTTGACAGTGATTCAGCCGTTGTTATCACAGGAGCATCCGGCAGGATCGCGGGCATATTAGCGAGAGCCGTCGCCGAAAGGTGCAGAGCAGGTATAATACTTATCAGCCGAAGCAGAAACAGACAGATAGATGAACTTATAGAAAGATACAGCGGAAGGATAAGCTTTATCAAATGTGATATAAACAACAGCAGCAGATTTGAAGCGGTACTGTCAGAAGCTGTTGCAGGATACAGCAGATGTGCGGCTATAATTAATACCGCAGGCAACAACGACGGAAAGTACTTCATCAGCAAGAACAAAGAGGACATGGAATGTGTTTTTGCACCCAAGCTCAGCGGAGCCTTCGGTCTGTTTGATTATGCCTGTAAGCACCCGGTCGACCGACTGATACTGTTCTCCTCCTCTTCGGCGTTTTTCGGAGATCTGGGACAGGTTGACTATTCACTGATAAACCGATTTACCGATGTATTCGCCGATTATGCGGATAAGTACTTCAGACGCAGCGGTATTCCTGCAAGAGTGATCTCAGCGGCATGGCCGCTGTGGAGAAACGGCGGTATGCACATGGAGAAGGGCAGTGAGGCTGCCTACCTTGCAATGAATAAGTCGGATTACCTCGAAGATGAAGAGGGAGCGGCATTATTGTTTGACCTTATGACAGATGATGAACACACAGATCTGTTGATAATAAAAAAGAAGGATAGTTCAGAGGTGAAAAAAATGTCTGAAAAGAATTATTACAGTGGAGCCGATGATATTTCGTCAGAGCTCAGGAATATAATCTATAAAGTAATAGATCTTGAGCCTGAAAGGATAAGCGAGAACAGAAATTTCAGCGAAATGGGATTTGATTCTATATCCTTCAGAGAATTTGCGGCGCAGATAAATAAGAGTTTCGGGCTTGAAATACTGCCCATAGACTTTTTTTCGTGTACGAACCTGAAGCTGCTTGCCGAAAAGGTGGCAAAGGAATATGCAGCTGTAAAGGAGAACAGCGAAATAAATGCTGCTTCCGATATGGATCCATTTGCCTTTCTTGACGACAGAACTGATACATTTTTGCTTGATAAAGAAGTATCGGCTGTATGCAGTGACAGAGCGGTGAAATGCAACGATGTAGCTGTTATCGGTGCAGAGTGCATAATGCCTGATGCAGACGATATATTGGAGTTCTGGGATAATCTTACAAAGGGAAGATGCAGTGTAAAGAGCGTCCCCGCTGAAAGGCTTACAGATGGTTGTTTCAAAGAAGGGACGGATATAAAAGCTTGCTTCATTGACAGGATCAAGGGCTTTGATGGTGAATTCTTCGGTATCACTCCACGCAACTGTGATAATATGGATCCACAGCAGAGACTTTATATTGAGGTCGTATGGAAGGCTTTTGAGAGAGCAGGTTACAGATTAAGTGACCTTGAGGGTGAAAAAGTCGGCGTATTCACAGGAGTTCAGCACTGTGACTATAAGAATATCCTCATGCAGAAGGGGATACTTGACGGTTCTTCGGTAATCGGAACTGATCCTACAATGCTCAGCAATTATCTTTCGTACATATTTGATCTTCACGGCCCGAGCGAATCCGTGAATACAGCCTGCTCGTCCAGCCTCACAGCAGTACACAGAGCAGCTGACTCGGTAAGGAACGGTGAATGTGAGATGGCAGTTGCAGGCGGAGTAAGTCTTCTGCTGAACGCCAATTCATTCACTATGGCTGACAGTATGGGCATAATTTCGCCTAAGAATATATGCTCTGCCCTTGACGAGAGCGCTGACGGATATGTAAAGGGTGAAGGTATAGGAGCGATCATTCTCAAGCCGCTGGATAAGGCTGTCAGGGATGGCGACAATATACTTGCCGTCATAAAGGCAAGTGGTGTCAATCACGGAGGCAGGGCGCAGTCAATTACCTCTCCCAATGAGGAGGCACAGCTAAGTCTTGTTACCGACACTTTTGAGAAAGCAGGAATATCTCCTGATACTGTATCGTATATGGAACTCCACGGTACAGGCACAAAGCTTGGCGACCCAATCGAGGTAAGAGCGCTGAAAAGAGCATATGAGCATTTCGGCGTTGAAAGCCGCGGTACTGTAGCAATAGGCTCACTGAAAAACAATATCGGACATCTGGAACCTGCATCGGGAATAGCCAGCATGATAAAGGTCATAATGTGTCTGAGAGAAAAGACTCTTGTACCCCATATCAATTACAGTAACGAAAACCCTTATATGAAGCTTTCCGAGACGCCATTCTATGTTAATACAGAGCTGCGTCAGTGGAGCACGGAAAAAATCAGGCGAGCCACAGTAAGTTCATTCGGCTTCGGTGGAGCAAATGCGTTCGTGATCCTTGAAGAAGCTCCGGAAAAGCGCAGTTTGACCGGTGATAAAGGAACGGATAGATACGTCTTTGTTCTTTCGGCGAAGACAGAGCAGCGTCTGATGAAGAAAGCAGAGCAATTCAGGACATTTCTTGCGGATAAACGAGCCTCAGAGCTTGACAGACCTTTTTTAGCAGATATGTGCAGCACTCTTCAGCTTAAGCGTGAGGAATATGAGCACAGGCTCGCAATAGTATTCAGCAGAGCCGAAGAATTGCTTTCCTGCCTGTCCGATACTGTGACGGGAGCCGGATGCATCAATGTTTCGGCAGAAATACCCGACAGTGATATAACAGTGAGAACAGCTTGCACATGGTGTGAAGGTGGGCACGCGGACTGGAGCAGTCTTAATGGCGGACGCAGATTCTTTACAGCTGACCTTCCGCCCGAACCCTTCATGCACCGCGATTACTGGTTCGGTTCCTTCTGTCAGAAAAAGCCTGATACCAAGCACACGGCAGAGAAGAAGTCATATAAATATATACCTTCTGTGAATACGGATGTTTCCGAGACGGTATTCCTTGAATACATCACAGATGAGATATGTGTGCTTCATCTGAATTATACAGAGCAGAAGAATATGTTCACCAAGTTATTTCTGAGTTGTATCTCCGAAAAGCTGTCTCAGGTAAAGCAGGATAAGAGACTGAAGGCTCTTATAGTAACGGGATATGGTAATATATTCTCCATGGGCGGAAGCAAAGAGGAACTGATGAGTCTTGCAAACGGTGATAATGAGTTTTCCGATGCAGACGGCGCCGTAATATACAGTGGCTTTGCCGAACTGGATATTCCTGTTATATCGGCGATACAAGGATATGCCTTCGGAGGCGGCCTGATATTCGGACTGTACGGCGATATAGTCATACTTTCAAATCAGGGTTCCTACAGTGCAAACTTCATGAAGTACGGCTTTACTCCCGGACTGGGTTCCACTTTCCTGCTAAGGCACAAGCTTGGCGACCTGCTTGCAAATGAGATGATGTACACAGCTCATATATACACAGGAAAAGAACTGAGCACAAGATGTACGGGTGTAATATTCGAGGATCAGGAAGATGTTATGACCAGAGCGGTCAGCATAGCCCGTGAGATCGCCGGCAAGACATCAAGATCGCTTGCTGTGCTTAAACACGGTCTCGGTCAGAAGTATCGTGATGATCTTAAAGCTGCCATTGAGCTTGAACTCGAAATGCACAGAGAGACCATAACCACCGCTGAATCAAGACAGAGAATAGACAGGCTTATCAGCGACAGTGTGTCAAAATCTTCAGCAGTCCGTTCTGACAGTGCAGCTGTGCTTGAACTTAATAAGCAAGTAGTTCCCCCTGCATTGAAGAGGGAAAGCATTGAGCTGCAGCCTCTCGACAATACATCGGCAGAGAAAAAACAGGACAGTGGTATGCTGGAATATGTAGTTTCGGTTATTTCCGGTATTCTGCATATACCCGAGAGCGAAATGACAGCGATATCACATTGCATGATCTGGGCATAGATTCCATAAATATGGTGGAGCTGTCAAGGATTATCAACAATGATCATATGCTGGATATAGATGCATCGGAACTATATGATTATTCGACACCGGAAAGAATAGCAAGGCTCATATCAGAAAGAACAGGGAACGATAGGATAGTGCCTGAGCGTAAGCAAATACCTGTACAGAACGTTTCAACGGAAGAACCGGAAGCTGAAAAAGAAGATATGCAGGATATATACGAGGGGCTTACTTCTATCATAAGCGAGATACTTCATCTTCCTTCATCTGATATAGACATAAATGACAGCTTCAGCGAGCTTGGCATGGATTCTATCAATATGATAGAACTGTCGAGAAGAATGAAGGATACCTATGATGTATCTGTTGATGCATCTGAGCTCTATGACTATAATTCCGTCAAAAAGGCGTCACAGCTCATAGGAGGAGATCATATCATACAGGAAAGCTCATCGGGAGATAGTGAAAAGAGCGTACTTGAAATGCTAAAAGGCATTGACGACGAAACAGATCTTGATGATCTTGACAAGTATCTTACAGATCTTCTGTGATCATCATGGTATAAATATAAGAAAAACCGCAGATTAGGGAAAGAGTGCGCTCATATAGAAGTTTTTCCAAACAACTATAAGCAAGACCTTTACAGCAGGCTATAACAATGAAATCCGGATACTTCAATGAGGTATCCGGATTTTTCAGTGTTATTCTTTTTGTCGGTATTACTTCTGTTTAAATCCTTGCATAATACGCTTATGAGCTTTATCAGGATTCTCTCTTAACTCTATAAGTAAGACAAACGCTCCGTCTCCGTTAAGGTATTCCGACAGCTCGGACAGTTTCTTGGCTGTATAGCCCTCCACGGTTACAGTTCCCTGTGCTTTATAGGTTCTGTCCGTGATCCACTGCTCGAATTCCTCGGCAATATCGCTGTGACGGCTGAAAGTTGCGACCTTTTGCTCAACGATCGGCTTAGGAAGGTTGCTTTTCTCGTAAAATTGTCTGATAATATCATTCATACTTCATAGCCTCCGTAAAAAGGTTAGCAAATGCTCTTGCATCTACCTCTACATACTGGTCTTGGTACAGGCTGTATCCACTCATTCTGATAAACAGCAGCTACACCGCAGGGGAGCTTCGCAAGCTCATCTATCTGATCGTCATTAAGGTTTGCCGCCTTGCCAACAAGCTCACGGTCGCCACGGTCGGGCAGTCGCATAATGATCTTGGTGTTCGTGTTGCGAATGACCGACATATCCATAAGCCCGGGAGCCTGGTCTGCGATAATGAAGCCCTCACCGTAGGTACGCATTTCAGCAATGGCATTGGCGATCAACTCAACACTTTTGCCCATAATATTGGAGCTTTCTGTCGGCTGTTCGATAGATGTCCTTCTGAGGATATTATGTGCTTCTTCCAAAACAGTAATATGCCTGAGAGTGCTGTTCATAGCAGAGGCTTCGCTGATGTGATATTCCTGCAATTTCAGCACAAGCATACCCATGATAAGCGATTTGGTTTCGGTCGCTCCGACTCTGCTCAGGTCGATGATAACATTGCTGTCAAAGAGCTGTTTCCCCGTAAGCTCATCTGCGGAGAAGATCAATCCATTGATGCCTGTGGACAAGGATTGCAGTCTTGTAAGGAGCGAACCTTTATATGCGCCCTTGTTCTCCTTATCATATTCGCTTGTGTCGATGATTTCCTTGATATTTCGGGCAACATCAGCAAAGCACGGATATAGATGATCGTCATACTTGTTGACAGATGACATAAGATCCCAGCCGCAGTCAAGATACGAACGCTCCACCGCACTTTTTAGTACCGCAGGCATCGCCGCATACATGGGCCAGCAGACATTGAATATCTCCACAAGGCGGTCAATATGCTCCAGTACATGAACATCGTCGGGGAAAGAGAATGGATTGATACGCAGAAGCGGAGTTTTCCTCGGATTCGTTCCGTATACTGAAATATCATTATAATCGCTGAATACATCTTTGTATTCGCCCTTTGCAGGCTCGATAACAAGGAAAGGAATGCCGTTTTTGTACGCTTCTGCAAGCATCTGGTAGACGGTATTGCTCTTACCTGAGCCGGTGCTGCCTGTTATAAATGTGTGCGATGCGAGAGATTTACGCTGTAAGAAAACAGGTATCTTCTCCTCATGGTTCATGTGGAATATATGACCAAGCCTGATTTTTACAGTATCTTCCTCTATTGTATCGTATGTTGCAATATTTCTGCCAAATTCCGCACATTCATATATCGGCAGTCCTGAAATCGACTTGCTTGGGAAATTCAGCGAATACGCAAGCTCTTTTCCTGAGAGTGCTGTCGTTGCCGTAACATAGGGCGGATATGCAAATGATATGTTACAATGAAACTTGACACAATCCAAACAACCAAAGTATAATAAAAAA
>OGDY01003442.1_pt1 | contig 12316 bp, 8 predicted proteins | sample 1570341 | NCBI WGS metagenome assembly OGDY01 (sample SAMEA2581972, study PRJEB24529) | metagenome | biome: Human gut stool | place: China | collected 2011 | reverse complement strand
TTTCTACCGAATAAATGTGCATATTCAATAGCACAGATAAGCTCTTCATCATTAAAATTATTGGCAAATGCCCTTGCTCCAAACATATTGCCTCCCAGGTATATGGCATCTGCCCCTGCCGCCACAACAGCTTTCATAATATCAAGTGAACCTGCTGGTGCTAAAACCTCCACCTGTGTTTTTCTCTTATCAACATTCATAGTTGTAACCGCCTTTAAATTAAATGGCTGCTGCAAATGCATTTGCAACAGCCGTTATTATTAATACCAGATAATCTTATGTAAATCACTTCTTAGAGTCATTCAGTTCTGTCTCTAACTTGACAATATTCTTCTGATACTTGTTAATCTCACTCTTTAATTCCTTAATCTCTTTTGCTGAACTTTCTGCCTTAATCTGTGCTGCAATAAGTTCATGCTTAAGGTCGTATATTTCCTTATCCTTGTTCTCAATATCTAATGAAAGACTGTCTGCCATCTTCTTAGCCTTGAAGTAATCATCTGCAATATTAAGATACATCATATCAGTTCTGAGCTCTGCTGACATTCGTCTGTAACTCTCTTCTTTATTAAATTCAGTTATCTTGTTATTAATGTATGATGCAACTCTCTGAAGATACTCCTCGCTTTCATATCCACCAAGCTTGATTACCTTACCTCCAAGAATTACTTCTGCTGTATTCTTTGATGACATAAGTCCCCTCCATATATGTAGAAATAAACATATTAAGTATATAATAAATACACTTACTATTCAACTCATAAAACACATTCTTTAGAATATTTTATGTTATTTTTGTTTGAATGGCCTGCCAAGATTATCATAAGCTGCTTTAGTTGCAACTCTTCCTCTTGGAGTTCTGTTAATATACCCGTTCTGTATAAGATATGGCTCATAAACATCTTCAAGAGTTCCTGAATCCTCGCCTATTGAAGCTGCCAGTGTCTCAATACCGACAGGTCCGCCATCAAACTTATCAACTATTGTAGTAAGTATAACACGATCGTTACGATCCAATCCATCTCTGTCAACATCTAACAGATTAAGTGCATAATCAGCAACATCCTTATTGATATGTCCGTTATATTTAACCTGTGCAAAATCTCGCACTCTCTTTAAAAGTCTGTTGGCAAGTCTCGGTGTTCCTCTGGATCTTCTTGCAAGCTCATGTGCTCCGTCTGAGTCAATATCAACATTAAGCACATTGGCTGAACGGATAATGATTTTCTCAAGCTCCGGAACTGTATAGAATTCCATATGGCTTACAACACCGAATCTGTCTCTTAAAGGTGCTGATAAAAGTCCCGCTCTTGTTGTTGCACCTATCAGAGTGAACTGTGGCAGATCAAGTCTTATAGACCTTGCTGTTGCACCCTTTCCAATCATAATATCAATCTTATAATCCTCCATTGCCGGATACAGCACTTCTTCAACCTGTCTGTTAAGTCTGTGAATCTCATCAACAAAGAGAATATCACCCTCACTCAAGTTGTTAAGTATAGCTGCCATATCTCCCGGCTTCTCGATTGCAGGACCGGATGTAACCTTGATATTAACCCCCATTTCATTAGCAATAATTCCTGCCAGAGTTGTCTTTCCAAGTCCCGGAGGTCCATAGAAAAGCACATGGTCAAGTGCCTCTCCTCTTTCCTTTGCTGCCTCAATATATACTTTAAGATTACTCTTAACCTTATTCTGTCCAACATAGTCATCAAGAAATAATGGTCTTAAGGAATTCTCAATACCATAATCTTCTTCAGTTATCTGTGTTGATATAATCCTCTTTTCCATATAGCCCCTCATTTCTCAAATACTATTCTGTTCTAGAATTTAGCCAGCTTCTTTAACGCTTCCTTAAGAACCGTCTCAGAATCCTTATTCTCTATATCTTCCACTTCCTTGACAGCAACAAGTGCATCTTTGCTTGAATATCCAAGTGATACAAGTGCCTCAACAGCGTCATTTCTTATCATCATGACATTACTTACATTACTGTTATTGTCTGCCTTTTTATTCTTAGAAAGTGCTGATTCAAATACTTCATCAAGCTTTAACTTATCCTTAAGCTCAATTATAATCTTCTGTGCTGTCTTAGGTCCGATACCAGGAAGTGCCTTGATTGCTGCCACATCATCAGCAAGAACTGCAAATCTTAAATCATCTGCTGTGATATTAGATAATGCACCAAGCGCTGCCTTAGGGCCAATACCATTGACACATATAAGCATTTTAAACATGCTTAAATCATCTCTTGTAAGGAATCCGAACAGACTGCATTCATCTTCCTTGACATTCATATATGTATATATCTTAACCTCACTGCCAACTGATGGAAGCTCACCAAGAACTGAACCCGGAACATATATATTATATCCGATTCCATTGGCTTCCACAACGATTACATCAGGCAGAATTTCGGAAAGCTCACCTTTAATGTATGAAATCATTCTCTACCCCCAAGACAGTAATTGATAAACTGCTGTGCTGTTCTTCCTGATATTCCACCATGTGAAAGTTCCCACTTGTTAGCCTCTGCCATAAGCTCTTCATCTGTCATCTTAACATTATTCTTCCTTGCAAGGCCAATAACAATATCAAAGAATTCTTTCTGTGATGGCTTAGAGTAGCTTATCTGGCATCCAAATCTGTTCACTAATGAAAGCTTCTCCTCAATAGTATCAGATCTGTGAAGGCCGTTATTGCTTTCCATATCATTTCTGTCATTCCATGTTTCCTTGATAAGATGTCTTCTGTTAGATGTTGCATAGATAAGAATATTATCAGGCTTAGTCTCAACACCACCTTCAATTACAGCCTTTAAGAACTTGTATTCAATCTCGAATTCCTCGAAAGATAAATCATCCATATATATTATGAACTTGTAATTTCTGTTCTTAATGCTTGCTATAACATTAGATAAATCCTTGAACTGATGTTTGTATATCTCTATCATTCTAAGACCCTGGTCATAATATTCATTGACAATAGCCTTGATAGAAGTTGACTTACCTGTTCCACTGTCACCAAAAAGAAGCGCATTATTAGCTTTTCTTCCCTGAACAAAGGCCTCTGTATTCTCCACAAGCTTCTTCTTCTGGATTTCATAACCTATAAGGTCATCTAACATAACCTTATCCATATTGTTAATTGGTGTAAATGTAACGCCATTATCACCGCCTATTACCCTGAATGCCTTATTAAGCCCGAACATTCCTACACCATATGCTTTATAGAAATCAGTAACATAATTAAAGAACTCATTCTCGTCCTTTGCTGTCTCAAGCTTAAGGCTTAAAGCCTGTACCTTCTCACTTACATTCTTATTGTACATAAGCTCTTTCTTAACAATTGCCTTGTAATCAGATATAAGTGAAAAACAGTTGATTCCAAGTGCAGCCTCAATAGGTCTGAAATCATAATTAAACAGATTCATAAACACCTTGAAGTCGTTCTTAGCAAATTCATTAACGCTTCCATCATTAGCACCTACCTTTTCACATGTAAGGCTGAATGGATTCTCATTAGTTATAAGATAGAATGTAAGGTAATTATGCCATAAATTCTTATCAAAGCCATAATCTGTGGCAACCTCCAATATTCTCTTAATCTGCTCATATATATCACTTATAAGCTTGTCAGGAGTCTCCTCATCCCTGTCAAATTTTTTGAAAATATCGGACATTTTCATAAGAATAGTGTCCTCATGATTACCATATATAATAAGTTTCGCAACTTCTCTGTACATTATTATTCCCTCTTCTTTCTCTTATTAATTACAAGCTGCATGGCAAAGATGGCCACACCTGCAAGTGACACCAACGCTCCCTCTTTAAGAAGCGGCGTAGAATACTTAAGTGTTACATTATGCGTTCCACTCGTAAGATATACAGCCATATACTGACCATTAGCATTATATAGCTTTTGTCTTTCCCCGTCTACATATACCTTCCAGCCCTTTGAATAAGGGATTGTAAGACACAGATATTTATTACGGTCAAGTGTTATCTGACCTGTAACCTTATTATTTCCAAGCTCTACATCTGTTAATACATTTTCTTTAAGTGTATTAATCTCGTCAGTGTAACTGTCCATTGGCTGGCATACAATCTGTATATCATCATAAGAATACACGCCAATCTTCTGGAAAGTCACTGTAACTGATGTAACATTTTCTTCCGAATAGCCCATATTCACACTGAAATCATGCTGGTTACTGTAATAGCTGTAATCAGATGTAAAGTAATTCATTGACTTGGTTACTCCTGTATCAGTCGTAATCCCAAGCTTAACACTGCTTGTAGACTGTGTCCAGTATATGAAATTCTTAAATATCTTCTTCTTTTCATTATGTGAAAGCTCTTTCCAGTCTGACTTAGAGTATAAGTCTAACGGGTCAAACTTTTTCTTTCCAAAATACAGCTGGAACTGTGCTGCGCCTTCATAATCAAGCCCATTAATATTAAAGTAAGTCTCACCTGCGCCACTGCCTGTAAAGTTAAATGTTACCCTGGCACCTGCCTTAGTTACTGCAAATGTATTGTCAGTACACTGTACTTCTTTGGCATCATAATTCATTGTATAATCTTTAATCTGGCTGTCATAACTTAAATCTTTAACAGATACCCTGTCAGGAAGCGCCTCCCTGGTATCCTTCCCACTCCTGTCAATAACAACAGCCTGAAGCATTGCTTTCTGCTTATCAACTGCACTTAAGCCCTCCCATTCATTCTTATTAACAGCCTTGTCATAAGTAAATCCTAACGGAAGCGCATTATCGTTATTATACATTACATAATCATCATTTTCTGATTCATAAGCAAATCCATATGGAACAAGTCCGCCGGTCTTACTCACCAGATACTTTGAGGCAGATGACAATGCTATAAGAGATGACCTGTCATCATAGCCTGTGTATTTGTGCGGAAGCAGCGTATCAAGCCTGATTGCACAATCATATCTGAACTTCGATACATACGGATTAGTAAGTGTCCAGTACAGATTAGAGGATGATATTCCTGTTATGCAGTTCATATTGTACGAAAGTCCAGAGCCTGAATATCTGATAAAATCTGTATCTTCAGCATCTTTACTTATAAGCTCCTTCTCGCTTCCAAACACATCTTCCTGTGCCATTTTAACGCTTATGCACTGTGCCGCATAATTTTCCCCAAATGAAGCATTTTTCCATATACCATTAGCTAATGCCGCCAGCATAACCGCTACTGTCACCATCATGCATCTGTTATATTCATTAACATTCTTTATGCTAAGTCCAATTAGCAATATTACTCCAATTGTAACTGCACTTATAAGCTTGCCATTTCTTGAATACTTTACGCACATACATACCACAAAATATATTGTAAGTGCAATTCCAATAAAGCGGATTTCTTTTCTTTCCAGTGTTATAAGACGCGGCATCATGCACACAAGTATATATGCACATAATAATGCAAATGAATATATCCACCTGTTACACATATATGAAAATCCGTTCATTGCCTGTCCGAAGAACGGTATACATATCATCACAGCACTTATAATAAAATAAGTCTTAAGCATTGTGTACTTACGTCTGCTCTTAAACATTAAAAGCACTGCAAGTAACACCGGCACTGCAAATCCCATGCATGTCCAGAAGTTATCACCCTCAACGATAAAAAGTCCCGGAAGCTTTGCATAGTATGAAAAAGGATATACCAGTCCCATTTTATTAGGTGTATTAAATCTGCTGTCACTTAAGAAAACGTGAAGCACAGGCAGAAACACTATTGCCGCCATACACAGTCCTGTAACCGATGAAACTGCAAGTCTTAATATTCCTTTGCCCCACATTTTTACATTCTTTCCATAACGGAATATGAATCTCACAATAACGTATATAATTGTTGTGAACACAAGCATGTAGAAGAAATAAAAATTACTCATTGCAGCAACAGCTACTGTTATTGTAAAGAGCCACATTTTCTTCTCTCTGATTATCTTCTCAACACCCAATATAAGCAGCGGATAATACAGAAGCGGGTTAAGAAAGAACGGATGTCTTACCGCATTGTATATTGCCCAGTAGCAGAATGCATAAGCTACTGCTCCTGGAAGGACATATCTTTTCTTATGTCCTGTATAAAAACACAGCATTGAAAATGCTATACCTGACAGATATATTCTTAAAAGAATCATTGCTTCATAGAATATATACATGTACTTTGCTGGAAACAGGAAACATAAGAATGTAAATGGGTCGCCTATCACATAATAGTGAAATGTTCCTATAACATCACTTCCCTCACCTATTGCAAAATCCCACTGTGGTATTACAAACTGATGATTGATAAATATATTTTTAAAGAAATCCCTTAAATACTGTGAATAATATATGAGTGACTTATAATGCTGTTCCCAGCCATCAACCTCCCATATGAATGTCTTTCTAGTGAAAAAATAAAAAGAAAACACACCTATAGCAAGGATTGCAAAAATAACTGAATAAGCCAGAAAATATGTTGATTTTCTGGAATCAAGTCTTTTATAAAAATCTTGTAACTTCGATTTCATCTCTGCCATAGGTGTATCTTCTCTTTTCTTAAACTAGGAAACTGCCATAAGCATAAGCCTACGGCAGTTTCTTATTATAACTTATTGTGATTAAATTATCAATGAAGATGTATTATCTTCTTAGGGCACTTCTCAGCACACTTTCCACAACCTGTACACTTTGAATAATCAATATGTGCAATATTGTTTTCTACTGTAATAGCACCGAACTCACACTGCTTTGTACATAACATACATCCAATACATCCAACAGAGCATGCTGACATAACATCTTTACCCTTATCGTTAGATGAACAGTTAACTGTATAGTTACTCTTGTATGGTATGATTTCAATAAGGTGTCTTGGACATACAGCAACACATTTACCACATGCTTTACATTTGCCCTTATCTACTACAGCAATACCATTAACAATATGAATTGCATCAAAAGGACATGCCTTAACACATGAACCATATCCCATACATCCGTATGTACATGCCTTAGAACCGCCGTTAGGAACGACGTTCATTGCTGTACAATCCATTGCACCTGAGTACACATAATTTTCTTTTGCTTTGTCGCAGTCACCAGCACATTTAACAAATGCTGTCATTCTTACTGATTCTCCAACTTCCTCACCCATGATTGCACCAATCTTTGCTGCAACCGGTGCGCCACCAACTGGACATGCGTTAGCTGGAGCTTCTCCTGCGGCAATTGCCTTAGCAAGTGCATCACATCCTGCATATCCACAACCACCACAGTTGTTTCCAGGAAGCTCTGCTCTTACATCTATCTCTTTCTGATCTACTTCAACATAGAACTTCTTACCCATTACTCCGAGGAAAAGTCCGAGAAGAAGACCAGTGCAGCTTACAACAACTGCAGCAATAATTATACCTGACATCTTGTCGTCCTCCTCTTAAATAATACCTGAAAATCCAAAGAATGCGATAGCCATAAGTCCTGCAGTAAGTAATACAATAGGCATTCCCTTAAAGCTTTCCGGAACATCATTGAATTCGTTTCTTTCACGTATACCAGCCATGATTATGATTGCTATTGTAAAACCAACAGCTGTTCCTAATCCACTGACTACAGAATCTAAAAGCTTCTGACCAATATTAAGTCCTGCTGCTGTGTTATAGTTCTGTACGTTAGTAAGTGCAATACCAAGTACTGCACAATTAGTTGTAATAAGTGGAAGGTATACACCAAGTGCTTCATAAAGAGATGGTGATGTCTTCTTTAAAAACATTTCAACAAACTGAACAAGTGCCGCAATTACAAGGATGAATACAATTGTATTCAGATATGTAAGCTTAAGCGGTGTAAGTATACAGTCATATATAAGACTGCAGACAGCTGATGAAATAGTGATAACGCCGATAACAGCGCCACCCATTCCTGCTGCTGTGTTTATCTTCTTAGAAACTCCAAGGAAAGGACACAAACCGAGGAACTGGCTTAAAACTACATTATTGACAATTGCTGTACTTACAGCTATCAATAATAACTGTGAAAAATATCCCATATTTACCTCCCTTAGTTATTCTTAGCCTCAGCCTTAGCTTCTTCTATCTCTTCTGTGTAGTCAGGAACTTCTGCAGGCTTCATGCCTTTCTTTCTCTTAATTCTGTTCATAATAGCAATCATGAATGCAAGAACAAAGAACGCTCCTGGTGCAAGGATAAAGATACTTGCTGGTGTGTAACCGATTGTTGAGAGATCAAATAATGCGTTAGTACCATCTGAGAAAATTGTACCGCCACCGATAAGCTCTCTTATTGCTCCAAGGATTGTGATAGCAATTGTGAATCCAAGTCCCATACCTATTCCATCAAAGAATGAAGGAATTGGAGGATTCTTAGAAGCATAGGCTTCCGCACGTCCAAGGATAATACAGTTAACAACTATAAGAGGAATATATATTCCAAGTGAGTCGTACAGACTTGGCAGGAAGCCCTGCATAAGGAACTGTACCATTGTAACAAATGATGCAACGACAACGATGAACGCTGGCATTCTTACACCATCTGGAATAGCCTTACGAAGTAATGAAATCATAAGGTTTGATAATGCAAGTACTACTGTAGAAGAAAGTCCCATACCTATACCATTGATTGCTGATGTAGTAACCGCAAGTGTAGGACACATACCAAGTGTAAGTACCAGGGTAGGATTCTCTTTAATAATACCATTATAAAGTCTTTCTATACATTTATTCAAAGTCCGCACCTCCCTAGTTTCCTGCCACAAGCTTGTAAACTGCAAGCGCATAATTTACACCCTTTGTGACTGATTTAGAAGTAATTGTAGAACCACCGATTGCATCAACATTAGCATTGCTTTCTGATGCTGAACCATCTGTTACTACTGAAAATGATGCAACTGCATCAGACTTAGCTGTAAACTGTGATGTAAATGATGGATCCTGTTTAGCTCTCATACCAAGACCAGCAGTTTCGCTGATTGAAAGGAATGATACTCCAAGTACCTTTCCATCTGTTGAAATACCAACTGTAAACTTGATATCTCCGCCGTAACCGTCACTATCTGTAACTGTTACAACATAACCTGCTGTCTCGCTGCCTTTCTTTCCTATAGCAACTTCATTGACCTTATCCTTAGAGAAGTCAATGTCTGATGAAGCATTAATATCATCATCAGAAGGAAGGGCATCTATTGTCTCAAAGCTGTCTGCTTCTGCAAGAACTGCTTTGTAAGCCTTTTCCTTAGCATTCTCATTAGCCTTTGCAATAGGATCAAGTGTTATCTGATATACAACACCAAGAAGAATTCCGGCTACAAGTGTTATAGCAAATAAAACTAATGCATCTTTAACTATTTTCTTCATCTTATGCAGCCTCCTTTGCTTTCTTCTCTGGCTTCTTCTTACCAAATGACTTAGGAACTGTTACTCTCTCAATAAGAGGAACTAAGAGGTTACAGAAGATAATTGCATATGAAACGCCTTCTGCTGAACCACCATACATTCTGAAAATGAATGTAAGAAGACCTAAGCAGCAGCCAAATACAATTTTACCATTAGGTGTAATTGGTGAAGTTACATAATCTGTCGCCATGAAGATGGCACCAAGTAAAAGTCCACCACCACATACTTCCTCAAGCATGTAGATTACATCGAAATGATGTCCTGGTGCAAAAAGGAATATAAGCGCTGCAAATACACCTACATATATTACAGGTATTCTCCAGTTAATAACCTTTCTTGCAAGGAGGTAGATACCACCTAAAAGAAGGCAGATTGCTGAAGTCTCACCGATAACACCACCTGTTGTACCAATAAACATCTTAGCTAATGAAACAACGCCTGTTGATTCTGCACCAGGCTTAAGTAGTGCAAGAGGTGTTGCTCCTGAATATGCGTCTAAAAATCCGTTAGATGTAACAAAATTAGTCATCGGACCTGTATATGCAATAAGAAGGAAACATCTTGCTGCAAGAGCAGGGTTCATGAAGTTCTGTCCAAGTCCTCCAAAAAGCTGCTTAACTACGATAATTGCAAATACACATCCTACGATTTCAAAACCAACATTTAATGTTGATGGAATATTTAATGCAATAAGAAGACCTGTTACTGCTGCACTTAAATCTGTAACAGTAACTTTCTTATGCATGAAATACTGATATAATGCCTCACATGCTACACAAGTAACAATACCGATTACTATACGAAGCAGTGCATCGAGGCCAAAATTAACTATACCAAATATGCTGGCAGGAGTTAAAGCAATAAGAACATCTCTCATTATTGTCTGAGTAGTATTCCCGCTTCGCACATGAGGATTAGTCGATACGTTAAAAATCTCACTCACTTTGATTGCCCACCTTTCTACTTCTTTCTTCTGTTAGCAAGTACTGTACTTCTCATAGCCTTAATCTGCTGTGTTAATGGTCTCTTGGCTGGACAGACATATGAACAGCTTCCGCACATTACACATTCCATACCATCGAACTTAGTAAAGCCTTCTTCATCATTACGTGATGCAAAACCGGCAAGCTTTGCTGGAAGAAGGTGTTCCGGACATGCCTCACCACATTTACCACATCTTATACATGCAGAAGATGTGGTCTTAGATACGATATCCTTCTGGAATACAAGAAGTGATGAACTTCCCTTAACAACAGGTACGTCAAGACTGTACATGGCAAATCCCATCATAGGACCACCGGAAATATATTTCTCAGGTTCTCCTACAGGACCACCGGCAGCGTCAAGAAGCTGTCTGTAATTAGTTCCTAACCATACATAGAAGTTGCCAGGCTCTTTAACTCCGTCGCCTGTTACAGTACATATTCTCTTAGTAAGAGGCTTACCTTCTATAACTGAAAGATAGATTGAGAATATTGTATCAACATTATGTACGATACAGCCTGCATCAGCTGGAAGCATACTTGAATTAATAGCTCTTCCTGTTGTTGCATATATAAGACTACGCTCTCCTCCCTGTGGATACTTAGTCTTTAATGGCTTAACTTCAATATCAGGCTCAGAAGCTGTAGCTTCCTGCATGATTCTTATTGCCTCAGGCTTATTATCTTCAATACCGATAATTCCCTTAGCATGGTCAAATATCTTAAGAGCAATCTTAAGACCCATAACAACCTTGTCTGATTCTTCTAATAATCTTCTGTAATCAGATGTAAGGTAAGGCTCACACTCTGCTCCATTAACGATAATGTAATCTATGGCTTCAGGATTCTTTGGAGAGAGCTTAACATTAGTTGGGAAACCAGCTCCTCCCATACCTACAACACCAGCAGCCTTGATTCTTTCTAAGATAACGTCCTTAGTAAGATCCTCGAACTTCATAGGTGTATATTCAACTTCTTTGAATTCGCCATCATTCTCGATAATGATAGAATTGCACTTACCGCCTGTAGCCAATGTTCTTGGCTCAATAGCTTTAACAGTACCTGATACAGATGAATGAATGTTCGCAGAAACAAATCCACCTGCCTCGGCTATCAGCTGGCCTGCAAGGACATAGTCGCCCTTGGCAACAACTGGCTTAGCAGGTGCGCCGATGTGCTGTGAAAGCGGGAACACCATCTCTCCTACGGCTGGAAAGAGTTCTTTGATTGGTTTATCCTTAGAAAACTCTTTACCGTCATAAGGATGACATCCACCTTTAAATGTACACTTTCCCATGACATATTTCTCCTTATAAAGTTTTTATTAAATAGTATTTTATCTCAATAAATAGCAAAAATCTACTTTTTTTTGTGTATATATTCCTATATAATAAGAGAAAATGAGTACTTTTTTAACAATCGGTTTGTCTAATCAAACCTAAAACGAGGATTTTTTATGATAACTATTAATGATACCCTGCACACAAACGCAGACACCGCAATGCTTAAAGCAATATGTCCGGATACTGACAGCATCTGCTTTTTTGATATAGAAACCACAGGATTTTCAAGAAATTATAATATAGTATACCTCATAGGCGCTGTATATTTCCGTAACGGAATATCGCATTATTTACAGTGGCTTGCAGAATCCGATTCCGATGAAGCTTATATTTTATCCGCATTTAATGATTTTCTAAAAGATTTTCATACATTAATACATTTTAATGGGGATGCCTTCGATATTCCTTTTATTACTGAACGTGCAGCACATCTTAATGTTTCACTTGACCTTTCACATCTTGAAAGCCTTGACTTATATAAAACCGCAAGAAAATGTAAATCTATTCTGTCACTTTCTGACTATAAGCAGAAAACTATCGAACATTTTCTTGGAAT
>OGDY01003440.1_pt1 | contig 12335 bp, 6 predicted proteins | sample 1570341 | NCBI WGS metagenome assembly OGDY01 (sample SAMEA2581972, study PRJEB24529) | metagenome | biome: Human gut stool | place: China | collected 2011 | reverse complement strand
GAGTGGGAATTCGGCGGGTATCCTTGGTGGCTGCAGAATATACCAGGTATGGAAAATAAAGAGGGATAATACGGAGTTTCTGAAATATACGAAAAAATATATTGATTGTCTGTTTCGGGAACTACTCTCTTGTAATATATCAAGGGTGGCCCTATCATTATGGTACAGTGTGAAAATGAGTTTGGCTCATACGTTTCCTAGCGTAGGGATATTTTTATCAATAAACAATATATGTGTATAAATGTTGCTAAACATATGTCTATTAGTAAAAAAGATAGTAACATTGGACAATACATGAGTTATTTTACATGATTTTTGATCTTTCTTTGTGTGTTCCAATTTAATTTTGCAAAAAAATAAATGATATATTATCTTATATTTTTGTTTCTTAAGATATCATCTTGGTTCGTATGGGATAGTGCGCTAAGGAAATATGCTATTTTTAATGCGTTTGACCACTGCAAATCGGATAGTGTTTTACTGGCAGGCAGTTATGATGAGTTTTTCGTCATAACAGATAGGGGGGGGAACTTTATAGGTACGCTAATGTCTAGCCATAATATTCCAAGGATGTGAAGGAGTACGAAAATGTAAAAGTGAAAAAATGGGAATGAGTCTGATACGGGCGATAAATAAATATCATTTGTTACGTAGGACTGAAAAGTAAAAGTATAAATAATATGTGTATAATTTAATTCTATAAGATTTCATATGAAGATTTTTTGCCTTCTACTATTGTTACTTTGCTCAATGAATTCCATGTCTCAGGAAAAAATTCCTTTTGAGATCAGGGATGGACATTTTTATCGGTATGGGGAGACAACCCCTATTCTTTCTGGAGAGATGCATTATGCCCGTATACCACACCAATATTGGCGCCACCGCTTGCAGATGATGAAAGGAATGGGACTTAATACCGTGGCAACGTATGTTTTTTGGAATCTTCATGAGGTTGAACCTGGAAAATGGGATTTTTCCGGAGATAAGAATCTGGCAGAATATATAAGGATTGCCGGGGAAGAAGGGATGATGGTCATCCTTCGTCCCGGACCTTATGTTTGTGCCGAGTGGGAATTCGGCGGGTATCCTTGGTGGCTGCAGAATATACCAGGTATGGAAATAAGGAGGGATAATACGGAGTTTCTGAAATATACGAAAAAATATATTGATCGTCTGTATCAGGAAGTGGGCCCCCTGCAATGTACCAAAGGTGGTCCTATCATTATGGTGCAGTGTGAAAATGAGTTTGGCTCATACGTTTCCCAGCGTAAAGATATATCGTTTGAAGAGCACCGTTCCTATAATGCAAAGATCAAAGGGCAGCTGGCTGATGCCGGATTTACCGTTCCGTTGTTCACCTCCGATGGAAGTTGGTTGTTTGAGGGCGGGTGTGTGGCAGGTGCCCTGCCTACGGCCAATGGGGAGAGTGATATCGCTAATCTTAAAAAGGTGGTGAACCAGTATCATGGTGGCAAAGGACCGTATATGGTTGCAGAGTTTTATCCGGGCTGGCTGTCGCATTGGGGAGAACCGTTTCCTCAGGTCTCTGCCTCGGAAATCGCCCGCCAGACTGAGGCTTATCTGCAAAATGATGTTTCATTTAATTTTTATATGGTGCATGGAGGAACGAACTTTGGTTTTACCAGCGGTGCCAATTATGACAAGAAAAGGGATATACAGCCTGATTTGACCAGTTATGACTATGATGCTCCTATCAGCGAGGCCGGTTGGATCACTCCAAAATATGATTCTATACGTTCCGTCATCCAGAAATATGTGAAATATCCCATACCTACTCCTCCTGCCCCTATACCGGTTATAGAAATCTCTTCGATAAAACTGGAGAGGGTAGTTGATGCCCTGCTTCTTGCACAAAGTATACAACCAGTGAACGCCTCTACTCCTCTGACGTTCGAGCAACTTAATCAGGGATATGGTTACGTTTTGTACACCCGTCATTTCAATCAACCTATCAGTGGAATCCTTGAAATCCTAGGATTACGTGATTATGCCGTGGTTTATGTAGATGGTGAGAAAATAGGTGTTTTAAATCGCAATACCAGAACATATTCTATGGAGATAGATATCCCGTTCAATGCCACTTTACAGATTTTGGTGGAGAATATGGGACGTATCAACTATGGAAGTGAGATTGTATATAACACAAAGGGGATTATCAGTCCTGTCACTGTTGCCGGTAAAGAAATTACGGGTGGCTGGAATATGTATCGGTTACCAATGGATAAATGTCCTGTATTGACTGAATTTGGCGATAATGTCTGCAGGAACACACCTTTGCAGGCTGTTCAATTCAAGGATCGCCCGGTTATTTATGAGGGAGAATTCACATTGGATCAACCGGGAGATACCTTTATCGATATGCGTGCATGGGGAAAAGGGGTTATTTTTATAAATGGTAAACACATCGGCCGTTATTGGAAAGTGGGACCACAACAGACCCTTTACATTCCGGGTGTATGGTTAAGAAAAGGTGAAAATAAGATTGTAATTTTTGAACAGTTGAATGAGGTTCCCCAACAGAACGTCAATACGGTCCGAAAACCCGTGTTAATGAATTTAAAATAGTATTATCGATATAATGGTTGTATTTATAAGCACTGATATTTGTGCTGTTTGTGTCTAGGTTGAAAATGGATGATCGGAAAAATCTGCTGGTGGTTTCTTCCAATTGTATTAATTTATTTTGATGTTTTTAGTGTGTTCAATCAAAGAAATACGAATAGGGGGATTTTAGTTTTTTGATAAAGTATAACGCTGAAATAGTTTTTTATCTTTTAATAAACAATCTATGAATAACATTTTAAAACAAGCGGGAGCAATTCTGTCGCTCTCGCTATTGTGTGGGATGCAGGTTTATGCGTTCCCTGACTACCCTTCCCTGAGGGGACAAATTATCGAACAGAGTGATATCTGTCAAGGAGTTGTCAAAGATGCCAATGGCGAAAGCATTATCGGCGCATCCGTACTTGTCAAAGGGACGACAAACGGCAGCATTACGGGACTTGACGGTGATTTTTCCCTTAGGAACGTAAAAAAAGGGGATATAATTGTTGTTTCTTATGTCGGCTATCAGAGCCAGGAAATAGCCTGGACAGGTGAACCGTTAAACATCGTTTTGAAGGAAGATGCCGAAGTCCTTGACGAGGTGGTTGTTATTGGCTATGGTGCTGTAAGAAAAGCGGATATGGCCGGTTCCGTAGCCGTGCTGGACAACAAAAATTTCAAGGACCAGCCTATAACCCAGGTTGCAGACGCTCTTCAGGGGCGTGTCAGTGGCGTTCATGTTGAGAACAGCGGCGTCCCCGGGGGAAGCGTGAAAATCCGCATCCGCGGTGCTAACTCCATCAGCAAAAGCAACGACCCTTTGTATGTGGTTGACGGAATCGTCCGCGAAAGCGGTTTGGACGGTATCAATCCTGAGGACATCCGTTCGATGCAGGTTCTCAAAGATGCATCGTCCACTGCCATATACGGTTCCAGGGGTTCGAACGGGGTCGTTCTGATCACTACCAAGAGTGGTAAGGCCGGTGTGCGTGAAATTATGTTCGACGCATCAGTGGGAGTTTCCAATGTATATAAGAGATACGATATCCTTGGAGCATACGATTACGCTCTGGCGCTCAAGGAGGTCAAAGGTATTGATTTCTCAAACGAAGAGATGCAATCCTATCAGAACGGAACGGCGGGCATCGACTGGCAGGATGAGATTTTCCGTACGGGGATCACCCAGAATTACAAGTTGGCTCTTTCCAATGGTAGCGAGAAGACCCAATATTACATTTCCGCCAACTACATGAGCCAGGAAGGTGTGGTCATTGAATCGAAGAACGAGCGTTATCAGGCGAAGGCGAATCTTTCCTCACAGCTTACCGACTGGCTGCATATCACGGCTGACATCAATGCTTCCCACGGTGTGCGTCGCGGGGGATCTTTTGCCTCCGGTAAGGATAATCCGATCTGGATTGCTTTGAACTATTCGCCTACCATGACGATGATGGCCGAAAACGGGAACTATAACACCGATACTTATAATTCCATAGCTTCCAACCCGGTCGGTATCCTAAAGTTGCAGTCGGGAGAGACAATGACCAATGTTTTCAACGGACGTGTTGATTTGCGCCTTGATATAATGAAGGGGCTGACATTCACCACAACCAATGGCGTGGACTATTATGACGGGAAAAGTTATAGTTTCAGCTCCAAACGAGTGGGGACCAAGAGTGGTATGGGCAACAATGACACTTACCGCCTGATGCTGCAGAGTTCCAACAACCTGACATATACGGGTTCTTGGAACGACCATCATCTGACAGCCACGGCCGTATATGAGGTGACCTCCTCCGAAACCAGGACAATGGGTGTAACCGGTAACAACCTGCTGACCGAGGGTGTGGGCTGGTGGAATGTGGGTATGGCTTCCTCTCGTGATGCAAACAATGGTTACGAGCAATGGGCGCTGATGTCGGGAGTGGCCCGTGTCATGTACAATTTTAAGGATCGTTATATGCTTACCGGAACATTTCGTGCCGACGGTTCTTCTCGCTTTGCCAAAAAGAAATGGGGGTACTTTCCTTCTATTGCCGCAGCTTGGACGTTGAGCAATGAGGATTTCATGAAGGATGTTTCCTCGGTTCAGGACATTAAACTTCGCGCCAGTTATGGTATTGTGGGTAGCCAGGCCATCAGTCCTTACGCAACCATGGGCCTTATGAGTGCTACTGCATACAATTTTGGAACCAACAGTAATTTTACCGGTTATTGGGCAAATGACATAGCAACTCCCGAGCTTACGTGGGAGAAGACCAAGCAGTTCGACCTGGGCCTGGAGTTCTCCCTGTTCGACAGGCGGCTGAATTTCAGTGTGGACTATTTCTATAAGCGTACTACAGATGCGTTGCTTAAAAGAAGTATCCCCGGATATGTCGGCGGTAACTCTTTTTGGGTGAATGACGGCGAAATCAGTAATCGTGGTATTGATTTGAGCGTGACCGCCCGGATTATGCAGAATGACCGGTTCCAATGGACCTCCACCTTGAACGGTACTTATTTGAAGAACCGCGTGGAACGCCTTTCCGGTGGTGAGAATGATTTCATCAACGGCTCCAGTCCGGCTGCCGGTATGGTTGATTATGCCACCATTATCAAGCCGGGTGAGGCCATCGGTACTTTTTGGGGATATGAATGGACCGGCTTAGATGAAAAGGGACATGACACTTACACGGATGTAGATGGAAATCAGATGATAGACGGTGGCGACCGCAAGGTCATCGGCAAGGCCAATCCCGATTTCACCCTGGGATGGAATAACTCCCTGTCTTATAAAAACTGGGATCTGAACCTGTTCTTCAACGGATCTTTCGGAGCCAAGCGTTTGAATCTTGTAAGATATACTATGGCTTCGGCCGAAGGGAATTCCCGCTTTGTAACTCTGGCAGACGCCTATCTGAAGGGATTCGACAAGATTGGCTCTTCGGCAACATACCCGAGCCTGACCGAAGGTGGAAATAATCTGCAGCCGGTTTCAACCAAATGGCTGGAGAACGCGGACTTCCTTCGTTTGGAGAATATCAGTCTTTCATACACTTTCCCCAAAAAGACAACGGGATTCGCTGATTTGCGGCTTACTTTCAGCTGTCAGAACCTTTTTACAATAACCGGGTACAAGGGGATGGATCCGGCCGGTACTACCTTCTCGAACAGCAGCGTTGACGTTGACGCGGGTATTGACATGGGAGCCTATCCTTCCCCAAGAACATTCACATTCGGTCTCCGGATGAATTTTTAAATCTAAAATAGAAGAACTTATGAAAATAAAAATAATAGCAGGCACTATGGTTGCCCTGTCATTTTCACTGATGTCGTGCAGTGATTTCTTAACGGAAGATCCCAGGGGAAAACTCACTCCGGAAAACTTCTTCTCTACCCAGGATGAATTGAACATGAGCATATATGCCCTTTACCAGAAAGTCAATCTTTCACAGGTATATACGAACATGCAGCTGCCCCAGTGGCAGGGGGATGATATAACGACCAATCCGGGGAGCAACAAACAGCCTGCCGCAGAAATGGACAAGTTTGCCGCAGCAAACAACAACAAGGGTGTCAAAGATGCGTGGAACATGCATTATGCCATTGTAAAGGCTGCCAATTTGATCATACAGGGGGCCTCTAAAACACCTACCACTCAAGATGAGATAAATATCGCCCTCGGGCAGGCTAAATTCTGGAGGGCATACGCTTATTTTACCCTGGTGCGACTTTGGGGACCGCTGCCGATGAATCTGGACAATGTCAACGATGATTATACCAAACCTCTATCCCCCGTGGAAGAAGTGTATGGTCATATTGTGCAGGACCTGACCGAAGCTGAGGCCGTATTGCCTACGGGTTACAGTGGCAGCCCCCGCTTTCTGAACGGAGTGAATGTGTATGTAACCCGGCAGGCAGCCAAATCTACTTTGGCAGCAGTGTATATGGCTATGGCCGGCTGGCCGATGAACAAAACGGAATATTACGCAAAGGCTGCTGAAAAGGCGAAGGAGGTCATTGAGGGTGTGAACAGAGGTGAATACGAGTATAAGCTCGATAAGGATTACAAAGATGTGTATGCTATGAGCAATAACTATAATAATGAGACGGTGCTCGGCATAAACTATTCACCGTTCGTGGATTGGGCCCAGGATTCGGAGCTTACTTCATGTAACCAGTTTGAATCGCTGGGCGGTTGGGGAGACGCCTGGGGTGAAATTCGTTTCTGGAAGGAGTTTCCTGACGGTCCGAGAAAAGATGCGACTTATGATCCCAAGATTCGTCTGAAAGACGGAACGTTGGTTGACTGGTGGGAGTTGAAGGAGGACGGTACCCCTGTCGTTCCGGAACATCACCCCATGTTCAGTATATTCTCCGTCAACTGGGATCCTGCGTCAAAAGTGAATATCAGTGCCCCGTATGATTATACAAAACCGGCCAGTCAGAACATGTGTAATGACCATCGGCATAGAATCATTCGTTATTCGGAGGTTTTGTTGTGGTATGCGGAGGCCAAGGCCAGGACGGGGCAGACGGACGAGTTGGCATTCAAGTGTCTGAATGATGTCCGCAAGCGTGCCGGACTGGAACCGCTCACCGGACTTTCTGCAGATGACCTTGCCGAAGCGGCTTATAAGGAGCATGGTTGGGAGGTGGCAGGCTACTGGGTGGCCCTTGTCACACGCCGTGCGGACCAGTTCCGTATGAACAGACTGAAAGACACCTTTAAGGAAAGAGCGGAGAACACGGCTGTTGAAGTCGCCGACGGGATTCAGGTAAAGGAGTCTGTAGAATATACGAACAGGACATGGAGTGACAATCTGATGTATCTTCCATATCCTGATATGGATTCCCAGAAAAACCCGAATCTGGTAAGGTGATTTTTTATTTTAAGCCAGAGGGCTACCCGCCAATCACCTGTTGATTGGCGGGTAGCTCCTCTGATTTTCAATGTATATTTTTTTAATATCATGCACTAAATTTTGAATTGTTTTTTCCGTGTTCTCTGCTCCTGCCTTTCCGGTCATATGTTTTCGGAAAGAAGGGTATGTGACCTGCACGTGACTTTTGAGCTGATAGGGAAATGGGGTGTGGAGATCGTTCCCGTGACATTATTGTTCATTCTTATGTTTTTCTCCCTTTTGGAAACTCAGGAGGTATCATTCGTGTTCCGATTAATGTCCTTTTTTTGAATAGTCATTTGTGACCTGTTTCCGGCATGGCAGTGCTGGGAATTATTGACAAAGGTATAACAAGTACACATTCGATTCCTAGTAATAACGGATTGAGATCACGAACATTCTGAAGTGGCAGGAGGCCGACAGTATGCTTTTTGATTTCTACCCTTTAATAATGAATCCTACTGTACTACTGTAAAAAATAGGGTATTAATATACATCTTTTTTGGAAACGATCTGGAAAGTATACTACGCAAGGGTCACGGTGGAATTCCGTAAGGACTGCGAGTGGAAGGGAGTGGTCTGCCAACTCGATATTTGTCCTTATTGCCATCGCACCCTAGCCTGAACACATTATCTAAACAGCTATATTTGCAAATTGGAATGTGACCGTAAGTATTATAAGGCAAAGCAGGGAGATAGGCTGGAGCTGAGCAGCAACCCGATATCTCGCATGACCGAGATAAACAACTGAAGTGAAAGGCAATGAGTATTCTCATCCTAAATACTATTATAAACAACCTACAAAAGAATAATCGTATGAATGACAAGAAAATGACAAAAAGTATGATTCTGAAAGGCGTGACAGCGGCAATTTACATCACGGCAATACTACTTGCAGGCTGCTCCACTGTCTATGAGGAAAAGATGGTATACAATAACATCGAAATTCCTTTCAAGAATGATTTCCCTACGGACACTGTGACTTACGACAAGCTGCGAGCAGAACATACCCGAATCCTCCTGAACCTGAGCGATCCTTCATCAAAAATCGTGAACAAGGCAGACTGCACTTTCCGTACAGACCAACTTGTTACCGTAACAGGGGCGGAAGAGGACGACTTGCTCCGCATCACCAGCTGGTCGGCAAAGACTATTCATAAAGTGAGTCTGGAGATGTATATACCTGAGGCCGAGGAATATTTGCCTGTGGCTTACCTCGACTCTATTCCTGCGTTCTCCAGTTTCGAATTCAAGCCCTCGTTCGTGGGTAAGAGGAGCGTGTGTCGCACGATGGATGGGGGCTTCGTGAGTTTAGAATGTCCTCACCTTGACATGGAACGGATGAAGGTGCGCCTAGTGAGCGACGACGAACATCTCGAGAAGCTGTCAAAGATAGATGCTAAATGGACATGCAGTTTTTCTAACTACAGCTGGACACCTACCGCTGGAGATAACTGTCCCTACCGAGAACTGCGTCCCATCTACGCCCGCGAGTGGGTGGTGATTGTGACTAACTACGCCTATATGATGACTACACTCGAATATAATTATGTGATGTCCCACTTCAGAGAGGTGATGGGCGGCGATCTGTGCGATAACGACAGAAATCTGTTCAATGCTGAAAAATACCAGACGGAGAAGGAACGCTTCAAATCAGAAAAGACATTCCGCTTGGGACAGAGCAGTCCAGCCTATGGCGGACTGGGAGGTGGATACATTTGGGCAGTGACAGACTGGAATTTCTACGGGCACTACGCCTCGTTCAGCGGCTGGGAATCCATTGCACACGAGTTTATGCACTGCATGGGCTACTCTCACAACAGTAACATGACTTATGCTGCCAATAACGGTGAAGGGGTGAACGTGGGCTGGACAGAGTTTATCTGGCAGCTGCACCTGTGGCTGAGCTACAAGGGTGACCTGCCCTATCCCAACCGCAATCTGTTGGGTTTCCATAAGCCAGAGAATGCCTCGTATAGGGACTGTGATATCAGTGCTATCTTTCAGGACGATACAGTGCTGAAGCAGAATATTGAGAGATTCTGCAGGCAGAGCCGGCTAGTGAAATACTTCACCGAGCACCCGATAGATACAGTCACTATACCTAAAGAGAAGGAGGAAATGAGATGAGAAGCCGAATGATGATAGGCGTAGGGGTTGCGTTAGCGTTGACGGCCTGCGAGCAGACTGAGGTAAGGGAAATCACAGAAGACCGTTACCTGCCACAGCCAATGGATACAGTGAAGATAACGGACAATTATTATCTAGACGGCTATATATCACGTGGGGCAGAGGATATAGGTGAGGGACGCACGTTGCAGGCAGTGAACCTCTTCCTTGATGGGGACGAGCTATACGTGGCAAACTTTGCCGAGAGATGCGTGGACGTTTTTGACGTAAAGCGCTTGACTTATAAACGGAGCATCTCCAACGGAGAGCGCACTTTTGTCCGTGATATTTATGTGGAGGATGGGCACCTGTTTGTAGCTGCTGGTGACAGTCGGGAGGTGCAGGTGTTCGATAAACATTCTGGGACGTACTTAACTCGTCTGGGTACAGGCATATGGCCGGTAAGTAACGTGTCGTGGGCGGGCTGTGTGGCTGCCACGAAGAACTTCGTCTTCGTACGTGACTCGAAGGAGACTAACGTACGGGTGTTCGACCGTAAGGCGGTTCTGTTGACGGCAGTGAACAACAACACCGTGTTTGCCAAGCTAGGTACTGGCAGCGACTTTATTGGTAGCAGTACAGAACCGCATGGTGAATCCTATGACATGGAAGTCATCGGTGACTCACTGTATGCCTTCATTCCTCGCTCGGGAACAATCTACGCATGGAATATACATGAGATAGCAGACAAGAAGAATGATACGCCTACTTCTGTAACCTGGTCAAGCGGCGTAAAGATCTGTTCGGTAGCGAAAGGAAGGAACGACAGCTTATTGTTTGTGGCAATGGTAAAGGACGGGAAAACACAACTTGCGGAAATAGCCTTAGCGGACTTTCAGAGCCGGAATTTTGACCGCCCTCTCCGGCTGTTCGTTTCGGACAGCCGGGTGAGGCTCTCCCCACAGCCTATAGTTACTTACCTAGAAGAGAGAATAATACTGCCCAACGGAGATAAGCTGGAATGCTGGGAAATACGGAATAATCCTTCGTTTGTGATATTGCCGACGAGGTGATATATACAATGAGTTATTTTTTATCTAAATTACTTCAAATATCAAAATGAAAGGTCAACTATTTAAGTATAACTTTGCCTTTTGTGGAATAGTCTTAATTAGAGAAATCCAGTAAATACCATAAAATTAGACAACTAATTTATAGCCAGATTATTGCGAATTAGTTGGCCTTTTGGTATCTTTAGGTATTCCGTGTGACAAGAAGTCGTACAAGTAATTGTTCAGCACTGTGCCTGAACCTATTGTTCCGTCAATAGTAGTCTAAAGAGGCGTACTTTACCAGTAATGGTTTAGTGCGAAGTCCTCTTGACAATGCAGTCCTTTACAAAAATATCCAATGTATAGGTTGTTAGGCTGACTGATATGAGTAACATATGTGAATCGCTATACCATCGTAATAAAGAAATAGCTTACGGATATTTATAAGCTATAACCAAAAGGTGGGTAGTCAGGATAGTCTTTTTGGAATGTAAGGCTACACGGACATCATACTGGCGGTGGAGGGGCGGGCTCTAAGTCGGGCGTCAGTTACTTGTACGGAACTTGGTAAACCCGTATTTCTCCTGTCTATGTCAGGCAGGTAAGCCAATTGCAAGAAAAGCCGAATGTGGTGCGGGTAAAGGATTGCGGAGAAAGTGAATGATTCTGTGTAATGCGGAGGATAGAGGTTTAAACATCACCCCATGCGAAATCAGGCAGACTTCCGCAGGGTAATTCTTTGTGAAACGATTGTAGAACTTTAATAAAATGAAGAAACTGCAAATGAGCAAGGCAAAAGCCGAGTGTGCATCTTTAACCGTACGAAACACGACATGAAAAGATATCGATTCTTCCAAATATGAGCGTAAGGTGAGAAAATTGCAGGTCCGAATAGCAAAGGCCCACAAAGAAAAGAGGTACAACAAGGTAAAGGCCTTACGGTACCTACTTGCCACTTCCTACGAAGCCAAGGCATTGGCGATAAGGAAAGTAACTTCCAATAAAGGTAAACGTACGGCAGGGGTTGACCATATGAAGTGGGACACTGATGCCAAGAAAATAGAAGCTATATGTTTATTGAAAAGGAGAGGATATAAGGCCTTCCCGCTGAGGAAGGTCAACATAGCCAAAGCAAATGGCAAGACAAGATCTTTGGGAATACCAACCATGAAGGACAGAGCCGTGCAGGATATATCTTATGGCTTTAGAACTTATAACTGAAAGTGAAGCGGATGCGAACTCATATGGGTTCAGAAAGTTTAGAAGTACTGCAGATGCAATAGACGCACTTCATAGATGGTTGAGTAGAGACTGTTTACCACAATGGATACTGGAAGGTGACATTAAGGGTTGTTTTGATCATATTAATCATGAATGGCTTCTCAACAATGTGTAGATTGACAGGCTGGTATTAAGGAGATGGCTGAAAAGCGGAGTAGTATTTAATTGCAAAGTATCAATAGATACGCTACACTTTTTCTTTTCGTTGGCAAATCTTAATCCGTATCTTCGTAGCATGAAAGAAGATATACGGATGCGCCAAAAATGGCTTGAGCTATACGTCGAAACGGGTTCTGTGACAAAAACTGCCCTTCGGTGCGGGATTACCCGTTCCACGTTATACCGTTGGATAAATTGCGAGAAAGAACAAGGCAAGTCGGAATTGTCCGATAAGTCTAAACGTCCATCAAGACTTGCCAATATGAAGATAACACCTGAAATT
>OGDY01003439.1_pt1 | contig 12337 bp, 10 predicted proteins | sample 1570341 | NCBI WGS metagenome assembly OGDY01 (sample SAMEA2581972, study PRJEB24529) | metagenome | biome: Human gut stool | place: China | collected 2011 | reverse complement strand
CCCGACATGGAGCAAAGCCCGCGACGACGCACACGAGTAAAAGGAACGCCTCCGCAGCGAGCGGTGCTAACCAAGCCTTGCAAAAGGCCCCGCCCCGCCGTCAGGCGACCACAAACTGGCTCCGAAAGAGAGATAAAACTAAGTCATAATATCTACCAACAATCCCTCCATCACAGCACGGCTTTAATATGCCGCCGGCAGATCGTTCACTACCGTGCTGCCACTTCGTTACCCATTACACGGGAGAGACTAATAATAACTAAGAAAGCGTGACCATATGGAAACCATCACCATCCAAACCGAATTCATCAAGCTGGATAGCTTCCTTAAATTCTGCGGCGCGGTAGGCACCGGCGGCGAAGCCAAGATCGCCATAGCCGAAGGCGAAGTGCAGGTGAATGGGGAAGTGTGCACCATGCGCGGCAAAAAGCTTCATCCCGGCGATACCGTCACCCTGGACGGCGAAAGCTGGCAGGTGGCTGCCCCGTGAGGCTCACCCGGCTGAAAACTGAAAATTTCCGCAACCTGGCGGCGGTGGATGTGACCCCGGCTCCCGGTGTTAATGTCATTTACGGCGAAAACGCCCAGGGCAAGACCAATCTCATCGAGGCCATTTATCTGCTTACCGGGCAGAAGAGCTTCCGCGCGGCCAAGGAAAGCGACTACCCGCGCTTTGGGCAGGAGGTCGCCCGCATTGAGGCGGAATTTATCTGCCAGAATCGGGAGAAAACCGCGGCATTGGCCTATGGCAGCAAAAAACTGGCCTGGCTGAATGGTGTGGAGTGTGCTCCCAGCGAGCTGACCGGTGAATTTTTGGCGGTGGTGTTCTCTCCGGGAGAGCTGGCCCTCATCCAGGAGGGACCCTCGGAGCGCCGCGCGTTTTTGGATGGCGCCATCAGCCAGGTGATGCCCCGCTATATGACCACCCTGGCCGCGATGAGCCGCATCCTGCTGCAAAGGAATACCCTCATCACCGATATGCAGAAAAGCGGCAACGCCGCCATGATGGAGCCCCTGCTGGAAACCTGGGACCGCAGCCTGGCCAAGGTAGCCTTCTCCGTCTGCCATGCCCGGGCAAGGTTTATCCGGCGGCTGGCCCTGCCCGCGGCGGAAATTTACATGGATATCTGCAAGCGGGCCGATCAGCCCTTTTCCCTCAGCTATCAGCCCAGCATCCCCGCCCCGCAGGGCGCCGATTGGGCCGATATTTCCCCTGCCGAGGGTGAGACACATATCCGAGCGGCGCTGGCTGCGGCCCGCAGTGAGGATTACAAAAACTACTGCACCACCCTGGGCCCCCACCGGGATAACATGGAAGTGACCATCGCCGGCATCTCCGCGCGGAGCTTTGGCAGCCAGGGGCAGCAGCGCAGCTGTGCCCTGGCCCTAAAGCTGGCCCAGTGCCGGGTAATGGAAGAAACATTGGGCGAAGCGCCCATCATTCTGCTGGATGATGTGCTGAGCGAGCTGGATAAAACCCGCCGGGATTACTTCCTGCACGGGAAGCATCCGGGGCAGGTGTTCATCACCTGCTGTGATAGAAATGCGGCCCGCACATTAGGCGAGGGCGCCGCCTTCCGCATGAAGGAAGGGCAGCTGTATCTGCCCGCCAAACGAGCCAAAAAACGAAAGGAGCCGTAAAAATATGTATCTGCACCTGGGACAGGAAACAGTGGTGCGGGAACGGGACATCATCGGCATTTTCGATTTGGATAACACGACGGTGAGCCGCCATACCCGCAAGACCTTGAACGAAGCCGAAAAGGCAGGCCGGGTCATCAATGTGACCGATGACCTGCCCAAGACCTTTGTGGTGACCACCCCGCCCGGCAAAAAAACCGGCGAGGATATGGTGTATCTGTGCCAGCTTTCCACCGGCACGCTGAAAAAGCGCAGCGGGAGGTAGTGCTTTTCCGCCTCAGGGGCGAGCGCAGCGAGCCCGCAGAGGGATAGAGTTGGCAGGGAGATTGATGGTAATGGTCTGTGGGCGCCTGCGGCGGGGAAAGCCTTACAAAAGGCTTTAGTTAGTACGCCTGCCGGCGGGGGCTGATTTGCAGTCGCCTGCGGCGGGGAAAAGTCACCGAGAGGTGACGGTCTGCACGGCTCGCCGCCGGGGCGTTCCTTTTACTCGTGTAAAAGGAATCAAAACACGCTTGGGGCTGCGCCCCAAGACCCCGGTCGCTTGCAGTGCTGGATACGGATTGATTTTTGACGGCAGCCAAAAATCAATCCGTACTGCGCACAGATACGCTCCCAAGGTAGCCGCAGGCGCATCTGCCCTAACCCCCCACCCCCTTTCCCGATGCGGGAAAGGGGCTCGGATGGGCTGGCAACTATAAACCGAAAGTAACGCTCTCGGGGTGTTAGGGCTTGCAAAAACCGAAAGCCACTGACCTTAAAGTATTTGTTTACCCGCCCCATAGTTCCCCTCCTTTGAGGAGGGGACAGGGGTGGTGGTTCGCCGTTCTGCGCCCCAGCGCAGCGGCGATAAAAATGCGCCTGCGGCACCTTATAAGCACCGTTTAGCCTACGCTCCGGGAAGCCGTCGCTTTGGCTTTCCGGGCGGGCGTTCCGGTGCGTTAGGTTTTTAGGGCGCAGCCCTGAATGACTTTTGGTTACTTTTCTTCACAGAAAAGTAACGCCCCGCCGGCAGGCGTACAAATTAGGATAATTAAAAGGCTATCCCCGCCGATAGGCGAGAAGAAACGATGATGAAACCCGCTTTGCGGGGGTTGGGGTACGGGACTGTATTTTCCCCGGGAAATTCCCCCATAACTTCGTCCAATCTGATCCCAGCGATCTTGAGAATAGGAGATACTATGAGCAACATCGAACAGGTAAAACAAAGCCACTATGACGAAACACAGATCCAGGTGCTGGAGGGACTGGAAGCGGTCCGCAAGCGCCCCGGTATGTATATCGGTTCCACAGGCCCGCGCGGCCTGCACCACCTGGTATACGAGATCGTGGATAACGCCATAGATGAGGCGCTGGCAGGCTACTGCACCCACATCGAAACCGAGATCCTGGAAGGCGATGTCATCCGTGTCACCGATAACGGCCGCGGCATCCCCGTGGGCATCCACCCCAAAATGGGCATCCCCGCGGTCACGGTGGTTTATACCATCCTGCATGCCGGCGGTAAGTTCGGCGGCGAGGGCTATAAGGTTTCCGGCGGTCTGCACGGCGTGGGCGCTTCGGTCGTCAATGCCCTTTCGGAGTGGCTCATTGTCGAGGTCAAAAACGGCGAGCACATCTACCAGCAGAAATTCGCCCGCGGCGTGGCCCAGGGCGATCTTCAGATCATCGGCGATACCGATGAGACCGGCACCCGTGTTACCTTCAAGCCAGATGGCGAGATCTTCGAGGAGTTGGTATACGACTATGAAACGCTGCACACCCGTCTGCGGGAGCAGGCGTTCCTCAATGCCGGGGTGCGCATGACCATCACTGATCGCCGTACCCCCACGGGCCCCAGCGATTCCATGTGCTACGAGGGCGGCATCCGCTCCTTTGTGGAGTTCATCCACCAGCGCCGCGGTCTGGAGGCCCTGCATGAGGATGTCATCTACATGAAGGGCGACAGCGGCGATAATGTGGCGGAAGTGGCCATGCAGTACAACGACAGCTACAATGAGCTGCTGCTTTCCTTTGCCAATAACATCAATACCGGCGAGGGCGGCACCCACGAGGACGGCTTTAAGCAGGCGCTGACCCGTGTGCTGAACGCCTATGCCCGTAAAAATAACCTGCTGAAGGACAGCGACAAGAACCTTTCCGGCGAGGACTGCCGCGAGGGTCTTACCGCTATCATCAGCGTCAAGCTGCGGGAGCCGCAGTTTGAGGGCCAGACCAAGGGCAAGCTGGGCAACACCGAAATGCGGCAGGTGGTTTCCGCCATCGTTACCGATAAGCTGACCACCTACTTTGAAGAAAACCCGCAGGTCGCCCGCACCATCATCGAAAAGGCCATTACCGCCAGCCGCGCGGCCGAAGCCGCCCGCAAGGCGAGAGAAGCCACCCGGCGCAAATCTCCGCTGGAGGGCGTGGGCCTGCCCAGCAAGCTGAAGGACTGCAGCGAGCGCAATAACGAGCGCACCGAGCTGTTCATCGTCGAGGGCGATTCCGCCGGCGGCTCCGCCAGCGATGGCCGCGACCGCCGTTTCCAGGCCATCCTTTCGCTGTGGGGCAAGATGCTGAATGTAGAGAAGGCCCGCCTGGATAAGGTATACAGCAACGAAAAGCTGCTGCCCATCATCGCCGCTGTGGGCTGCGGCATCGGCGAGGACTTTGACGCCAATAAGATCCGCTACAATAAGATCATCATTATGGCCGATGCCGATGTGGACGGCAGCCATATCCGCACGCTGCTGCTCACCTTCTTCTTCCGCCACATGCGCCCGCTCATCGAACTGGGCCATGTCTATATCGCGCAGCCGCCGCTTTACAAGGTCAGCCGCGGCAAGCAGTTCCACTACGCCTACACCGAGGCCGAGCGGGACGCCTGCATTGCCGAACTGAATCCCGATGGCACCGGCAAGGTGGATATCCAGCGGTACAAGGGCTTGGGCGAGATGGACCCCGTACAGCTGTGGGAAACCACCATGGACCCCGCCCGCCGTGTCATGCTGCGGGTGAACATGGAGGACGCCATGCGTGCCGATGAAACCTTTACCATCCTGATGGGCGATAAGGTGCAGCCCAGAAGGGAATTTATAGAGCAGAACGCCCAGTATGTCACCAATCTTGATGTTTGATGACGCAGAAAGGAGCCGAAAAAATGAGCAAGGATAAAACTCCCAACAATATGGGCGATTTTGATGCCATTAATGAAGTAGTGGATGAGGTAACCGCTGAAAACAGCCTGCACAATGAGGGCCGGATCATCCAGGTGGAGCTGGACCACGAAATGCGCAAGAGCTTTTTGGAATACTCCATGTCGGTCATTGTGGACCGTGCCCTGCCCGATGTACGGGACGGATTGAAGCCGGTTCACCGCCGCATTCTGTTTGCCGCCGATGAGGACGGCCTGACCCCCGATAAGCCCCACCGCAAGAGCGCGACCATCGTCGGTGATGTGCTGGGCCGGTATCATCCGCACGGCGATGCCAGTGTTTACGATGCCATGGTGCGCCTGGCGCAGACCTTCTCGCTGCGCTATCCGCTCATCGATGGCCACGGCAACTTTGGTACCATCGATGGCGACCCGCCCGCCGCCTACCGTTATACCGAGGCACGGCTGAGCAAGATTGCCCTTTACATGCTCTCGGATATCGATAAGGACACCGTAGACTGGAACCCGAACTTTGATGACCAGCGCAAGGAACCGGTTGTACTGCCCAGCCGCTTCCCCAACCTGCTGTGCAATGGCTCGGTGGGTATCGCGGTGGGTATGGCCACCAATATCCCGCCCCACAACCTGCGGGAGGTCAGCGACGCGGTATGCTACCTCATCGACCACCCCGAAGCCGAGCTGAATGAACTGATGCAGTACATTCAGGGACCGGATTTTCCCACCGGCGGCATCATCATGGGCCGCAGCGGCATCCGGGCGGCCTATGCCACCGGCCGCGGCAAGATCACCCTGCGCAGCAAGACCGAAATAGAGGAAATGAAGAACGGCCGGGAGCGCATCATCGTGCGGGAGATCCCCTACATGGTGAATAAGACCCGTCTGATTGAGAGCATTGCCCAGCTGGTAAAGGATAAGCGTGTCGACTGCATCAGCTACATCAATGATGAAAGCGACCGCGAGGGCATGCGCATCGTCATTGACCTGAAGATGGGCGCCAACGCCCAGGTGGTGCTGAACCAGCTGTACAGCTTTACTCAGCTGCAGGATTCCATCGGCGTCATCATGCTGGCGCTGGAAAACGGCGTGCCCAAGGTAATGACCCTGAAGGAGATGCTGGAGCAATATCTCAAGTTCCAGTTTGAGGTCATCACCCGCCGTACCGCCTACGACCTGAAAAAAGCCAAAGAGCGTGAGCACATTCTGGAGGGTTTGAAGCTGGTGGTGGATAAGACCGATGAGGTCATCTACATCATCCGCCACAGTAAGGATCAGAACGATTCCAAGCTGAACCTGATGGAACGCTTCGGCGTGACCGATCTGCAGGCTGCCGCCATTGTGGCCATGCGTTTGGGACAGCTTTCCGGCATGGAGCGCATTAAAATTGAGGATGAATTGGCCGGAATCCTGGAAAAGGTGAAAAACCTGGAGGAAATTCTCCGCACGCCTTCCATGGTCTATGATATCATCCGCACCGAGCTGACCGCCATCCGGGATAAGTTCGGCGATGACCGCCGCACCGCTATCGAAACGGTAAGCGGTGAAGTGGATATTGAAGACCTCATCCCCGAGCAGCAGTCGGTCATCACCCTTACCCACGGCGGCTACATCAAGCGCCAGCCTGTGGAGGTATACCGCACCCAGCGCCGCGGCGGCCGGGGCATTTCCGGCGTGGCCCGCAAGGATGAGGACTTTGTGGAGGATATGTTCATCACCTCCACCCACGATTATGTTCTCTTCTTTACCAACCGCGGCAAGATGTACCGCATGAAGGGCTATGAGATCCCCGAAACCGGCCGGGCCGCACGCGGCAGCCATGTGGTCAATCTGCTGCCCATCGAAAAGGATGAAAAGATCAGCGCCATGATAAGGGTGGACGAGGTGGAAAACGACAGCTACCTTGTCATGGTCACCCGCAATGGCACCATCAAGCGCACCGCGCTTTCCGCTTACCGCAATGTCCGCAAGGGCGGCATTATCGCCATTAACCTGGAGGAGGGCGATGAGCTGGCATGGGTGCGCAATACCACCGGCGAGGATGATCTTATCATCGCCACCCGGCAGGGTGTGGCCATCCGCTTTGCGGAAAGTGATGTTCGCCCCATGGGCCGTACCGCCACCGGTGTCCGGGCCATCCGGCTGGATGAGGGCGATGAGGTCATCGCCATGGCCACCTGTGAGGAGGGCGGCTATCTGCTGACCGTCACCGAAAACGGGCAGGGACGCCGCACCCCGCTGGAGGAATACCGTACCCAGAACCGCGGCGGCCGCGGTGTCCGCAACTACGATTGCGAAGGCAAGGGCACCCTGGTGGCCGGCGTGCGTGTAGTGGGCGAGGAGGACGATGTCATCCTCATTGCCGATGACGGCATCATCATCCGCATCCCCTGCGAGCAGATCGCGGTGCAGAGCCGCTACGGCGGCGGTGTCCATGCTATGCGCCTGGAGGAAGGCAGCCGGGTCGTTGCCCTGGCCCGCGCCCCCCGCGAGGAGGACACCGAAGAAGCCGATGGGGAGGAGACCGCCGAGCCACAGGAAGCAAGTGATGAAAATGTAACCGAAACCCCGGCAGAAGAATAAAAGAGTCTGCCGAGTCCCAAAGCCTCCCCTGTGTAAGGGGAGTTGGAAGCGTACCAACCAAAAGCCTCCCTTGTGTAAAGGGAGGTGGTGAGCGGAGCGAACCGGAGGGATTGCCGACCAAAACTATGCCTTAGTTTCATTTCGCCTGTCGGCGTCGCAGAGCCACCGGAGGGTGACTCCGCGACGCCGAAGGCGACCACAAACTTGATCTAAATAGGCCTTTTGCCTACTTTTCTTCACAGAAAAGCAGACCCCCGCCGGATAGGCGCCCACCATCTCTCCAACGATATCTGACCCAAAGGATTCCCTATGAAAAACAGCATCCCCAAAAACAGAATCCTCCTGCGGGGGGCGGCGCTGGCGCTGGCCCTCTGTTTGCTGTTCTCCTGCGCCGCCTGCGGCAAAAAGAACACAACCACCGCCCTGCGCGCCGATCTCTCCGGCCGGGTGTATACCCTCGATCCCCAGTACTGTACCACCGCGCTGGAGCGCTGCCTGCTGAAAAACTGCATGGAGGGTCTGCTGCGCCGCCTGCCGGATGGCACCATGGCCGAGGGCTGCGCCGAAAGTTACAGCGTCAGTGCCGATGGTCTGCGCTATACCTTCACCCTGCGGGAAAATCTCCAGTGGAGTGACGGCGAGCCGCTGAAGGCGAGGGACTTTGTGTTCGCGTTCCAAAGGCTGCGGCAGGGCAGCGGCAGCGCCGCCGCCCGGGAGCAATTTGCCGCCATCGCCGGGATGGCGGCAGGGGAGCGCGGCAGCCTGGGCGTTGCCGCGCCGGATGACCGCACCGTCATTATCACCCTTTCCCGCACCGATCCCCTGCTGCCGGAAAAGCTGGCGGAGCCGGAGGCCTTCCCTTGCCGGGAGGACTTCTACACCGGCACCCACGCCCGCTACGGCAATACTCTCGAGAATATGATCTATAACGGCCCCTACACGGTAAAAAGCTGGGAATCCGCCGGGCTTCGCCTGATCCCCAACAGCCGCTACACCGGCCTTACCCCAGCGCAGAATACCGGGGTCATCATCACCCTGGGGAGGGATAACACCATGGAGCGCTTCCTGGAGGGTCTTACCGATTGCTGCCGGGTGGATAGCAATACCCTGGGGCAGCTTTCCGGCGGCAAGACCAGCCTGCTCACCTTCCGCAATGGCACCGTCTCCCTGCTGCTCAATCAGGCCTCCCCCCAGCTGGCGCAGGAGGCCATGCGGCAGGCCTTGTGTTACAGCTTCCCGCTGGCGCAGTATGCCCAGGGCGGTGATCTGCCCGATTCCTACGAATACGCCGGCAGCATCATTCCCGGCGCCGCCCGCCTGTACGATGAAAGCTATACCGATCTAACCGCGAAGGGCTTTTCGCTGGGCTCCGTCACCTACCCCGATGGCAGCTCCACCTCCGACTTCCGCCGCAGCGATCAACTAACCATCACTTATAATGCCCGTGCCGCCGCGGCCGCCCTGGAGCAGGCAGGGGAGCAGCCGCGGGGCCTTACCCTGCTGCTGCCAAAAGGCTCCGCCCTGGAGGGCTTCTGTGGCTGGCTGCAAAAGCAGTGGCTGGACCACCTGGGATTGGTGGTGAACCTGGCCATAGTGGATGCCGATACCTACCGCAGCCGTCTGGCCAAGGGGGATTTTACCCTGGCCCTGTACAGCTACACCGCCGGGGATGAACTCCACACCGTGTTCCGTCACTACGGCACGGGCGGCGGCGCACCGGTCCAGTGCGCCGATCCCCACTACGGCCAGTTGCTGGATATGGCCAGCACCAGCCGCAATGTAAATGAAGCGGCCCGCCTCTTTGCCAATGCCGAAGCCCTGCTGGTGGATCAGTTTATTGTGATGCCGCTTTTCTATACCGAAAGCTACTTTGCCATGGCCCAGGATGTCACCGGCCTTCAGGCCTCCGCCGATGGCGCCGAGCTGTTCTTTGCCACGGCAAAGCGGGAGGGTTAAGTGCAATGCTGCTGCAAAGACTGAATAAAAACGACCTGCCGGAGATCATAGCATTCAACCGTCGGTGCTTCTCCCCCGGCGACCGCTGGAGCGGAGAGGACTGGACGGAGCTGCTGGAGGACGAGCGGGCGCATTACTACGCGCTGCTGGAGAATGGGCAGATCGTGGGGAATATGTTTCTTTACGACTGGCAGGGGGAAAGGGATTTCCTGAAAATTATGAACCTTGGTGTTGCCCCTGATCGGCGGGGGCAGGGGCTGGCGTGCCGGCTGCTGGAAAAGGCGGCGGAGGAGCTGAAGGCTTCGATGCTGACGCGCTGCTGCGGTGAGACACGGGAGAGTAACCTTGCTATGCGGCGGGTGTTTGAGCGCTGCGGCTACCGGCTGAACAAAACGGAAGAAAGCTACTACGAAAACCCGACCGAAAGCGCCTGCAAGTATGTGCTGCGGCGGGAGGAGCTGGAGTAAAATCAAATAACGCCCCCCGGCACCGCCAATCAATAAATCGCTGCCGGGCGTACCGGCTGGCCCTGGGCCTATAACCGCGCACTCCCATCAAACTTACCGGGAAAGGCAGGAGATATTACGATGCAAAAAACAAAGCTCGGCGGCCGGTTCTGGCTGGCCCTTACGGTGTTCTCGCTGGTGGGGCAGGTGGCCTGGGTGGTGGAAAACATGTACTTCAATGTGTTCATCTACAAGATGTTCCACGCCACCGCCGCCCAGATCGGCCTGATGGTCGCCGCCTCGGCCGTTGTGGCCACTCTCACCACCATCCTCATCGGCGCCCTCAGCGACCGGGTCGGCAGGCGCAAAATTTTCATCTGCGTGGGGTACCTGCTGTGGGGTATTTCCATTCTCAGCTTTGCCCTCATCCGGGTGGATGTCATCAGCCCCATGGTCTCGGCGGGCGTGGCGGTCACCACCGTCTGCGTCAATCTCACCATCCTCATGGATTGCGTCATGACCTTCTTCGGCTCCACCGCCAACGACGCCTGCTTTAATGCCTGGCTCACCGATAGCACCGATGATACCAACCGCGGCGCTGCGGAGGGCATCAATGCCATGATGCCCATGATGGCCATTTTGGTGGTGTTCGGCGGCTTTATGTTCTTCGATCTGGAAAAGGCCGCAAGCTGGGTCACCATTTTCACCATCATCGGTGTGGTGGTCATCCTCATCGGCATTGTCGGCTTCTGGCTCATCCGGGAGCCCAAAGTCACCCCTTCGCCGGCCGGCAGCTATTGGGGCAGCATCCTGTATGGCTTCCGCCCCTCGGTCATCCGCCGGCATAAGGTGCTGTATCTCACCCTGCTGGCCTTCGCGGGCTTTGGTATCTCCATCCAGGTTTTCATGCCCTACCTCATCCTCTACTACGAAAAATCCCTCGGCATGACAAATTATGTCCTGGTCATGGCTCCGGCCATTGTGCTGGCGGCGGTGTTTACCGCCTTTTATGGCCGCCGGTACGATACCCACGGCTTCCGCCGCTCCATCCTGCCGGGCATTGCTCTGTTGATGGCAGGCTACCTTGCACTGTACTTCACCCGCGATACCCTGCCGGTCTTTTTCGGCTCCCTTTGCATGATGATGGGCTACCTTTCCAGCAATGCCATCTTTGGCGCCATGATGCGTACCTACACCCCGCCGGAGCAGGTCGGCCTGTTCCAGGGCCTGCGCATTGTGGCACAGGTGCTGGTGCCGGGGGTCATCGGCCCTGCCATCGGCGCCGCGGTGCTGAAGAATGCCGAGCTTGTGGTCAATGGCGATGGCACTACCTCCTTCCTCCCCAATGCGAATATCTGGCTGGCGGCCTTTGCGGCCGGGGTGGTGCTGTGCGGCCTGCTGGCACTGCTCTTTGCCCGCCTAAAGAAAGACGCTCCCGCCCGGAAAACCGCCTGAAAAACAAACCGTCCGCTGGCTTTGTCAGCGGGCGGTTTTTGCGGCCTTGCGGCGCTTCTCATTATTTTACATTCGATAAATCCACCCATTCGGTAGAGGTTTTCCCCACTTTTCACACAGTTTTCCACAGTCAATGGTCGCTTTTCCCCGCATAAATGCCCCAAAACCCGCCCCTTCCCGTCGGTTTTCCACATTTTCCACCCCATCCGTGGGGAGGCTTCCTTGGAAAAATGGTCTCCCACGCTCGCCCACAGCGCCGCATAGTTCTCATCCAGGGTATCTTTCCCATTGAAGTCTCCCAGCCGTAAAACGGCCTGTACCGTGCGGCATTCGTCTGAACGTGCAAGGCCCAGGCTTCCCATGATGCTGTCGGCCTGATTCGTGGCCAGCAGCATGGTAAGCTCCCCGGTGATGGCTGAGGGCGTGTCAGGCGGCATGAGCGCGGCACGGGGCGCACCATCCTCTTCTTCGCCTGCATCCACCGGACTTTCCGCGGCGTTTGCAGTGTTTTTTTCCGTCTCATCGGAATCCGGGGAAGCATCCGGCATGCCGGCTTCGCCCTCCTCAATATCCGCAGCGGGAACAGACCCGGTCTCTCCCCGCTGCGCGGCGTCTGGCCCCGGCGCCTCCGAAGCAGCGCTGTCTGCCGTACCGGCGTCGCTCGGCGCCGTTTCACTTGTGGCTCCCGGTACGGTGCCGTTGTCCGGTATACCCGCCGCCTGGCTTTGGGACGCCGTGTACGGCATGGAGGACGCGTCCGGTGTGGACGCGTCCTCCGCCAGGCCTGTAAGTGCAACAGCAAGCGCTGCCGTTACAGAACAAAGTGCCATTGCGATCGATTTTGTGTACAGATACATGTGCATTCCTCCTACTATAATAAAGTCATCACGAAGCTCCTTCGCAGGTTCAGATTTTTCCGGAAGGAGAAGGAGCGTAGCGAGTGAGCCTTCCGGAAAAATTGGCGCGATGCGCCTCCAGTTGATATCGAAATCCTTTGCGGATTCTGATATATTGGTCTCGTGCGGACAGAGGTTCACGTATTCCTCCATGTGGTTTCTGTCCACTTGGACAAGAGTGTGACCTCTGTCCTTGCGGGATTTCACTTATG
>OGDY01003437.1_pt1 | contig 12339 bp, 10 predicted proteins | sample 1570341 | NCBI WGS metagenome assembly OGDY01 (sample SAMEA2581972, study PRJEB24529) | metagenome | biome: Human gut stool | place: China | collected 2011 | reverse complement strand
TCCGGCATTGCCGCAGGCACTTACCAAACCGATCATTAATACAATTAAGGGAGGCAGTGTGCTCTTTATCTATGCCAACAATAAAGAGTATATGGCAAAAAGCACTATTTTACCGTCTCTACAACCGCAGGAGTTATTCTCCGAAACTCGAAAAACGACGAACCGGGCTTCTTCTTTCTAGAATAAAAAGTTCTTTTCTATTTCTTTTCCTTCCTTTTTTCCATAAAAACTAAAAGGAAACACACATTAAGTCATACTCAAATGGAATTATCCAATCAAAAAAGACGGAAACGAGTGATAATTCTATCAAATGTTCATCCCGCCAATCAACGAGAATCGCTTAAAAATTTCCATCATGCATCCTTATCCGAATTAGAGGATTTATTTGTACTTTTGCTCGCAAACAAAAACACTCAACAGTTATGGTGCTCAATTATATTTGGATTGCCTTCTTCCTAATCGCCTTTGCAGTTGCATTGGTAAGACTTGTTTTTCTAGGAGATACCCAGGTCTTCCCCGAGATTATCAATTCAACCTTCAGTTCTTCCAAAACTGCATTCGAGATTTCATTGGGATTGACCGGCGTGCTTTCACTCTGGCTCGGAATTATGAAGATAGGCGAGAAAGGGGGAGTCATTGCTTTGTTCTCTAAATTGTTGAGCCCTCTGTTTTGCAAACTTTTTCCGGAGATTCCCAAAGGGCATCCGGTGACCGGGAGCATTTTTATGAATCTGGCAGCAAATATGCTGGGATTGGACAATGCTGCCACACCGTTAGGTTTGAAAGCGATGGAAGGCTTACAGGAACTAAACCCAAAGAAAGATACAGCCACTAATCCGATGATTATGTTTCTGGTCTTAAATACCTCCGGGCTGACACTCATTCCGATCAGCATCATGGTATATCGTGCCCAACTGGGGGCATCTCAACCGACTGATATTTTTGTACCCATTCTTCTTGCCACTTTCTTCTCAACGCTTGCCGGAATTATCACTGTCAGCATTTACCAGAAAATAAACTTGCTTAACCGCACTATCTTGTTATTTCTGGGAGGAATAAGCCTTTTGGTAGCAGGTATCATCTATTTCTTCAATACTCTTTCCCGAACACAGATTGATATTTATTCCACCACCACTGCCAACGTCTTCTTATTCTTGATAATTATCGGTTTCATCATAGCAGGAATGAAAAAGAAAATCAACGTATATGATGCTTTCGTAGAAGGAGCAAAAGAAGGATTCAGTACCGCTGTACGCATCATCCCATATCTGGTTGCAATCTTGGTTGCAATTGGTGTTTTCCGTGCTTCCGGTGCGATGGATTATCTGATTGACGGCATCGAAGGTGCAGTCAAACTATGCGGCATCAACAGCGATTTTGTGGGCGGACTGCCTACTGCCTTAATGAAACCGTTAAGCGGAAGCGGGGCCAGAGGACTTATGGTAGATGCCATGACGACTTACGGTCCGGACTCCTTCGTCGGGCGTCTGGCGTGTATCTTTCAAGGCTCTACTGATACTACCTTTTATATCCTCGCTGTCTACTTTGGCAGTGTAGGTATCGTAAAAACCCGCCATGCGGTGCCTTGCGGACTGTTGGCAGACCTGGCAGGAGTGATTGCGGCTATCTTTATTTGCTACCTTTTCTTTGGATAAAAGAGGATTATCAGAATACTTTATCTATCTTTGCCCGTCTTTAAAAATGAGAAAAGTATGATTAGTTATCAGACAGAAGGCATTGAAATGCCTGCCATCAAGAAAAGGGAAACTACAGAATGGATAAAAAAGGTTGCTGCCGACTATGGAAAAAGAGTCGGTGAAATAGCTTATATCTTCTGCTCGGATGAAAAGATTCTGGAAGTAAACCGCCAATATTTACAACATGATTATTATACGGATATCATTACTTTCGACTATTGTGCCGGTAACCGTCTTTCGGGCGATTTATTCATCAGCCTGGATACTGTCCGCACGAATGCAGAGCAATTCAACCAACCGTATGAGCGGGAGCTTCACCGCGTCATTATACATGGTATCCTGCATCTCTGCGGCATCAATGACAAGGGTCCCGGAGAACGCGAAATAATGGAAGCAGCAGAAAACAAGGCATTGGAAATGCTGAGTATCTGAACCGCTTCTTCCATTAATATATCAAGCACTCCCTGTCACCGGATGCTGTCTTCTCCGATTTTCAAACTCTGCATACGTTTTGAACCACCTAAGTCGTTTCATTAGCCGGACTATGCATTTCCATCCTTTCGGTTATGCCTGCCTGTAAGTCGGATTACTACAGACTTCCACAGTGGACTGTATAGTCTGTTACGGCAGACCGTACAGTCCACCGTAGCAGACTGTACGGTCTGCTGCAATGGACTGTAATAATCTTCCGTTTAAAAGCCTTTGACTGACCCTAAAAAACGGCTTATCCTTCCCTTGGTCGGTGAGTATGAGATGTCGAATCCCCAAGAAAACAATGTGCCCCGAAATACATCGCTCCCAAACAGAGAACTTCAATAAGAAAACACTCGATTCCTGACAAAATAATCCCTCGATTCTCTTTTTTATCATCCTTTTTCCTCTCTCTATCATTTTCTAACAATCCCTCAACCTACTTTCTGACAACTTTTTAGTAATTTTGCCACGGTAAAAAGAAATAAATCAATGGATTTTAAGTACGACGTAATTGTAATTGGTGCCGGACATGCCGGTTGCGAAGCAGCCGCTGCCGCAGCGAATCTGGGTTCAAAGACTTGCCTTATCACGATGGATATGAATAAGATTGGGCAAATGAGTTGCAACCCGGCTGTGGGAGGCATCGCAAAAGGACAAATCGTAAGAGAGATAGATGCGCTGGGAGGATACATGGGAATTGTAACCGACCGCACTGCTATCCAGTTCCGCATGCTCAACCGCTCAAAAGGACCTGCCATGTGGAGTCCGCGTGCGCAGTGCGACCGCGGTAAATTTATCTGGGCATGGCGTGAAATATTAGAGAACACACCCAATCTGCATATCTGGCAAGATACAGTAGAGGAGTTGATAGTCGAAAATGGTGAAGTAACCGGACTGGTCACTTGCTGGGGAGTTACATTCCATGCAAAATGTATCGTGCTGACCGCAGGAACTTTCCTGAACGGGCTGATGCATATCGGCCGCAAAAAGCTGGCGGGAGGACGAATCGCCGAACCTGCTTCTTACCATTTGACCGAGTCTATCACTTGTCACGGAATCATTGCAGGACGAATGAAGACCGGTACTCCTGTTCGTATTGACGGTCGCAGCGTACACTATGAACTGATGGAAACACAAGACGGAGAAAATGACTTTCACCGTTTCTCTTTCATGAGCGAACCGCGCAAGCTGAAACAACTGCAATGCTGGACTTGCTTTACAAATGAAGAAGTACACAAGATTTTGCGTGAAGGACTCCCCGACTCTCCCCTTTTCAACGGACAAATTCAGAGTATCGGGCCTCGCTATTGCCCCAGTATAGAAACAAAAATCGTAACCTTCCCGGATAAAGAACAGCATCAGCTTTTCTTGGAACCCGAAGGCGAGACAACGCAAGAACTTTACCTCAATGGCTTCTCTTCTTCTCTGCCAATGGATATCCAACTTGCGGCCTTGAAGAAGGTACCGGCTTTCAAAGACCTGGTTGTTTATCGCCCCGGTTATGCCATCGAATATGATTACTTCGACCCTACCCAACTGCAACACACGTTGGAATCGAAAGTAATCAAGAACTTGTTCTTTGCCGGACAAGTGAACGGAACGACCGGTTACGAAGAAGCCGGAGGGCAAGGTATCATTGCCGGCATCAATGCACACATCAACTGCCACGGTGGAGAACCATTCACCTTAGCACGAGACGAAGCTTATATCGGTGTATTGATTGACGACCTCGTGACAAAAGGTGTCGACGAACCCTATCGTATGTTTACCTCACGTGCCGAATATCGCATCCTGCTCCGTCAGGATGATGCCGATATGCGTCTGACCGAACGGGCATATAAACTGGGACTTGTCAAACAAGACCGCTATGAGCATCTGTGCAGTAAACGCGAAGCGGTAAACTCCATCATTGATTTTACCAGGAAGTTCTCCATCAAAGCAGCACTCATCAATGACGCTTTGGAACATTTGGGAACCGCCCGCCTCACTCACGGATGCAAATTAATAGACTTGATAAACCGCCCGCAAATAACAATAGAAAGTATTGCCGAACATATCCCCGCGTTCAAAGAAATGCTGAATAATATAACCGACCGCAAAGAAGAGATAATCGAAGCAGCCGAAGTTCTTATCAAGTATCAGGGATATATCGACCGTGAGCGAATGATTGCCGACAAGATTCACCGCCTGGAAGCTATCCGCATAAAAGGCAAGTTTGATTATAATTCGCTGAACTCGCTTTCTACCGAGGCCCGTCAGAAATTAATAAAGATAGACCCTGAAACATTGGCGCAAGCCAGCCGCATCCCGGGAGTTTCGCCCAGCGATATCAATGTTCTGCTGGTGCTTCTCGGAAGATAAAAAGGCAATGTTTCACGTGAAACAAGTTATTTAATTATTAAACAATAAAACGCTGGTTATGAGCAAAGAAACGCTATTAGCTAATTTAAGAGAAATACCTGATTTTCCTATCCCGGGTATTTTATTCTATGATGTCACTACACTGTTCAAGAGTGCCGAGTGCATGCAGGAAATGTTGGACACATTATATGAGATGTACAAGGATAAAGGCATCACCAAAGTGGTGGGTATCGAATCACGAGGATTCATCATGGGCGGTGCTTTGGCAGCACGTTTAGGTGCAGGTTTTGTAATGGCACGCAAGCCCGGCAAGCTCCCTGCAGAAGTTCTGGAGGAAACATACGCCAAAGAATACGGCACCGATACCATCCAAATACACAAGGATGCCATCAGTGAAGAGGATGTTGTTTTGCTGCACGACGATTTATTGGCTACAGGCGGAACAATGGCAGCCACCCACCGCTTGGTACAAAAATGTGGTGCCAAGAAAGCATATATCAATTTCATTATAGAATTAAAAGGACTGAACGGGAGAAAGGCATTTCCTGCCGATATCACAGTGGATACACTGCTGCAATTATAAACTTCGCCTGCAGTCGAAAAATGTACCTTTGGGGGTGTGTCAAAACCAAACCGGTCTATCCCATCGTCAGCTGTAGAGGCAGGGGTTGCCTGCCCGAAGACACAAAGCAAACTGTTTTCGGACGAGCAAACCTCACCCCTACGAACCAAACGACAGTATTATCCAGGTTTTGACACAACCCCATATTCCGAATAATGTATCCGCGAATATCTGCAAATAACCAAACATTACCCCTACAACCAAAGATAGTATATAAACCTTTGGAGCAGACGTATGAAATCCGTCTTTATCCCAAAACAATAACATTGTAACAATATGGAGAAAAAAGAAGAGATTAGCACCAATGAATATCTGAAAGGAATTGTTCTCAACCTTCCCGAAAGCCCCGGCATTTATCAATATCTGAACGCCGAGGGAACAATTATCTACGTTGGAAAAGCCAAGAATTTAAAGCGCAGAGTCTCTTCTTATTTCAACAGAGAACATCCCAATGGAAAGACACGAGTATTGGTCAGCAAGATTGCAGACATCCGTTATATCGTAGTAAAAACGGAAGAGGATGCCCTCTTACTCGAAAATAACCTAATCAAGAAATACCGTCCGCGTTACAACGTTATGCTGAAGGATGACAAAACCTACCCTTCTATCTGCGTAAGTAACGAATACTTTCCCCGCATCTTCAAGACACGTAAAATTATACGTAACGGCTCCGGCTATTACGGCCCGTACAGTCATGTTCCATCGATGTATGCCGTACTCGATTTGATTAAAAAGCTCTATCCTATCCGTACCTGCAAATTAAATCTTACCCCGGAGAATATCAATGCCGGGAAGTTTGATGTCTGCCTGGAATATCATATAAAGAATTGTAAAGGGCCGTGCATAGGACGCCAATCTCACGAAGACTATATGAAAGATATCCGTGAAATCAAAGAGATTTTAAAAGGCGATACACAGATTGTAAGTGACCTGCTCATGGAAGAGATGCAAGCCCTGGCTTCCGAAATGAAATTTGAGGAAGCGCAAAAGATAAAGGAAAAGTATGACCTCATAGAAACCTATCGTTCCAAAAGCGAGGTTGTCAATTCCATCATTCATAATGTCGATGTATTTTCCATTGAAATGGATGAAAACTCGGCTTACATCAATTACCTCCACATTACCAACGGCTGCATAAACCAAGCCTTCACATTCGAATATAAAAAGCGTTTGAACGAAACCAAAGAAGAGCTTTTGCAACTGGGAATCGTAGAAATGAGAGAACGATACAATAGTACTTCACGCGAAATTATCGTTCCTTTCGAGGTGGATATGGAGATGAACAATGTAACTTTCACCATTCCCCAAAGAGGTGAGAAGAAACACTTGCTCGATCTATCCGTCATGAATGTAAAACAATATAAAGTAGACCGCCTGAAACAAGCGGATAAGCTGAATCCCGAGCAAAAGAAAGTACGCATCCTGAAAGAAATACAAGACCAGCTCCACATGGAGAAAATGCCCGCCCACATCGAATGTTTTGATAATTCCAACATCCAAGGCTCGAATGCCGTAGCCGCCTGCGTGGTATTCAAAATGGGTAAGCCCAGCAAACAAGACTATCGCAAATTTAATATTAAAACCGTAGAAGGACCCGATGATTATGCCTCCATGAAGGAAGTTGTCCGACGCCGCTACACACGCCTTATCGAAGAAGGTTCTCCCCTGCCCGACCTCATCATCACCGACGGTGGAAAAGGACAAATGGAGGTCGTTCGTGAAGTTATCGAGGACGAACTTCATCTGCGTATTCCCATTGCCGGACTTGCCAAAGACCGCAGACACCGCACTTCGGAACTGCTTTACGGATTTCCTCCGCTTACCATCGGCATTAAACAAAGCACACCGTTATTTCATCTTCTAGAGAATATACAAGACGAAGTGCACCGATTCGCCATCACTTTCCATCGCGACAAACGAAGCAAGAGTCAGGTAGCCTCTGCCCTGGACAGTATTCCGGGAATCGGCGAGAAGCGCAAAGCCGCCCTTCTGAAAACGTTTAAGAGTGTGGCACGCATAAAAAAAGCAACACTGGAAGAAATAGCCGCCGTAGTGGGCGAAGCTGCCGCTAAAAATATCAAAGAAAGCCTTACAGAATAGAAGGGATTTTTCTACCTTTGCATATATACTATCTGCAAAAAACGATAAAAAATAAAATATGAGAATAGTTATACAACGAGTAAGCCATGCATCCGTCACCATCGACGGGGTCTGCAAGTCGGCCATAGAAAAAGGATTAATGATATTAGTAGGTATTGAAGAAGCTGATAATCAAGAAGATGCAGATTGGCTATGTAAAAAGGTAATCGGCTTGAGAGTATTTGATGATGAAAATGGAGTAATGAATAAGTCCATTCTGGAAGCAGAAGGTAATATATTGGTTGTCAGTCAATTTACATTATTCGCCTCCTACAAGAAGGGCAATCGCCCCTCTTACATCCGTGCTGCACGACCGGAAACAGCTATTCCCTTATATGAATACTTCTGTAATGAACTCAGTATCGCTCTTGGACGCGAAGTGGGCACAGGAGAATTCGGAGCCGACATGAAAGTCGAACTTCTGAACAACGGCCCTGTTACTATATGTATGGACTCAAAAAACAAAGAATAATATGACACTGGAAGAAGCACAGAAAGAAGTAGACCGCTGGATTAAAACATACGGCGTGCGCTACTTCAGCGAACTGACCAATATGGCCGTACTGACTGAAGAAGTGGGTGAACTGGCACGTATCATGGCACGTAAATATGGTGACCAATCCTTCAAGGAGGGCGAAAAATGCAACCTTGCAGACGAGATGGCCGATGTGCTTTGGGTACTCCTCTGCCTCGCCAACCAGACAGGTGTAGACCTGACGGAAGCCTTTCATCGGAATCTTGAAAAGAAAACAAACCGAGACAAAGACAGACATAAAAACAACCCCAAATTATAAAGAATTATGGAACATAACCACGATTGTAGCCACAGTCACGAGCATGGTCACGAACATGAGGATGCTCACGACAAGTATATGGAAGCACTTGCCAAATACAACACCCATCTGAATGATGAAGATGTAAAAGCAAAAGTTACCCATTTCATCGAAGAGCATTTGGCTGAAAACAATACACCGGAAGTTAAGAAATTCCTCTTCCACTGCATTGATCTCACCACATTAAAATGTACCGACTCGGAAGAAAGCGTAATGAAATTTACCGAAAAGGTAAACGATTTCGTTGACAAATATCCCGATTTGAGCAATGTAGCCGCCATTTGTGTTTACCCCAATATGGCAGAGATAGTAAACGACACACTGGAAGCCGATAACGTAAATATTGCCTGTGTATCGGGGGGATTTCCCTCTTCGCAAACATTCATTGAAGTGAAAGTGGCAGAAACTGCCATGGCTATTCATAGCGGTGCAGACGAAATAGACATTGTCATCTCGGTCGGCAAGTTCCTGACCGGTGACTATGAAGGAATGTGCGATGAAATCGAAGAATTAAAAGCAGTCTGCGGAGACAAGCACTTGAAAGTAATTCTGGAAACAGGAGCACTCGGAAATGCTTCCAACATTAAGAAAGCATCTATTTTATCGATGTATTCGGGCGCAGACTTCATCAAAACTTCTACCGGTAAAGAAAATCCTGCCGCGACCCCCGAAGCTGCCTATGTGATGTGTGAAGCCATCAAAGAATACTATATGGTTACCGGCAGAAAAGTCGGCTTTAAACCTGCCGGAGGCATCAATACCGTGCACGACGCATTGGTTTACTACACTATCGTAAAAGAAATATTGGGCGAAGAATGGTTAACCAATGAATTATTCCGCTTAGGAACAAGCCGTCTGGCTAATCTGCTCCTCTCCGAAATTGTTGGTCAGGAAACTAAATTCTTCTAATCACTACACCATACAACTATTACAACCGATTCCATCGCTGTGAGAAGCAATTCCACGACGATGGAATTGTTTTTATACCAATAAAAGGATAAACAGGAAGTTATTTCTCACGTTCTATCACGTAATCAATATAAGCAGTCAAAGCATCTTTAATGGTTGTATCAGCAGTAGAAGGAAGCAAATCCAATGCTCTATTACGATAATCCACCATCACCTGTCTGGCATACTCTATACCGCCATTCTTTTTCACATAATCGATGAAGAGGGATATTTCTGCATCTGTAGCATCCAAGGATTTAATGCGAAGCGCCAATTGGCACATCTTCTCATCACCCAAAGTATTCAGCACATGCAATGCCGGCAATGTCAACTTACCTTCGCTCATATCATTGCCTGTCGGCTTACCTATCTCACCGGAAGAGTAATAATCGAAAATATCATCCTTAATCTGGAAAGCAATCCCAATCATCTCACCGAATAACCGCGCATTTTGCACCATTTCATCGGAAGAGTTGACAGCTACTGCCCCGGCTTCGGCACTGGCTGTAAAGAGTGCGGCTGTTTTCTTACGAATCACATCATAATAGACTTCTTCAGAAAATTCAGAAGCATTGATATTAGTCAATTGGATAATCTCACCTTCGGCAAGATTCTGCCCAAGCCGTGCCACCAAATCGACAATACGGATAGAACCTGTCATGGCAGAATGTTTCAGACTGGTAGCCAACATATAGTCTCCCACCAACACAGACACCTTATTATTATAAATAGCATTTACCGATGACTGTCCGCGGCGTTTATCACTTTCGTCCACCACATCGTCATGCACCAGACTTGCTGTATGAAGCAACTCCAATGAAAGAGCAGCATGAAGTGCAGAATAATTGATTTCACCGAATAATTTGGCCATCAGCAATGTCAGAATAGGACGCATCATCTTGCCATTCCTCTGCTTAATATAGGTCAATACCTCACTAAGTAAAGGATTGGAACTTTGAAGCGAAGCGTCAAACAAGGATTTGAACTCTTCAAACTCCTTAACAATAGGCAATCTGATTTGCTGTAACTTGTCCATACAGGTTAATTTGAGCACAAAAGTAGTAATAAAACGCGGAATACGGTATTTTTTTGTACTTTTACCATGAAAAAACTAAAGATTTTTAAGAATGGACAAACTTTTTCTGCTGGATGCATACGCATTAATATATCGCGCATACTACGCTTTCATCAAAAGCCCGCGCATTAACTCCAAGGGTTTCAACACTTCAGCCGTACTCGGCTTTGTCAATACACTGGAAGACGTATTGAAGAAAGAAACCCCAACGCACATTGGTGTGGCATTCGACCCTGCCGGACCTACTTTCCGCCACGAGGCATACGAACAATACAAGGCTCAGCGCGAAGAAACGCCCGAAGCAATCCGTTTGTCCGTACCTATCATAAAAGACATTATCCGCGCTTACCGCATTCCCATTCTGGAAGTGCCGGGCTATGAAGCCGATGATGTAATCGGTACACTTGCCACCGAAGCCGGACGGCGCGGTATCACTACCTATATGATGACTCCCGACAAGGATTATGGTCAACTGGTGAGTGACAATGTATTTATGTACCGACCCAAATATGGTGACAAGGAATTTGAGGTGATGGGTATCGAGCAGATAAAGGCAAAGTTTGACATTCAGTCACCTGCTCAGGTCATTGATATGTTGGGACTGATGGGCGACTCGTCCGACAACATTCCCGGTTGTCCGGGTGTAGGCGAAAAAACGGCACAGAAGCTCATTGCCCAATATGGCAGCATCGAAAACCTACTCTCCCACACAGATGAGTTGAAAGGGGCATTGAAAACAAAAGTGGAAACTAATCGAAAAATGATTGAGTTCTCCAAATTCTTGGCGACTATTAAAATTGATGTCCCCATTACATTGAACATGGATGAACTGAAACGCGAAGAACCCGACGAAGAGGAACTTCGGAAGATTTTTGAAGAGATGGAATTCCGCACGCTCATCGACCGCGTTTTTAATCGTGAAAAGAAAACGGCTTCGGCAGGTGCGACTTCAATGTCACACGACAAAGCACAAGGCTCACTTTTCGGTGACCAGCCTTCACTATTTGACCAACCGAGCACTTCACCATCTTCACAGGCTTCATCACAAGGCAATCTCTTTGCAGAATTTGAAGACGAGAATACAGGAAACGGAAATTATTCAAATCTCGCATGTTTAGAAAATTCAAAATACGACTATCAACTTATTGATACAGAAGAAAAAAGAACCGAATTAATACAAAAGTTGCTTACAAAAGAAACTTTCAGTCTAGACACGGAAACAACAGGAACCGATCCCATCACCGCAAAACTGGTAGGAATGAGTTTCAGCTACACCGAAAACCAAGCTTTCTATGTCCCCGTTCCCGCCGAACAAAACGAAGCACAAAAAATTGTTAATGAGTTCCGACCGGTATTTGAAAAAGCAGGAGTATTGAAAGTGGGACAAAATATCAAGTACGATATGCTGGTGCTAGGCAACTACGGAGTAGAGGTTTGCGGTCCGCTGTTCGACACTATGGTAGCACACTATGTGCTGCAACCCGAACTGCGCCATAACATGGACTACCTTGCCGAAATCTACCTGCATTACCAGACGATTCATATAGAAGAACTTATCGGACCTAAAGGCAAAGGACAGAAAAATATGCGCGACCTCCCTCCCGAAGCTATATATAAGTACGCGTGCGAGGATGCCGATGTCACCTTAAAGCTAAAGCATGCACTGGAAAAGGAACTGAAAGAGCAAGGAGCCGAAAAACTCTTTTACGAAATAGAGATGCCCCTAGTCCCCGTCCTCGTCTATATGGAAAGAAATGGCGTGCGTGTAGACACGGAAGCACTGAAACAAACCTCGGAACATTTCACAGCCCGCATGAATCAAATAGAAGAAGAAGTACATCAATTGGCAGGGACAGAGTTCAACATTGCATCGCCCAAACAAGTGGGGGAAGTCTTGTTTGACAAGCTACGCATCGTAGAAAAAGCCAAAAAGACCAAAACCGGCCAGTATGTTACCTCAGAAGAAGTACTCGAAAGTCTGCGCAACAAACATGCAATCATTGGCAAGATACTCGAATACCGCGGGCTGAAGAAACTGTTGAGCACCTATATCGATGCATTGCCCCAATTGATAAATCCGCGTACAGGCCGCATCCATACCTCTTTCAACCAAGCAGTAACCGCCACCGGCCGGCTCAGCTCCAGGGCCTTCTCCTTGCCGATATGCTGGTGAAGCGTGCCGCCGAAATC
>OGDY01003433.1_pt1 | contig 12351 bp, 13 predicted proteins | sample 1570341 | NCBI WGS metagenome assembly OGDY01 (sample SAMEA2581972, study PRJEB24529) | metagenome | biome: Human gut stool | place: China | collected 2011 | reverse complement strand
TTCAGCAACTTTATCATTCTATCATAAAGTTCCTCGTTTGTCAAGTGCTTTTCTTAAAGTTTTTTCAACTTCTTTCTCCTTCACTCGCTTGCCCTCTCTTTGAGAGCGTAATGTTATTATACCACTGTCATAACTAAAAGTCAATAACTTTCAATGTACATTCTATTAATAATTTTTGACTCTTTTTTAGCAATTATACACATTGGATTATGTTTTTATAATTATACTGCACTTTAATGAAATAATTTACATATTTATTACAACTTTCCTATACTTATTGACTTTGATTTCTTTCAATGATACTATATAAGTATAAATATATATAAAGGGGACATCAATTATGATGAACAAAAAAACAATTCTTTCAATCATTCTTTTAGCCTCACTTTCTTTGGCATCGTGCGGCAAAACAAGCGATTCAAGCTCTGAATCAAGCAGTTCAGCAAATGCAAATGAAACTTCCGCTATAGAAATTGTTACAGAAATCGTAACAGGCGATAAAACGGAAGCAGCTGCTGAAAGTTCACAAACTGAAACACAAGCAGACAGCACAGCTGAAACTGACCTACAGAATTCTGAAACTTCCGCACAAAGCTTTGAAAATGCTGAAAGCAAACCTGTCGATGTTAGTTCATCCGACTCTGTCACAGAAGCTCAGCTAAGAAATCTCACTGACCAAAGCCTTTATTGCATGGCAAATATCTTTAGTTTGGGCAGTCTGCCTACAGTCGGCGAGCCAATTAAGGATAACCTTTATCAAGTAAGTACGGACAAGTTTGCTGATTACGAGACATTCAAGAACTACATCTGCTCAATTTATTCAAAAGAAGAAGCTGACGTTCTTCTTAACAATTTCCCGTATGAGAACACACAGAAATACGTTAATTATGAGGGAAAGCTTTGTCTTGACAAAAACTATGACGGTTCTAAAGGCTATTATGTTGACTGGGACAATTATTCTATTGAAATCATTTCCCAGGACAGCAGCAAATGTGATTTTAAAGTTTTAACAACAGTAACATTGCCTGCTGAAAATCCAACTCCTGAAGATTATACTATAAATGCTACAGCAGTTTTTGAAGACGGCAGCTGGAAACTCACCTCAATGTTATACTAAGAGCTAATTTTCTCCTCCAAGAGAATTATGCTTGAAAATCTGCATATATTTCTTATAAAAGGTTCTGTGGTGTACTGACACTCCTGTTCGCCACATCATAATAAAAATGGGAATGTTCAAAACAGAACATTCTCATTTTTTCTGTCTGCAAATAATCAGAAAACAATTCTGTTTGTGTTTTATGCTGTGTTGCCCTAGACAAATTCAACAAAATATGATATAATAATAACAACAAATACTATTATTCATTAGAAAATGCTGACGCTGCATTTTCGTGAAAGAAAGGAAAAAATATGTTTCATGAAAAATCATGCGGTGCAATTGTTTACCGAAGATTTCATGGCAATATAGAAATTCTCCTTATTAAGCACATAAACAGCGGTCATTGGTCTTTTCCAAAAGGGCATGTTGAAAACGGAGAAACAGAAATGGAAACCGCAAAGCGTGAAATTATGGAGGAAACTTCTATTGACGTAATAATTGACCCGACTTTCAGAGAAACCGTTACCTATTCACCAAGACGAGATACTAATAAAATTGTTGTATATTTTCTTGCAAAGGCAAAAAATGTAGACTTTTCTCCGCAGGAGGATGAAATTGCTGAAATCAAATGGGTTGATATAGTACATGCCGCAAATGTATTGTCATATGAGAATGATAAAATCATTGTAGCAAAAGCAAGAAACGTAATCAAGGAGTTAAGCTAGTCAGAAAAGTGTGAATTATAACAAATTGCAAATTAAAATCGGGATTCCAAAGGGATATTATCCCTTTGGAAACCCGATTTATTCCTCTTACAAACAGCAAAACGGGGCGGATATATCCGCCCCAAATATATAATTCTGATTATTCTGCTTCTGAATCTGTCTTTTCTGCCTTTTCTTCAGCCTCGTCAACAGGAGCTTCAGCATTATCCTCAGTATCCTGTGCAGGAATTACAACGTCAAGCTCTGATTCGCATGCACATGAATCGCAATCACAGCAATCATCATCATATTCATCATCAAAAAGATTTTTATTGCACTTCTTTTTCTGGAAAGCTTTAGTTATAAATAAAGCTGTAGCAGCTGCTGTACCGACAATAATTGCCATTATTGATAATTTTTTCATTATAAATTCCTCATTTCCCCGCAAGAAATTTAGTTTATGCCGCTTGCGGACGGCTTTTAAGACTATGTCTTAAAACACCACATAAAGCAGATTACAGTGCTTCGTGCGGTATTACCTTAACAATTTTATTATAGCACACTTTTTTCCCAATTTCAACACTTTTACAAATTTTTTGTTAAAAACATCAAAATCGACATAGCTGTTATTGGTGCAGTTTCACAGCGTAAAATTCTTTTTCCCAGCCATACAGGTTCTGCACCTGCTTCAACAGCAGCCTGAACCTCCTCTTTATCAAATCCGCCCTCACTTCCGATAACAAGTCCTATACTTTTTCTTCCGTCCAGATTTACCTCGTCAAAACGCTTTCCACCCTGCTCCTCGTAAAGAATTATACAGGAATCCAGCTTTTTCATTTCCTCCAAAGCTTTTTTATATGTTATTATAGGAGTAATCTGCGGAATTATACCTCGTCCGGACTGTTTTGCAGCTCCCTCAGATATTTTGTTAAGTCTTTCCAACTTTTTCAAAAAATCCTTTTCTGTCGGACGTGAAATGCATCTCCTTGACAAAACGGGAACAATCCTGTTTACGCCAAGCTCAACGGACTTCTGAATAATATACTCCAGCTTATCAAGCTTCGGAACAGCCTGAAACAGCGTAACGTCAACATTCGGTTCTGCGGCACAGGGCGAGCTTTCTATCAGGTCGAGAAAAACCTCTGAATCAGTAAAGCTGCGTATCCTGCAAAAATAATCCACCCCACAGCAGCAAACCGTTACATTTTCACCGCACTTCATTCGCAGTGACCTGCCTATATGACGTGCATCGTCACCTGTTATAACAATATTTTCAGGATCAATTTCCTGAACAAAAAATCTTGGCATAAAAACCTCCGTATATACAGCACAGATATTATAGGCAACACTGCATAAAGATTGCATGTCAGAAACGCAGATATATTTTTCGTCAGATTGCATAGAATTTTTGAAAGCATACTGTCGTATGATGAGAAAATTATGTGTAATATGACGGAAAATTTGCAAGTTTATGACGTGCAAAGTCTTTTAATGTGCTTTGTGCGGTGTTGCTTATATGCTGCCTATAATACAATCTCCCACAAAGCCGCAATAACGCATATAAACACAGTACCCGCCATTGACATTGAGTGAAAGCCTGTTTTGACCTTTTCGGCTGTCGAAATATATGTATGAAGATTTTTCTTCGTAACAAGCTCATTCGGCTTTACCAACGCTTTAACAAGAAAAATTATAACTCCGAACGCAAATATAACCGACATATAAAAGCCTTTTGTAAGGAACATATACTCATTGCTGCTGCTTTCAATCAAAATAAGTCCGAAAAGATACAGCTTATGGATTATCCTGACCATAATCGCCATAAAGAAATTACCGCTTCTCAGGACGAAAATTCCTGAAACCATAGCTATAAGAAAGCTTCCGAACATATATGAAAAGTCATGAGTAATAAGCGTTGATATAAGTGCAGTGGTAACTACGGCAAAAAGGTCGCCGAACTGTCTTAAAGCGTGAAAAATGTCACCTCTGAAAAGGATTTCATTCAAAATCGACACAACCACAACATCGAAAATAACATATACAATCAGCTCATAGTCACCCTTAAGCTGAAAATTCTTACTGAAACTGCTGAAATAATCATAAATCTCCTTGGACTGATTTGAATAAGCTCTTGAAATACTTGAAATAACGCTTACAATCATAGCTGCCGAAAATGCATTGAAAAACTCATTTTTTCTGCTCTTATCCATTGGAAATCTGACATTATTCGGAATTTTAATCTTTGAATGAAGAATAAAAATCGGCAAAGCATATTTAAACAGCGTCATCACCGTAAGAATTATAAGAACCTCAGTTTGTCCGCCGTAAATCGAGTTGTTTATATAAGAATTATGTATATTCAGTCCCAGACAGTCAAGAACTGCAATAGCCGCCTTTTCAAACACTATTTCTATAAACAGATAAATAAGAAGCACGTTTCCCAAAATCTGAAAAACACGATAAATGACCTCTTTTTCAGAATCCTGCGGAGATGTTGAAACAAATCCCTGACCGTCAACAAAGGTTTGCTCCTTAACATTCTTTGAATAGTTGTATGTATAAGGATTTGAAAGTTTTTTTCGCCAATTCCTGAATTCTCTGTTATATTCGTCGGATTGGGTGGAATAGTCAAACTCATCTATTACATTGATTATTTCTTTTTCATCAGCAGTATTATTTTTTCTATCGGTTAGCAAGCTCACACCTCCGAATATAAATATTCAATTATAATATATCACATTCGGGTTACGCAAGTGTTATAATTTAAAGTTCAATTTATGAATGAATTGTAAACGATTTGAATGTTTGATATATTGACTCAATAAACTCAATGAATATAATTCTATTATATGAGAAAAATAAGTTAAGGCAATACCGTGCAAATTCTTTTGACGTTCTTTGTGCGGTGTTGCCTTAAAACAATACTATTCAAATGGAGTGTGGCTATGAGCATTGTACTTATCCGTTCAATTCTGCTTTATATTCTCGTTATACTTTCTGTAAGACTTATGGGAAAGCGTCAGCTTGGAGAGCTTCAGCCGTCTGAGCTTGTCATCACTATACTTATATCCAATATAGCAACTCTGCCCCTTGAGGACCTCCATATACCTCTTATTACAGGAATAACCCCGATTTTAGCATTAATGTGCTTTGAGGTTATTATGTCACATATTATAATGAAATTTTCAAGGTTCAGATGCATAGTTTCAGGACGTCCCAAAATAATAATCAGCAACGGAGTAATAAATCAAAAGGTCATGAAAGACCTGCGTTATACGATTGACGACCTTATGACCGCTTTAAGAGGAAACGGAGTTTTCAGTCCTGAGGAGGTGCAGTTTGCAATAGTTGAAACTACGGGCAGTATATCCGTACTGAAAAAAGCAGAGCTGGATACAGTAACCTGTCGGGATATGAAAATAAAGACAGAAAATTCAGACCCTCCGCAAATCATAATAACGGACGGAAAACTGCTTGAAAGCTCCGTCAAGTCTGTGGGACTGACTATGAAGTGGCTTGAAAAGACTCTGAATAAAGAAAAAAAGCAAATCCAGAATATTTTCCTTATGACTGCCGATAACAGCGGAAAATACTATATAGTTGAAAAGGGAGAGGAAGATGAACAGAATTAAAATATGCGGACTTATTCTTTTTCTGCTTGTTGGGATAAGTGTTTTTTCAGGGATATATATTAATATATCATGCAATAAAATCATTGACAAGATTGAGCAGATTGACGTCAGCAGTCATAGGAATGATATGGAGTCTGCCGCAAAAACAGCGTCTGAACTTATGGATGACTGGGAGAAGTTCAATAAGATTGCAAGTCTGCTTATTCACAACGACAAGCTTACAGAGGCACAATTTTCTCTTGCCAGGATTTTGCCGCTGATAGAGAGTGAAAACGATGAGCTTGGTGCAGAGCTATCCGAGCTTAAAAGTGCAGTAGAGCATATCAGCGAGGGTGAAAAGCCGATTTTGAGAAATATTTTTTAAATCAGGTAATCGGGTTTCCAAATTTTCACACCATATAATTTACAAAATCAGGTAATTGGATTTCCAAAGGGTTGATAACTCTTTGGAAATCCGATTTTATTATGCCTTAACCTTAACTCTCTAAAAAAGTCTGAAAGCAGTTTTGAACACCTTTCCTCCATAATTCCGCCCATAACAACAGGCTTCCAATTATAAGGCAGCGAAAACATCTGCTGTACCGACTGTGCTGAACCGCTTTTAACGTCAAATGCACCAAAATAAACCTCGTCAATTCTCGCATTTATAATTGCACCACAACACATCGGACATGGCTCTAACGTGACGTAAATTGAACAGTTCGGCAATCTCCAGCCGCCAAGCTTTTTGCAGGCATTGTTAATAGCCGCAATTTCTGCATGAGCCAAAGCGTTTTTCTCAGATTCCCTTAAATTATAGCCCTCTCCGACAATTTCACCGTCAGTTTTTCTCACCACTACCGCCCCGACAGGTACTTCTCCCAGACTATAGGCAATTTCTGCAAGCTCAATTGCTCTGTTCATGTATTCGGACATTACTGAACTCCAATAAGTTTTTCTGCATTTTTATAGAAAATAAGCTCCCTTTCTTCATCGGAAAGCGGCAGACGATTTATCATATTTATCTCGTCCATCGGATTATCCCAAGGAGCGTCGCTGCCAAACAAAACCTTATCTGCTCCCTGAGCTTTGATAATGCGGAGTGCCTGTTCATCGGAAACATCATCGGCAGTTACAGAAACATCAAGATAAACATTCTCATACTTGCCTGCAAGATACTTTTCTGCATCGTCCCAAAGCTTGAAACCGCCCAAATGAGCTGCAATCATGGTCATTTCAGGAACAGCCTCAGCCGCTTTTGCAAGTCTTTCCGGTTCAGCTCTTACAAAATCGGGCGAGAGAGGGTCCCAGCCTCCATGAAATACTACAAAAAGTCCAAGCTCCGCAGCCTTTCTGTAAATTGGCAGCATTTTTTCCTCGTCAGGATAAAAAAGCTGATATTCAGGGTGTAGCTTTACTCCGCAAAGTCCAAGCGACTTTATTCTCTCGATTTCATCAAGAACGTCCTCAGCATCAGGATGAACAGAGCCGCAGCAATAAGTATCCTCATCTTGAATTTCTGCCGCCCAGTTATTTATATTAGTCTGCTGTGAGGGCTTTGTTGCAACAGGCAGAATGAGGTGCTTTTTTATTCCGCAATCCCTGCAAAGCTTTGAAAGTCCGCTGGCTGTACCGTTTGTAGCAGGCTGAATTCCGCTTGTTTTCTGAAGTGATGCAACTGCTCTTTCAGCAATTGCGTCAACAAAAGCATGAGTATGAAAATCAAAATAGTACATGATAAATCCTTTCTATTCCATAACATGATCCATTGCATGATAAAAAATGGTCTTAACGTGTTCATCAGCAATGGAATAAAATATTGTTTTTCCGTCACGGCGGCTTTTTACAAGTCTTGCCTGTTTTAAAACCCTGAGCTGATGTGAAATTGCCGATTGAGTCATATCAAGCAGCTTTGCTATATCGCAGACGCACATTTCACTCTGGCAAAGTACGAAAATAATGCGTATTCGGGTTGAATCCCCCAAAGCCTTCAACAGCTCTGCCGCATCAAAAAGATATGATTCATCGGGCATAACCTTTGATACCTTTTCTATTACGTCCTTGTGTACGGAATATTTTTCGCATAAAAATTCGTTATCCATATAAGCTCCATTTCTAAAAATCGGGTATATACCTGCTTTTGTGCGGTATCGCCTATTATTTTTTCGGCTTAAAGGCAGAGGCATTTCCTGCACAAAGTCCTGCACAAATCCAGAATACAGGTGCAAATGTTATGTTGCTCACACCTGCAAGCATAACTCCTATGCCGCCGATAACTGCTGCAACACTGAATATCTCAATGATACCGCATTTATTTTTCCTGAGTTTTCCGATTCCCTTTGCAAGAACCGAAACAAGAAGAACAACAAACGCAATAAGTGAGGGGATACCTCTTGTAGCGGCAACATAAAGAAATTCATTGTATACCTTGTCAAATGTGCCTTCGTTGGAAGTACCGCTTTCTCCTGCGATACGCATTGAACCGTCAGACATGATAATCTGCTCATTTACCTGTGGGAATATCAGGTTTTCAGGCCCTGTACCGACCAATGCATTTTCTTTGATTATATCAATAGTTTTTCCAAAAGTATATTTATATACATATGAAACATCATCAAGTGCAGTATAGCTATCCTTAACCTCAGGCAGATTATAATCTCCGCTTGCTTCTATTCTGTACCATGAATCCCACCACATAATAGGGCCGTCATGGAGCTTGTATTTGCCGTAAATATTTCCAACGCCAAAGCATATAAGCTGAATGGCAAGTGCAGAGGAAAGAACTGCACATGCAATCGAAATAAGACGTTTCTTAGGCACTTTCTTTGTGAATACCAAAATAAGCGAGGTAACAACAGCAATTCCGAAAGCTATCCAGCCTGCAACTGAGTATGTAAAAATAAGCACAAATGACATGATACAGCCCGAAACTGCATATATTACACGTCTTGCCTTTTTCTCACACAAAACTGCACCTGAAAGAACGGTCACAAGTGAAATTCCAAGCACCATTGCAAGAAACAGCGGTGACTGGGAAAGTCCCGAAGCGGCATTTATTTTGTCTGTACTGTCCCATGGAACAGTAGCCACAACCGAACCGTAATTTGTGGGAACAGCTCCGAAAATCTGCATAATCCCCCACAATGCGTTGATTGTTCCGACAGCGGCAACAGCGTCCATAACAAGTGAAACAGACTTTTTGCCCTTTATCGTGAGTGCAGTAATGAAAAAGCAGAAATAAAAGATAATTGCAAGGAGTCCCTCACCTCTGCCGTCAAAACCGTAAAATGAAATTTTAACGTCATATGAATTTATAAGTGAAATAACTCCCCAGACGAGCATAAATCCGAATGCCCCGACAGGAACGAGCATATCTTTTGTGATATACTTTTTCATTGCCGCAATAAGTGCCATTATCATGCAGGTTACACCGCATACCGCAAGTCCGCCGGAGATAAGCGGCGAACCGACATTCTCTGAAAGCTCATAAGGCAAAGTAAACAGAGAAACCGCTATACAGGTAAAAAATAATATTTTTGAGGCTATTGAGGAATATTTCTCCTCTGTCATATTCAATATGAAGTTTGATTTTTCCGAAGATTTAAAAAGCTGCTTTGCCATAAATACACACCTTTCATATTTCAGCAATCAATTTCAGACGGCTGAAAAATTTGTCATTCCAAGGCAACACCGCACAAGCTTTATGCGGTATTGCTCTAAAAACAAACTGCGGACGAAAACCGTCCGCAGCAGAACCGCATTTTATTTTGCGTAATCAGTTACGCGGCTTTCTCGGATAAGGTTGACCTTGACCTGTCCCGGATAGTCCATTTCAGTTTCAATTTGCTGAGCAATCTGTCTTGCAACGATAACCATTTTCTCATCGTTGATAATCTCAGGCTGAACCATAATTCTGACTTCACGTCCTGCCTGAACAGCAAAGCATTTTTCAACTCCGTTGTATGATGTACAGATTTCCTCAAGCTTCTGAAGACGCTTGATATAGCTTTCATAGTTTTCACTTCTTGCGGCAGGTCTTGCAGCAGAAATAGCGTCCGCAGCCTGAACAATGCAGGCAATTACGGTCTGAGGTTCAACGTCATTGTGGTGAGCCTCGATAGCGTGGATGACATTCTGATTTTCGTTGTACTTTTTACAAACGTCCACACCGATTTGAACATGAGAACCTTCAATTTCAGCAGTAAGAGCCTTACCAATATCGTGGAGCAAGCCTGCACGTCTTGCAAGATTAGCGTCAACACCGAGTTCGGAAGCGAGAATGCCCGAAAGCTGAGCAACCTCAATAGAGTGGTCAAGAACGTTCTGACGATAGCTTGTACGGAAACGCAGACGTCCAAGAAGCTTGACAAGCTCATGGTTAAGACCATGAACATTAGTTTCAATTATAGCACGTTCACCCTCCTGCTTGATTCTGTACTCAACCTCACGCCGAGCCTTGTCAACCATTTCTTCAATACGGGTAGGGTGGATACGTCCGTCAGCAATGAGCTTTTCAAGAGCAATTCTTGCAACCTCACGTCTTACCTGATCGAAACAGGAAAGTGTTATAGCTTCAGGAGTATCGTCAATAATCAGATCAACACCGGTAAGAGTTTCGAGGGTTCTGATATTTCGTCCCTCACGTCCGATAATTCTGCCCTTCATTTCGTCATTCGGGAGAGCAACAACGGAAACAGCCGCTTCGGAAACGTGTTCTGCGGCACATTTTGCGATTGCAAGCGAGATATAATTTCTGGCTTTCTCCTGACAATCGTCCTTGATCTGCTGTTCATAAGCCGCAATTTTAACGGCTTTTTCGTGAACGAGGTCATTTTCGAGCATTGAAAGTATATGCTCCTTAGCTTGTTCCTTGGTTAATTCTGAAATTTTTTCAAGAACTTCCATTTGAGTTTTCTTAATTGTTTCTGCTTCAGCAAGCTTTTCATCGGCAGATTTTATTTTCTGGTTAAGGATTTCGTCTTTCTTTTCGAGATTATCATTTTTTCTGTCAAGACTTTCTTCCTTTTGCTGAATACGTCTTTCCTGACGTGAAATTTCAAATCTGCGGTCTTTGATTTCCTTATCTGCTTCAGAACGCAGTTTATGTATTTCGTCCTTAGCCTCTACAAGAGCTGATTTTTTCTTATTGTCAGCATCTCTTTCAGCATTTTGAATTATACGCTCGGCTTCATTTTCAGCAGAGCCCATAACAGATTCAGCCTGCTGCTTGCGTTTTTCGATACCGGCTTCAACACCCTTTTTGAAAGCGATGTATCCGCTTAATGCCGCACCGATAACCAAAGCGACAACACACAGCAGTATTGCTAAAATCGGATTCATACAGTGCATTACCTCCTTTTCAGTAATATACAGATAGTTTGTATCGTAAATTCTATTACCCACAGGCGATAAATGCCGCTATTATTTTATTCATTTTTAAAGGCAGAATATATAAAGCCGCAAACGGCTAAATAGATATAAAGCTGAGGATTTCTCAGCGAAACGAGTAAACATTTATATTTAAGACATTGAAAAGCCTTAATAAATGTGCATTGAAGCCATGCAATACAGTATATTATAAATATACTGTAAATATATATAATGATTTAAAACAAAGCTGCATTATAATGCCCAGAAATAATTCAGCGAATAAATACAACGTAATAATTATATACTTTTTTTCATGTTTTGTCAACTTGTTTTTAGGATAAAAATAACAAAATAAAAGACTGCGTATAACAGGGAACGACAAATTTTTCTGATAAGTGCAGTAAGTATTTATTGTTAAAATTCACAAATCAGAGTTAAATATGTTGTTAAAAATGCAGAATTTGATAAAATTATATAAAATAAACTTGAAATTATTGAAATAAGTGGTATAATGTATACACAAGTTAATTAAGGCAGTAATAGTGTCTGAATTTATAGCTATGCCCTCTCATGCTTTATTTGGCTTGGTGTCACTGAATACATAAATTTCATACTATAATCATAATATATTAAATCTCAATACCTTGATTTTTCTTTTATTTGTTTGAAATCTTTGGATTTTTGATGGTATTGATAAAGGGGGAACTTTTATGAACAATAAATTTATTACAATTGAAAGACAATATGGCAGCGGCGGAAGTATTATAGGCAAACTTGTTGCAAAAAAGCTTGGTATAAAATATTATAACAGGGAAATTCTTGAGATGACTGCTCAGAAATGCGGCGTTGACCCCGAAAATCTTGAACACGCAGAGGAAAATGTACCTACAAGCTTTCTTTATTCTCTTATGATGGCGTCAAATCCATCAAGGTCATTTGAAGACAGTCTGCCGCTTTCAGATAAGGTGTTTATTATCGAAAGCAATATTATTCAAGACCTTGCTAAACAGGAGGACGGTTTTGTACTTGTAGGAAGATGCGGAAACTATATTCTTGAATCATATGGCTGTTTTGGAGTTTATATTTATGCTGACAAACAAAAACGCATGGAACGTGCTATCAAGGAATATGGGATTGACCCGAAGAAAGCTGAATCACTGCTGAAAAAGGCTGATAAGCGACGTGAGGTATTTTATAATACTAATTCTGACAGACTATGGCAGGATAAAGACCAATATGCTCTTTGTCTTAACAGTCTAGAGCTTGGTGATGAATTATGTGCTGACATCATAGTTGAGGCATATAAAAGGAACTGTCAGGCTGAACATAATAAATAAGGTTACAATATTTCTTTTTATATTAAGGCAACGTCAGGCAGATACGCTTGACGTTGCCTTATAATTTTTATGGTGATAATCGAAACCGGGTTTCCAAAGGGTTGAAAGTCCTTGCAAGGTGTGGAACAGAGCTTTGATAAAACCGGGTTTCCAAAGGGTTGATAACCCTTTGGCAGAGTCCAGAGGCAGAGCCTCTGGTGGGGTGCGGGGCAAAGCCCTGCATAAAGCCT